>ENA-OQCN01001322-OQCN01001322.1-human-gut-metagenome-genome-assembly--contig:-NODE-1322-length-12489-cov-3.836515_pt1 | contig 12489 bp, 11 predicted proteins | sample MGYA00242497_ERZ504576 | MGnify/ENA primary metagenome ERZ504576 (study PRJEB26092, sample SAMD00036296) | human gut metagenome | host: Homo sapiens | study: EMG produced TPA metagenomics assembly of...
TCTGCGAATCCGATTGCACAGGTCTAAAAGCCTCAGCGTAGCCCGCTACGCCTGCGTTTTTATACCAGCACACTCGAATCCGCATCCTACGCGATTGGTATAGTTATTTACGAAACGCTGTACTAGAATGAATTTTGGCTATGTTACTGAGAACGGAGTGAACAGTAACAATTTTAATTGACGCCCAGTTTCTCCAGTTCTGCTGCTGCCTGTTTAAAAGATTTAAACTGAATTGCATGGATTCCCTGTTTTCTGGCTGCCTCACAGTTCTCCGCTCTGTCATCCAGAAATACGGATTTCTCCGGGTCAAGATGGTAGCGTCCGAGCAGGGTTTTGTAAATTTCCGGTTCCGGTTTGATCTGCTTCACCTGACAGGAGAACACTGCTCCGTCTACATATTTAAGAAACGTAAGTTTATCCTCCGTTCTCTCCAGTGTGTCAGTTGCATAATTGGAAAGAATATAAACATGATATCCTTTATCTTTCAGATATCTCACCCAGGTTTCCGCATAATCTGTTTTCTCAATTGTCTCGTCAGAACGGCGCATTACCTCTCGGATATCCTTTTCGTACTCCGGTGCAGCTTTTACCATCTGATCTACATAATATTGCTCAGTCTCGCTGCTTCTGTCTCTCTCATTCCAGGTATTGCTCTGAAATACCACTTCCGCAATTTTATCACGCTCTTCCTTCGGAAAACCAAAACTGTCCAGATAGGTCTCCCAGTCATATTTTACAAGAACCTGTCCAACGTCAAAAATAATATTCTCCATATCCGAATCCACCACCTTTTTATTCCTGTTCAGTAATTTATAAACCATCCATATTGCATAAGCCATGATGGGAACCATGATCGCCACTGCAAGCGAGGCTTTAAAATAGACCTGCGAATCTTCTCCATTCCCGAATGCAAAAATCATCGGCATACAACATGCAAGAAGCAGGATTATGATTGCGATCCATGCCCCGATTTTTTTATCTTATTATTATCTTTTTTCATAAGCCTCCAGTTATATAAAAGACACGCCGGAGAAATTCCCCGGCGTATAGTCTTATTTACCGTCTGCCGATCAGACAGGTAAATTTATCCTTATTATTTATTTCTGTAGATGATATCGTCACGTCCCGGGCCATTGGAAATCATAGTGATCGGGAATCCGATATGTTTCTCAACGAACTCAACATACTTTCTGCAGTTCTCCGGCAGATCTTCATATTTTTTGATTCCGCGGATGTCGCATTTCCATCCCGCAGAGTCTCCAGAACCGGTTTTGCTTTCTCAAGCAGTGTAGTTGTCGGAAATTCTGTTGTTACTTTTCCATCAATCTCATATCCTGTGCAGACCGGAATTTCATCCAGATATCCAAGAACATCAAGAACTGTGAAAGCAACATCTGTAGTTCCCTGAAGACGGCATCCGTATTTGGAAGCAACACAGTCAAACCATCCCATACGTCTTGGACGGCCTGTAGTAGCACCAAATTCACCGCCGTCACCGCCACGTCTTCTCAGTTCATCTGCTTCATCGCCAAAGATTTCAGAAACAAATGCACCTGCTCCTACTGCACTGGAATATGCCTTGCATACAGTAACAATCTGTTTGATCTCATATGGTGGAAGACCTGCTCCTACTGCACCATATCCTGCCAGGGTAGAGGAAGATGTAACCATCGGATAAATTCCATGATCCGGGTCTTTCAGAGAACCAAGCTGTCCCTCAAGAAGAACTTCTTTACCTTCTTTTAATGCGTTCCACAGATACAGGGATACGTCACATACATATGGTTCAACCATTTTCTTATATTCCATAAGTTCAGCAAATAATTCATCCACATTAAGAAGCGGTTTGTGATATAAATGTTCAAGAAGAACATTCTTTGTCGCACATACACTTGCAAGTTTTTCTTTCAGATGTTCTTCATCAAAAAGTTCACTTACCTGGAAACCAATCTTTGCATATTTGTCTGAGTAGAACGGAGCAATACCTGACTTTGTAGATCCGAAAGATTTGCCGCCCAGACGTTCTTCCTCATACTGGTCAAAAAGAATATGGTATGGCATAACCATCTGTGCTCTCTCGGAGATAAGGATCTTCGGAGCCGGAACACCTCTGCTTACCACTTCATTGTACTCTTTGAAAAATACCGGGATATTCAATGCAACACCGTTACCGATCACACTTGTAGTATGATCATAAAACACACCTGACGGCAGAGTATGAAGGGCAAATTTACCATAGTTATTTACGATTGTATGACCTGCATTTGCACCACCCTGAAATCTTACGATAATATCAGCCTTCTCAGCGAGCATATCGGTAATCTTACCTTTACCTTCATCTCCCCAGTTAGCACCAACAACTGCTTTTACCATTATATAATTCCTCCTGTATTTACCGATTACTGTTTACCCGACCTTGCAGAATGACCTGCCGGATATCATCAGGAAACAGCAACGCTATTATCTTTATATCAGATTCTGTAATATTCCAAACCGTTATGTTAAGTATTTACTGATCAGACATTGATCTCAGCTTTCACTCCCAGAAGTTCCTTATGGGAATCGAGGATCGGCTGAACTACTGTATTTACAAATCTCTCTGTCTGCTCTTTGGCACGTCCGATATATTTCTTCGGATCCATGGATCTCTGCAGATCTTCCAGAGAAAGGTTGAATGCAGGATCTGCTGCGATCAGTTCCAGCAGATTATTATCTTTGCCTTCTACCTTGACAGTCTTTCCGGCTTCCATGGAAAGCTCACGGATACGCTCATGAAGTTCCTGACGGTCACCGCCTGCTTTTACAGCATCCATCATGATATTCTCTGTAGCCATGAACGGAAGCTCTGCCATCATATGTTTCTCGATAACCTTCGGATAAACAACCAATCCATCTACAACATTAAGACAGAGGTCAAGGATTCCGTCAATAGCAAGGAAACCTTCCGGAATACTCAGACGCTTATTTGCAGAGTCATCCAGAGTTCTCTCAAACCACTGAGTTGCAGATGTGATCGCCGGGTTAAGGGCATCTACCATTACATATCTGGAAAGGGAAGCAATACGCTCACTTCTCATAGGATTTCTCTTATACGCCATTGCGGAGGAGCCGATCTGAGATTTCTCAAATGGTTCTTCTACTTCCTTCAGATGCTGAAGAAGGCGGATATCATTGGACATCTTGTGTGCACTTGCTGCAATTCCTGCAAGAATATTGGCAACACGTGTATCTACCTTACGGGAATAGGTCTGTCCGGATACCGGATAGCATTCCTTAAATCCCATCTTCTCTGCGATCATCGGATCAATCTTGTCGATAGTCTCCTGATCTCCGTCAAACAGTTCCAGAAAGCTTGCCTGTGTTCCGGTTGTACCTTTGGATCCCAGAAGCTTCATTGTTCCCAGAACATACTCCAGATCCTCCAGATCAAGCAGGAATTCCTGTGTCCAGAGTGTTGCACGCTTACCTACTGTAGTAGGCTGTGCAGGCTGAAAATGTGTAAATGCCAGAGTAGGCTGATCTTTATATTTATCTGCGAAAGCAGAAAGCTCGGCAATAACATTGACCAGTTTCTTCTTCACAAGCTTTAATGCTTCTGTCATTACAATAATGTCTGTATTATCACCTACATAACAGGAGGTTGCTCCCAGATGGATGATTCCTTTTGCTTTCGGGCACTGTACGCCATACGCATATACGTGAGACATAACATCATGACGCACCTGACGTTCACGTTCCTTTGCAACGTCATAATTGATATCCTCTGCATGTGCCTTCAGTTCATCAATCTGCTCCTGTGTAATGTTAAGGCCAAGCTCTTTCTCTGTCTCAGCAAGTGCGATCCAGAGTCTTCTCCATGTGCGGAATTTCATATCCGGGGAAAAAATATACTGCATTTCTTTGCTGGCATAACGTTCTGATAAAGGACTTACATATCTGTCTGTACTCATCTTCACTCTCCTGTTTTTTATAGGATATTTATTTTTAATCCTTTTATTTCACTTCTGTACGTACGTTTTTCTCAACCACGTACGTTGAAATTATATAACATCATTCCTCTAAAAGCAACCACAAAAACCTTATCCCTGATGGAATTTACCAAGAAATTCTTTCATTCTCGCATGTTCTGATTCAAATACCTCTTTTGGACTCCCCTCAACCGCGATCAGTCCCTTATCCATAAAAATAATATGATCAGAGATATCTCTTGCAAATGTCATCTCATGAGTAACGATCACCATAGTGATGTGTTCTGCTGCCAGATCTTTGATTACCTTAAGAATTTCACTCGTAAGCTCCGGATCAAGGGCAGAAGTAGGCTCATCAAAAAACAGGATCTTCGGATTCATACATAATGCCCTGGCAATAGAGACACGCTGCTGCTGGCCGCCGGAAAGCTGAAACGGATATGCATTTTCTCTGTCTGCAAGTCCCATCTGCTTTAACAGAGTTCTTGCCTGTGCATAAACCTCTTCTTTCTTTCTCTTCTGCACTCTGATCGGAGCATCTGTGATATTTTTCAGTACGGAAAAATGGGGGAAAAGATTAAAGTTCTGAAATACCAGTCCCACATCCCCCTGCTTGATGATCTCACCGCTGTCCGGTGTCTCAAGACCGGTGGCACAGCGGAGAAGTGTGGATTTACCGGAACCGGAAGGTCCGATAATACTAAGAACCTCACCCTCCTCTACCTGAAGTGAAATGTCTTTTAATACTTCAAGGCTGCCGAAGCTCTTCTTTATGTTTTTCATTTCAAATAATACCATAGCAAATATTCCTCTTAAATTAAATGATGTCAGAGTCAAAAAATATTTTATAACCCCAGCCGCCTGTCAGCGATAATAATTCAGTTTTTTTCTCAATCTTATCCATTACAATCGCAACAAGAAGATTGAACACAAAATAGAAAACAGCAGCGATCACAAAAGGCATCATAGTCGTCTGTGCACTTGCAATCTGTTTTGCAATTGTAAACATCTCCGAAACAGCAACAACAAATGCCAGTGACGTATCCTTTACCAGTGTGATAACCTCATTTGTCACAGATGGAAGGATTCTCTTGATCACCTGCGGCAGGATGATCCTGAAAAATGTCTGGGCTTTGCTGTATCCCAGGATCTTTGCAGCCTCATACTGTCCCGCTGAAATAGATTCGATTCCTCCTCTGTAAATCTCCGCAAAATATGCAGCATAGTTAATACTGAATGCAATAAACACAGCGATCAGGCTATATCCCATGGAAATACGGATTCCAAAAATAAAGTATGGTCCGAAATACACAACCATCAATTGCAGCATTAACGGGGTTCCACGCATAACTGATATGTAGGCAGACACAATTCCACGTATCGCCGGATTCTTGGACATTCTGCCAAAGCAGATCAGAAGTCCCAGCGGAAGTGAAAAAAGTAATGTCACTACAAAAATCTCTACAGAAACTACCATACCACTGGCAAGCTGCTGCAGCATTACACTTAAAGACATAAGCTTTCCTCCTGAAAAATTTCTCCTGTACAGTAAGAAAAGAGGGTGCACAAAATGTACCTCCATTCCTTTATAATGCGGACAGCCTGCACAGATCTGTCCTCTTGTATCATAACTGTTTTTTGTTCCGGCTGACTATTCAGCATCTTTCGCTGTATCAGCTGTATCTTCTTTTGCTGTGTCTGCATCGGAAGCATCATCCTCTGCTGCATCATCTTTTTTATCATCAGATTTCTCATCATCTCCAATGCAGAGCATATCTGCTACTTCATACTTCTCAGCAAGTTTATCAACTTCACCTGCATCATAAAGTTTCAGACTTCTTCCCATACAGTATCTTTCAGCTCATCGTTACCCTTCTTAAAGCCGATTCCATACTCTTCGCTCTGGATTGGCTCGTCAAGGATCACATATTTGCCTTCTTCTCTCTGGGAAAGCTGATATTTGGCAACACCGATATCTACTGCGATGGCATCTGCAGCGCCGGAATCCAGATTCATGAATGCTGTATTGTAATCAGGATTCTCTGTCAGTGATGCAAAGCTTGCTGTAAGATCCTTATTATCATCGCTGTTTAATGCATCCAGTGCTGCGGAAGCGGCCTGAACTACTACATTCTTGCCTGCCAGTCATCCAGCTTCTCAATCCCTGAATCGGCTGCAACAACCATCACCTGCTCATTGTTCAGATATGGATCTGACCATGTATAGTCATCCTCACGTCCGTTAATGGTAAATCCGTTCCAGATACAGTCAATAGAACCGGAATTCAGTTCCATATCCTTGGAATCCCAGTTGATCGGTTTCTTTACAAGTTCCCATCCGAGATTGTCGCATACTTCCTGTGCAAGGTCAAGGTCAAAACCAACATACTCTCCATTATCGTCTTTATATCCGAAAGGAGGATACTGTGCATCAAATCCTACAGTTAATGTCTTACTGTCAGCATCTGCATATACAGAAACAACACCCGTCATCATAGAAGCTGCCATAACTCCTGCCATGAGTACTGCTAAAGATCTCTTTTCATGATAAATATCTCCTCTTTATCTGTTTTGTTATTTATCACACAGCCACTCTACCATGTGAAAGTATGTGTTAATCCTATCACACACCTCCGCCTCTGTCAAGAGTAAGTTATGAACCTGTACTCCTGTGATAATCTTTCATAAGTCTCTCCAGAAGGGCATCCAGATTTTTTCATCTGTTTTCTCTTCCGGTACAGACTCGAAAGCTTTCAGAGACTGCCTGATTTCTTCTTTTATATCTTTCTTCAGTTCTTCATCTACTTCAAGTTCTTCCATAACCTTATCATAATCTGTCTTATCATGAACACTGCTGTATGCTATGATATAAGCTTTTAAGGCATCTTTTGAATGTGCTTCTCTGTATGCTTCCAGAAAACATTCCTGTGCTTTTTCCATCTGAAAAAGATAACTGTATGCACAGCCAAGATTATAGCGCACTGAAGCTGCGAATCCTTTTCTCTGCTCAGACAGATCCTCTCTTTCCAGGAGTTTCTGGTATACCCGGATGGCGTTCACATACATTCCGTTTTCTGTCAGTGCATCTCCCTTTCTCTTCTGACGGACTGCCGCTTTTTCTTTTCCATAAGTCACAATCCTGCTGTTAAAACCTTTCATCTCCTCATAGGTAAGGTAATTGATCTCCTTGAAAACAGGATAGATCATCTCTTCCACACTTACATTTCTCTCCAGATTCTGTTTCAGCTTTGCAGCCAGATGCACAAGTTCAAGCTCATCTCTGAGCCAGTTGCATAATTCTTCATTAAAAACAGTATGATCAGCAAGGTAAAGATTGTGGTACAGATAATAACAGAGTTCTTCTATAGAATAAATATTCATACTGATATTCTCTATAAAATAAGGACGCTGTGCTTTTTTTGTCTGACATAAAATATATCCGCTCATTGCTCCATCTCCTTTACCATTCTACTGTCTCTGTCCAGGTTTTCCCACTGGAAGGGAACATTTCTCCGAATCCCAGATCTGTAACCGTCACTTTACATTCTGTAGATGAGATATACTGTAATTCCAGCCGTAATCTGGTAGTCTTGTCCGGACGCAACGGAATACCGGGCAGCATCATTCCTACCCTTCTTTTCTCCGGTCTGTGGTACGTGCTTACAATAAACACAAGCTCCTCTGTATCATCAAGAATAAATTCACAGGATGCCTTACTGTCATACCAGTTATTTCCTGCCTCGATCAGCGGATAATAGGTAGGAGAACCCATCACTCTCATTTCCATCCCCACATCAGCCATAACCAGAGAATCGCTTAAAAAGCGATATCCCTTTAATGCCTTGTTTTCTGTTTTCTCTTTTCCTGCAGCGCAGGCACCCTTTGCAAAAAGATTGTTTCCATAGAAAACCTTTCTTTTCTGATAACAGAGTAACCTTACAGACTGCTCTGCCCAGTCCTGTGAAAATCCATCTCCTGTGATCTGAATGCTGGAAAACAGATCTCTGCCAAGTGTTTTCTGGACAAACTTACCGAATTCTGAATCTCTCTCCTGTCCCTCAGCAGGAAGTTCTGTCTCCACAGCTTCTTCCAGTTTTACAGTGACAGGCTTTGTTGCACCGTTCATTGTCATCTTGCGAAAAGACACGTTCTCCGGTGTAAAGGCATACCATCCCACACTGCGGTTCCAGGTTTCTCTTTTCTGCGAGAGAACATAATAATAGAAGCTTTCCCCATAATCCAACAGCATATATTTCTCATGTGGAAATCCAATTATCTCAAATGCTTTCTGGAAATTCTCAACCTGAATTTCGTCAGCCCGGGCAGTGTCACTGCCACACATTTAGTATTTTTGACCAGTTCTGCCACTCCCAGAAATTTAAGCATTCCCTGCAGAAACTGAGCCAGGATCTCCCATGGTGCAAGTTCCTGTTCTTCCACCAGCACAGAATCACTTTTTTTCACAGATTCCATAGACATCATCGATCATGACTCCGCCCTTTTCCCGGACAAAGTAATCTGCTTCCAGTCCTACGCAATAGTCTTTCTGCTCCGGTCTCCAGCACAGAATACAGGGAGCCTCATACTGATTTCCACCCGCTTTCATAGAAAGAGAACGTGCCTCGTCTCCTTTTCTGTCATAATAACATATCTGAGAATACTCTTTGCCAAAATCAATTCCCACGATCAAATCACGAATTTCGTTCATTTGTTCCTCCCGGTTTCAGGACAATCTGTTCCTGCTCTTCTTTCTCGATCACAAACATCTTCTTCACATACTGTTCCTGGCGAAGATACTTCTTCACCTGTGAAAACACTTCTTTCTTTTTATCCAGTCTGCGTGCAGAGAGCATCTGATTGATCATATGATATTTGCTTACAGGTGTACCCTCAATCTTATTCATTGTAAGTACCCTCTCCTGTGTCCGATTTACCCGCTCTCCTGTTACTGATTCAAAATAATACCGCAATGTCTCCCCGTAGAACAATGTAAATGATTTTGCAAAAATACCTTCATATAGATCACGCAAAGGCTCTGTCTGATATTTCACCTGATTTCCGAGGCCTGCATCCAGTGCATAATAGAGTGTCACCTTTGCAGACGGATCTGCATGGTATTCCACAAAAGTTTTATCATCCAGCTGATAGGGACTTAAGACAGATACCGGAAGTTTCCCGAAGAACGCAAAGTACATTCCCTGTTTCACACATTTCTGAAGAATCTCCTCTGCATTGCAAAGCTGTTTTTTCTCCAGTTTTTTTTCTTTGGAATACGCTTCCAGAAGAGCAAGACTGCATACAAAATCAACCGGCCATTTTTCATCATAAGCCCGCTCCAGCAGACTTCTTACAAAAACACTCATCGGATATTCTTTTACAAATGCACCATATGCAGTCTGCGTAAGATATGCTCCTGTAATACGTTCCTTTCCGCTGTGATGAACATAATCCTCCAGGATCTTCTCTCCCTCTTTCCTGTAATCAGAAGTAAACATCAGAAGGCCAAGAAGCTTCTCTTCCAGTTCATAAGTATCCATCTCAAAGCCCTGCGCACTTTTCCATACAGATATCAGTTCATCTACAGGACCAAATCTGTATTCCATAAGATACTTCAGGATCACTTCATCATATTTTCCGCGTCTGTATACATCCGATGCAAGGGCAAGCAATTCGTCATCCTCCTCCATCTCACATCTTGTCAGCATTCTGCTGGTCAGCTTCAGCTGGCTCTCTATGCGGATTCCTTCATATCCGAATTGGGAAACAATGGACATTGCCTGCTGATACATTCCTCTGGAGATCAGTACTTCCAGAAGAGCTGTTCTGTCTACAGCCGCATATTTCTTATAGTCCATCTGTCTCAGATAATTATCTGCTTCTTCTGCTCTGGTGTGTTCGGAATAATAAGAAAGCAGCTTCTTTCTGATACATTTCTGATATTCATCTGAAAATTCCTCTGACTCCGGGATCCTCTGGAATGCCTGAAGATTCTCCGGTTTCAGTTCTGTATGCTCACTGCAGTGAAGTACCAGTCCCGGCTCTTCAATATGAAAACCAAGAACCTTATCTGTCAGTTCACGCTCATCGAATAATTTCTTGATATTATAATCTACTGTTGATACATATCTTCTCTGCTTCCCATCCTGAAACAGGATCACCGCATCATCTGTATAAATTCTTGGATAAGCTACGCCCTGGATACATGGGTAAATTTCTTCTTCCCTGAGCTGTTCATGGCGCACGATCACATAGCGTATCTTCTTATCATCACAGTACAGTCTGTGTGTAAACAGCTTCTGCGCGAGCAGTTTTGCCTGTCCTTCTGTTTTGGGATTGCTTAAAAATTCCTGATAAAGGACCGCATAATTCTCATTCATCCGTCCTTCTTTCGCCTTGCGCATGGCAAAAATCTTCATATGATCCCTGTAATCCGCATATGTCTGTGGCTGACGGCCTCTGTTTCCCACAATACTTGCATAAATAAATGCCTTTTTATCATCTGCAAGAGAAGTATTATTATAGGTAAAATACATCAGAAGGGGCTTTGGAAGTTCTCTCTGATAAGATGTATCCATTGTTTCCACATAATATTCATATATCCTTGTCAGACGGATCCCTTTCTCCACTGCCAGGGAAAACCATCTGAAATATTCCGGTTTTCTCGGATTTCCAAGCATGATATATCTGCAGATTGCTTCCAGCGTATCATCGGATTCAAAAGCATCGTATCCCATTGCCAGTGCTCTGTACATACTGGTACAAAATTCTCTCTCATACCCTGTAAGATAGGCAAATCTCATCACCAGCTCTTCTGTCAGAAGACCTTTCTCTCCCGCAAATAAAAATACCTGTGTCCAGAAACTGCTCATTCTGTGAAGAAGTGTTGTATCACTGCTGATATAATTCCATGCTTCCAGATACAGAAACGGACTCCTGCAGCCTTTCTCAAAAAGTTCCTCCATCATAAATACCAGCTTGAAGGGGAACCCTTATCCTCCGGATTCATCTCCAGCCAGAGTTTAAACAACAGGAAACTGTCTTCCTTCTGCAGAAAGAAATTGTACAGACGTCTTATCGCCTGTTCTCTGTCTTTGTGCAATCCTGTAAGAACGCAGAGATAAAGGTAAGCACCTGCCAGTTCCAGATTCTCTCTGACAAAGTTCTGATGTTTAAATTTCTTCAGGATTTCTCTTGCCTGCTCATCCTTTTCTTCCATATGAAGAATGTATGCTTCATACATCTGATATTCCGGATAATCACAGCCTTCTTCCCTTAACTGATTAAGGACAAATCTGCTGCTGCCAATCCATGTCTTACTGTCCATTCTTTTGCAGGAGTATTCTGCAAGGTCACGTAACAGTTCCAGCTTATGCCGTTTCACATGAATCTCTGTTTTGAGCTGCACTTTCGATTCCATGGATGCAGTGATCTGATAAGTCAGCTGCTGATAAGGACTCTTCACAGTGATCTCACCAAACTGACGTCCTTTTTTCAGCTTTTCTTTACGGATTACATATTCCACCTGATAATAGCTTCCTATAAAATCCTCATCTGTGACCACATGCCTGGAAACTTCCAGAAAATCGCCTTTCGCCTCTACCTCCAGCCTGAGATGTCCCCATCCGCTCCTCTGGACTGCAAAAGTTTCGCGGACAGATTCACTGATATCATAAAAGCTGTTCTGATCTGCCTTCAGTTCAATTTTTACAGGATCCTTTTTTCCCGTTCCGATCAGAAACTCTTCTACATGCTGAAATGTCACAGGCTGTTTTGAGAGTCCCTTATAAAGAGCTTTCTCTTTCTGTCCGGCATTTCTTAACAGAAGTTCAAATCTGCGGTCTGTAAAAACACGATATGCTTCTTTAAAATCGTCCTTTGCAATATTCACAAAGGTATCCATATCCGGCACATCTCCGGCTGCACTTTTCAGTTCTGCTTTCTCTGTCTGAATAAGAAATGGCAGCTTATATTCTCCAATGTCTGTGGTGAAACAAAGCCATCCCTCATGTCTCTCACCCGGGTGCATCCCCGCACCGTCAATTCCATACTGCAGTCTCACCGTAGTTCCCGAAATTTCTCGTTCCCGGTACCACGCGCCTGTTGGAAGATGTAATATATCCACGTATTTTCTGATTATCCTCTGTTCCGAAATACAGTTCCCCTTTGTACACATCACCTGCTTTCAGAGTCACTTCTATTTTGTCCTGCGAAAAAAGGAGCTGCGGATGTTCATGTCTGAAATTTCCACTTAATAGTTCTTCTATCGTCTTTTTCAAAATTGTTCACCTTATATCCTTGCTTAAATTACAGAGCTACTGTTCACAAGCCTATTACATTTAATTATACACCACAAAACACATCCGCGCAACAATCCGCTCTTCAGCTTTTTCGTTACTGTTCACTCCGTTCACAGTAACGTAGCCAAAATTCATTCCAGATTGCCTGCGGCAATGGAATTTTGGCTTGTATGTCTCGGGATTTTGGCATATTCATGCCAAAACACCTCGCGGGATAGTGGTGTG
>ENA-OQCN01001323-OQCN01001323.1-human-gut-metagenome-genome-assembly--contig:-NODE-1323-length-12480-cov-3.074233_pt1 | contig 12480 bp, 18 predicted proteins | sample MGYA00242497_ERZ504576 | MGnify/ENA primary metagenome ERZ504576 (study PRJEB26092, sample SAMD00036296) | human gut metagenome | host: Homo sapiens | study: EMG produced TPA metagenomics assembly of...
GAACTCATGGCCGTGAAGGGAACCGGCCGGATACGGGATGAGGATATCCGGTGTGTCACCGGGGAGTACAAGAGAGTCGGGAATGGAAATGTAAAACAGGATACTGAAAAATAAGATATGGACGAGTGCGATGAAAAAAATGCTATAAGCCTCTCATGGGGAAGGCGGGAATCCGGATTTCCGGAGAAGGGACCACCCTGTATGTGAACGGTGTCCCCCATGACATGACCATGATGCTGGAGGCTATCCGTGGAGCCGGCGCGAGACCGGAAAGGATGTCCCCGGCCAGATGGATCTCCCTGTTGAGGGGACGGCCTACCGTGCTGCCGGGATGTGAAAGCCCCCTGGTCATGGTACGGGTCCCTTCCGGATATACGGTCAGGTGTCTGTTTCCGGCCGGAGAAAAGGAACACTCCTTCCAGGCGGAAATGCAGTAATTGGACCGGATTACTTATAAAGTATGATATTAATAAAGTTAATAGCGGTAAAAACTAAAAAAGTACAATGGAACATTACATTTTCTATTGCAAGCTGTCGCTTCTGGCAGTCCTGTCACTGATAACGGCCTGCTGCATGCTGAGCCGGAGATGGTATGTCAACCTGGCCGCATTTCTTGCATGCCTCTCGGGCGAGACCTTTCTGGCCCACCTGTTCTTCCCCGGATACATGCTGTGTCCAGCGGCCGCCTCGTTCATAATCCTCTTCCTTTCCCGGATATGGGACCTGTCCAGAACCTCGGCAAAGGGGAACGGGGCTGATCCCATCCGGCTGCCGGTCAGGTCAGGAATCCGGGAGTCCCGGCTCGAATTCTATTACTATTACTCCAACTTCCTGGTTTACGGAGGGGCCGGTTCCGGAAAGACGAAAAGTATCGGAAAATGGCTTCTGAGCGAATACATGCGGCTGGGATTCGCCGGATTCATCTATGACTTCAAGGATACGGACTATACCGTACCGCCTACAACCTCATTAAAAGGCACAGGTATCCGCACAAGTTCTACTATGTCAGTTTCGACAGGCCTGAACGGTCGTACCGGTTCAACCCGCTCAAGGTGGTGAGGGACCGCACGGAACTGATCCAGCTGATGGAGGACGTGCTGCTCGCGCTGCTTCCCAAGAAGGAACAGCAGAACGAATGGGTCGCCGGAGGTCTGGGCATCCTCCGCGGCGTGGCGTTCCGGTTCTGGGACGAGTTCCCCGAGCATTGCACGCTGCCGCATATACTGGCCTTCATCATGACCGCCTCGGCAAGGCAGCTCTCCCTGTTCCTGCAGCAGAACCTCGTGTCGGAAATGCTGGCCGGCGCCTATCTGAAGGCGGAAGGTTCCGAGAAGACCCAGGCATCCTATCTCTCCACGCTGTGTAACAATCTGGCCACCGTTTCACAGAACGAGGAGATCGCCTATGTCCTTTCAGGGGACGATTTCGATTTCAACCTGATCGATCCGGAGAACCCCAAGCTGTTCGCCGTCAGCAACAACTTTTCCAAGAATTCGGTCTATGCCCCGGTCATCAGCATGCTCATGACCATATCCGCCAGGCAGTTCTCCATGCAGAACAGGGTTCCCTTCGTCTATTTCCTTGATGAGATGACCACGGTGAACATCAAGAACTTCGAGACGCTGCCTTCAGTCCTGCGTGAGTATAAGGCGGCATTCATATTGCTGACCCAGTCCGGTTCCAAAGTGGAGAACCAGTATGGCAGGCTCGACCGTTCATCCGTGGAAGCCAACTTCGGGAACCAGTTTTTCGGACGGACCAAGGACGTGGAATCATTGAAATATTATCCCATGATCTTCGGAAAGGAGGAAAAGGAACGGAGATCCCGCAGCACGGGAAAAAGCGGTGGAAGCACGAACAGGAGCGTGACCGTATCATCCCAGAAAGAGGACATATATCAGGGAAAGGATTTTGCGGATCTGGAACCCGGGGAGTTCATCGGTTCCGCCACGCGTGCCAACGTCAGCTACTTCAAGGTAAAGCTGGAGATGTATGACGACAGGAACGAGGAGCCCCTGCCCGATGTTCGGGTCCTTGAGCCGGGAGAGCTGGGCAGGAACTTCGCAAGGATTCTTGAGGAAGTACGGGAGCTGTTCCCGTGTGAATGACGGAACGGGGGGGGGTATTGTAGCGCCCCACCCGTTAAAGAATGGCCTTGGAACTCCTTTTTTAGCAGATGCGTATTACCGAAAGAAGCCTATTATGGCATCCTGCATTTAGTTCCAAAAGAATTAAAATCTGTTGCTGTTCAAAGTAAGGGATAAGCAATTCAATAAAGCGACAAAAACAAGTAATAAATGAGATATTCAGGGATTTTTTGAACATTCTTAGATGATATACTAAAAAAACTATCCATATAATATGTCGTTTTTGCACATTTTTTAATATATTTGCATCGTTTTATTAAATCTATTTTAATAGAAAGAAATTAATTCTAAACAAATAACAGATACCCGTTTATTAGAATAGAGACAATAAACATAACTAACCTTGTATTAATTTAAATTTAAAACTATGTTAGATCAATTCAAAACTGTAGGCATGCTGTTTGCCTTTTTGGGTGCTTCTACGGGAACGGCATCCGCTTTTACCCCCCCTATAACACACTGATACACAGTGATATTACACAGCAAGACGGTGTGTGTAAAGGTGTAGTAAAGGACAATCAGGGAGAAACTGTCATCGGTGCGTCCGTTGTTGTAAAGGGAAGTACCAATGGTACCATTACAGGTCTTGACGGTGATTTCACCCTTGACAATGTAAAGAGAGGTGATGTTATCCAGATTTCTTACATCGGCTATGTGAGCCAGGAAGTCGTATGGCAGGGAACTCCGCTTAACATCACATTGAAAGAAGACTCCCAGACGTTGGAAGAAGTCGTAGTGGTAGGCTTCGGCTCGCAGAAAAAAGCCAACCTGACAGGTTCGGTTTCGCAGGTCAAGATGGATGATGTGCTGGGCGAACGTCCTGTAACCAATGTCAAGAATGCCTGCAGGGTTCTATGCCCGGTCTGATGGTAAGTGGTGGTGCATCACCGGGTGAAGCAAAAAGCTTCAACATACGTGGTACAGTATCCATCAACGGTATGAATCCGCTGGTGCTGATCGACAACGTTGAAGGTGATATAGACTTGTTGAATCCGGAAGATATTGAAAGCGTCACCGTACTGAAGGATGCGGCATCGTCCGCCATCTATGGTGCACGTGCTGCTGCCGGTGTTATCCTGATTACCACCAAAAAAGCCAAGAAAGGCGAAAAATTCAACTTGAACTACAACGCCAATTTTGGCTTCCAGACTTCTATCAACAGTCCCAAACAAGCTTCCCTTGACGAATACCTGAGAGCTTACCAGGCTGCCGGTTTCTCTGAAACTTACTATGCCGGAAACGGATCCGTGAGTAAGTGGCGCGAATACCTGGCCGGATATAAGGAAAATCCTGCTGCTTATCCTACCGTGGGTGACGGTATCTATATCGGTGAAGACGGTGCTCCCTATTACCTGAACGACAAGGATGTGTACAAGGCCTTTCAGGAAACCAGCTTCATGCAGACGCATAATCTGACTGCCAACGGAGGTACTGAAAAACTGCGCTACCGTCTGAGTGCCGGTCTCACCAAAGAAGACGGGCCGCTGATTGAATCGAAGGATACCTACATGCGTAAAAACATCTCTTCTTTCATCAGTGCAGACATCACCGACTGGCTGACACAGGAGGCAGACTTCCGTTATACCGTGGCAGACCGCTCAGAACCGATGGGTTCCGGTGACGGTATCTACTGTATGAACCACATCTCGTTCTATCCTTCAGGTATGATGCCCGGTTCGGTCAATACATCGGTAGGCAAAGACTTGCCTCTGATTACTCCTGAAAACCAGATCCGCTATAACAACCCGTATCTGACAGACACCGATAACACGCGTATCTACCTGCGCACCATTATGCGTCCCATCAAGGGACTGGAGCTGGTGGGTGAATATACCTACGACCGCAAAAACTGGCAGAAGTCATACTATGCCAAAAAGTGGGAATATACTACTGAGCAGCTGGGTTCCAATAATTCAGTTACTTCAGACTACCTGTCAAGAGCGAAGACCATGAAGACTATAATGCCCTGAACCTGTATGGTACGTATAACTTCTCAATCAAGGAAGACCATATGTTCAAGGTAATGGCCGGTTTCAACCAGGAACGTAAGCAGAATTCATGGATTTCCGTACAGACGCACGATATGATTGCTCCTTCGGCTCCGTCATTCACCAGTGCCACAGGAAAAATCATTCCTCAGAACTCATACAGCGACTACGCTATCCGGGGGGCATTCTATCGTATCAATTATAATTACAAAGACCGCTACCTGTTCGAGGCCAACGGTCGTTATGATGGTTCTTCCAAGTTTCCCAAGGATGACCGCTTTGGTTTCTTCCCGTCCTTCTCTGTAGGTTGGAACATTGCCCGGGAATCCTGGATGGAAAAGGCATTGGATTATGTAAGCGACCTGAAACTGCGTGCATCCTGGGGACAGATCGGTAACCAGAATATTGGTAACTACGGCTATTATTCTACCATGCAGCCGGTGGGTAACAGCAACTACTGGCTGAAAGACGGTGAATTCATTACTTACATCAGTACTCCCGGTCTGGTATCCAATTCCTTCACATGGGAAACCGTAGAAACCTTGGATATCGGTTTTGATGCTTCCATGTTCAACAGCCGCCTGCAGGTGACTTTCGACTGGTACCAGCGTACTACCCGTGATATGCTGATAGCCGGTATCCAGCTTCCTGCCGTAGTAGGTACTTCTGCTCCGATGCGGAATGCAGCTGACATGCGTACACGCGGTTGGGAAATTGCCGTAAACTGGCGTGACCAGATTGGCGACTGGAAGTATAACGTAGGCTTCAACCTCTATGATTATAAGTCAAAGATTACCAAATACAGCAACAATGAAGACAAACTCTTGTCTCAGAATTACTACGAAGGAAAGACGTTAGGTGAAATTTGGGGTTATGTAAGCGACGGGTTCTATACCATTGATGATTTTGACGGTCCCGGTACCTGGCAGCTGAAAGACGGGGTTGCTTCGCTTGACGGATATAATCCGCGTCCGGGTGACGAGAAATTTGTGAATCTGAACGATGACCGGGGTACTAACGAAATCAATAGTGGCTTGAATACGGTAGATAGTCCCGGAGACCAGAAGGTAATCGGAAACAGCACTCCGCGCTATAACTTCGGAGTCAATTTAGGAGTAAGCTATAAGGGATTTTCTTTGAGCGCCATCCTGCAAGGTACTGCCAAGCGTGATGTATGGATCGGAGGCATGTCACTCTTCCCTTTCGGCGGCAGTGCAAAAGCTATTATCCGGTGTTCTACAACCAGACCGACTATTGGGAACCGATGGGCAGCTGCGACGGACAGTACACCGAAAACGACCGCGAATATTGGGTAGCCAAGAACCCCGATGCGTCTCTGTATCGTCTCTACAGCAATATGCAGAACCATGGTTCCAACCAGCGTGCGTCCACCAAGTATCTGCAGAACGGTGCCTACATGCGTCTGAAGAACATCACCCTGGCCTATACCTTCCCCAAGGCACTGATCAGCAAAGTCAGCCTCAGTGCACTGAAGGTATTTGTCAGCGCAGAAAATCTGGCCACCATCAGTTCACTGCCTAAAGGCTACGACCCCGAGAGATTGAGCTGGGGATACCCGTTCTACCGTACTCTTTCATTCGGTCTTAATGTTACACTCTAAAACCTACGATTGAACCATGAAAAAGATTGCAAAATATACAGCCATTGCCGCATTGGCCATAGGCTTTGCGGGATGTAATGACAGCTTTCTCGATAAAGCTCCAACTACCACCATCAGTGAAGTGACGGCTTTCGAATCCTATAAGTCCACCCAGCCTATATGTGGCCATGCTATGCCATCCTCTACAATACCACCATTGCCACCTCGCCCAATGACCACGGCTATGCGTCGGTATATAATGGTGATCGGAATGCCGGTTACTTCTCCAACCGTACACCGGGAGGATATAATGCCTATGCCTTCCAGACGGTAGCTCCGTCCTCTTCGGGCAACGGCTGGGATTTCGGCTGGATCTATCACATCAACATCATGCTGAAGGGACTGGAAACCTCTTCCATGCCTACTGCCGAGAAAGAACACTGGCAAGCGGTGGGATATTTCTTCCACGCTTTCTGGTATATGGAGTTGATCAACGCTTCGGTGATGTGCCTTGGATTGATAAGGTGCTCGACACCGACACCGATGAGCCTTACGGTCCGCGTACTCCGCGTGATGAAGTGGCCAACAACATCCTGACCCGTTTGAAATGGGCGGAAGAGCACATCGGTAATTTTGAAGAACAAGACGGCAGAAACGCCATCAATCAGGCTTGTGTCCAGATGGCCTTGTCGCGCTTTACCTTGCGTGAAGGTACCTGGCGGAAATATCATGGTCTGAATGATGCAGACAAATACCTCACGGAATGCGTACGGGTATCGAAAGAACTGATAAACAAATATCCGGAACTCTATACCGGTACAGACGGTCAGCCGGCTGCCGGCTATGGCGAACTGTGGACATCGCCCAGTCTGGCCAATGTGCCGGGCGTGATTCTGTACAGAGAGTACAAGACCGACTTCCTGACCTCCATGTTCAATTTCCGCGAACGGAATGACCAGGCAGTCTATCAGCTGTCACAAGATATGGCTGATATGTATCTGACCAAAAACGGACTTCCCATAACCAATGCACAGAATACACAGTACAAGGGAGCCAGCAAGGACATCTACGACATCTTTACCGACCGAGACCCGCGTATGTATCATACGGTGACTCCTCCTTACTCTGTCATTCAGGGAGGTACCGATAAACCGGCTGAAAACCCTAACTGCAGCTGGGGATATGATACCCGTGACCCTAAATACCGCAAGTTCATCGATATCATGGGGGCAGATGTGACGGTAGCTAACCCAGGCAAGGCCGGGCAGATGAAACGTTGCCCATCAGCAACTGGAATGCAGGTAATCTGATCAAGAAAATGCCTACCTTAGGGGGGACAACGGACTTGCAGTACTGCATCGGGCTATTATCTGTGGAAAAACTACAATGGCTGGGAATTGAGCAACAACAATTCAGCCATGTGCGATTCTGACAAGCCTATCTTTAAGGTAGAAGAAGCAATTCTGAACTATGCCGAGGCTGCTTGCGAACTCGGGCAGTTTGACCAAGCTGCAGCCGACATCTCTATCAATCGCCTTCGTAAACGTGCCGGTGTAGCCGACATGGAAGTGGCCAAGATTGACGCCTCGTTCGACCCGAACCGTGATAAGGCAACAACCCTCACTGGTCCGGTGAAATGCCTGACTATGAAGTAGAACCACTTTTGTGGGAAATCCGCCGTGAGCGCATAGTGGAATTGATGGGGGAAGGTTTTGGTTTCTATGATGTACGTCGGTGGGCCAAAGCACCTTATTTCATCAACCGTCAGGAAAAAGGCATGTGGTGGAGTATGGACGATCCTCTCTATACGGCCAACACCAATGGTATCCTGAATACCAAAACAGGCTTGAAAGATGAAACACTCCGGGAAGGTTACATCTACGTTCAACCAGTCCAAAAGTGGAAGGGAAGGGATGGATTGACAAATACTACTTGTATTGTGTACCTACGAACAACTTTTGCTGAACAAAAATCTAACCCAAAACCCGGGATGGCCTACGGTTAATGAATAGCTTATACAGAAGTCGGAGCAACTTGACAGATGGAGTATTGTTCCGACTTCTGCTTGTTACCCGACTAATTTTTTCTATCACCGTTGCTCAGCATACCTTGAACCCGCATTTCCTGGTGACACTGCCGGGGAAGTGAGATAAATGGAGATTCTATTAAGAATATTGCTTCAGAAGAACTATTGGGCTACCTTACTCATTTCTTTGTGTACTATTCTGCGAAACTCCTCACTTTTTGCAAAAATTCCTATCTGTTCGCCTTTGCACATATCGTAAATTATAAATGTTTTTACGATACAACCGACGGTCATCTCTCCCTTCCGGTCAGAAGATCGGTTCCCAGCCTTTCCAGTTCCTGGATAATGGCCTTCCTGGGATTTACTACGAACCGGTACAGACGGCAGACATTCATGTACAGCCGCCTTTCCTCCTTGAATTCCCCGTGCAGGATCTCACGCTTGATTCTCGATACAGTCTCGTTCCGCAGCTCGTTCCTTGCCTTCCATTCCCCGGAATATTCCTTCAGGCCCTCATCCTTGGACCGGCAGTAAGGGAAGTAGCCATACCGCTGGTTGAACCTGGAGGCGCACCGGGCGGACCACTGGGAACGGTCAAAGCCGACCACCACATCCCTGCCGTCAAGAACCTGCCGGTTTCCCCTGCTCTTGGACAGCGGGGAAAGGGACACGGTCTGGGATCTGTCCATGCGGGAGACGATAATATGCACATGCAGCTGCAGTCCCGGCTTTCTTTCACCGGCTTTTGCTTGCCGGCTTCCACCTCGGATCATCGCCTTTATAGTGGCGTTCTGTTTCCACACGCCCATACCATACCAGATCGTCACCGGATCTGATTTTCTCCCGGTAAAAATTACGGGCATATTCATCCATGCACTCACGGGTGAGCCGTTTCATTTCAGCCAGGACTTCTTTCTGTTGCTCCGGGGAGAGCTCCGGGAATTCGCCGGTCTTTTCCCCGGTCACTTTTTCAATGAGGTGCTGCTGCTCCTCACCGCTGGGATTGATGGTGAGCATATAGAACTTGTCGTCGTTCCTTTTCAGTGTCCTGTGGTTGTTGTCCATATGATACATGACGGTCAGAGGGGTCACATAATCCTCTTTCTGTGAGAAAAAATTATCATAATAAGTACGCTCCTCCTTCAGCTCCTTGCTGAGATATTCCACCAGCTGCACGCATTTTCCCTTGTTGTCCGACACGCCCGGAGTATTTACAGGCCGGTGGACTTTACAATACATATTCCTCGTTGATCTTCTTGATGAGCAGCTGCAGGGTGCTGACGGGAATCTTGACGTCATCACAGAATTTCACCTTCGGGAACTTGTCCGGATTGAGCTGGAATTTTATCAGTTCTGCCAGCCTGCGGAGCTTCTCCCGTTCTTTTTCCACATCCGCCGGGGAGCCCTCCCCGTACTCCGCCAGCTGTTGCTGGAGCTTCCTGTTCCTTTCCTGCAGATCGTGCATCTCATTCATCAGCCTTGCATAGTCCGGGGATTCATGGAGGCCGCCTCCCATGCCGGCCAGTTTTTCAAGAATGGGCTTGAAAATGTCACGTTCCTGGGACTTTACTATTCTGACAAGATCCTCAACTCTCTTTTCCACCAAAGCCGTCGGATTCCTTGAGGCATAGCGTGGATTGTACCCGGTCACTTCAAAAAAAGTGAGCATTCTGTCAATGACAACATTTGGAGTGTCGCCTCCCTGAAAGATTTCCAGTCTTTTCTTCACACTTGGGGAAACCCTGACCACTTTGGTTGATATTTCCTTACCTGTACTCATTTCCGTTACATTTTTTAATTCTGAAACAAAGGTAATTCAAATGCATTCCGGATTCAAGTGTGACACCTACTTTTCGGAGGTAATATATTATAATATTCTGAAAATTAGTAAAATAGTAGAACAGTTACAAAAAAAACAACGCGAAGTTAACGACGGGAGACGCTATAAATCAATATTTTGGCAGATTTTTGTTAACGAAGTGTAACACCAATGTTTACAGAAGACATATATAATATACTAATAATCAACGCTATGCGTCGATTCATGTTCACGTGTGCGGGAACTCCTCTTGCTCTTCCTTATCAGGAATTCACTAAGGGGATGAACCCCTTAGCCCCCCGATAAGGAAGGGCAGCGTGGCATGTCCGGAACAAGGCGTTTTTAGGGGAGGTCCATCCCATGAAAAGAAATGACATGCAGAAAAGGGGAAAACGTATAGAGGAAATGACGGGCATGTGGAAAAATCCCCATGAAAGAAGGAAAAACGGCTCATGGAAATACCGGATACAACTTTTAGCAGAAGCAAAACAAAGCTAACACGCTGATAAATAGCATGATAAAACTTGGATATTCGAAGAAAAATCATTACCTTTGATATGTGATAATAAAGGAGATAACATCTTATGAATGAACAAATTAGAACCATTTTAGCCGAGGACGGTACAAAGACCTCGAAAATCAGAAAACTTCTGCTGCTCGGACTCACCCACCGTGAAATTGCCAATCTTGTAACCCGTGGAAACCGTGGGTTTGTATGGAATGTCTACAAGAGAATGAGGGACGAGGGGCTGATCGTATCCGCAGGGACTCCCACCGCCACCACCACACCCGAACTTGATTATTCTTTCAGAAGGAAATTCGGTGTCGAGATAGAAGCCTATAACTGCACATGCCAGCGGCTCGTACGCGAGCTGACGGAAGCGGGAATCGAGGTGGCCTCGGAAAGATACAACCATGACCTCCGTCCGCACTGGAAACTGGTAACGGACAGCAGTCTGAACGGGAATGACACATTCGAACTCGTAAGCCCCATACTGGAGGGAGAGGACGGACTGGAGAAGCTGGAGAGGGTCTGCTGGGTGCTGGACTCCTGTAATGTCAAGATTAATGGAAGCTGCGGATTGCATGTGCACATGAATGCGGAGGACTTCAACATCACTACATGGCGGAACCTGCTGCTTTCCTACAAGCATGCCGAAGCGGAAATAGACAAGTTCATGCCAGCCTCGCGCAGGGGCGGCAGCAACACTTACTGTGGCTCCCTCATCCAGTTTCCCGATGAGCGGATACGCTCGGCACGAAACATCAGGGAACTTCAGGGGCTGTTCCCCAGCAGGTATATGAAAGTGAACCTTCAAGCTATTCACGCCACAGGACGGTAGAGTTCCGCCAGCATTCGGGAACCATCAGTTTTACAAAAATAGAAAATTGGGTGTGTTTTCTCGACAGAATGATTACCTTTGCATCCGTGGGTTCTCTGCCTGCAGGAATCAGACTGGAAGATTTTCCTTTCCTGGGAGAGAAACAAAAGTTGTATTATAAATTAAGAACAAAAAATTAGCCGTATGAATAATATGAACAAGAAGACATATATGTTGCCTGGTGACGAGCGTATCGTTGCCGGCAACGCCGAAGAGTTTGTGCATGAACTCCGTGTGGGCAGCTGGATGGATTCCGACTGTACCGACGAGCAGTATATGCACAATTTGCCGAACGTTATGTGGTGCAGGCCGGGGTGAGGATTGCCACCGATACTCCGGAGAAATTCCTATCCGATCTCATACGGACAGGATATGCAAAAGAAATATAACGGACGGCTCTCCTTTATTATTACCGTGTCCCCATTTTCCTTTCAAGGGAAAGTGGGGATTTTTATAGAAACAAGTAACTTGCATATAAAACTTCAGGCAATGATTTACTTTTTTTCTATTATTATACATATATACTTTTTAAGTAAATTGCAGAATACCGTTCACCTCCCTGCCAAACGTTTTCCCCCGTACATTTCTCAAGGAGGGCGGCATTGTCTTTGGTAAAAAAGGTACGACAGTTCCGGGAATGGCAGTCTGAAGAATAGTACCCGTCCCCGCTACAGTTCACACCCGATAAAAAATAACCTTGTTCTCACTTTTATCCGGAATGAATGTTTTTTCAAGTACGGCCGTTCCGTATATCCCGCCCAATGCGGGGAATTCTTATCCATGCATGTAATTTGTAACTTTACCAGCAGGAAAATGGAAAATGTGAATACAGCACTTTTCCGGGGATGCCTATCTTTGCCGGCTCAAAAAGACAGACATCATTATGATAACAACGAGCCGATTTTTTAAAGAGAAACAGTATATGTGGTACAAGGTTAGAGAGCTTCAGTCAAAAGGATTAAACAAGACACAGATCGGGAAGCACCTGGGAGTGGACAGAAGCACCGTGCGGAGATATCTGCAGATGTCCCGGGAAGATTTTGTAAGGCGGCGGAATTCGCATCGCAAATACACGCTGAAACTGGCAGGATACGAGGAGTATGTGCGGGGGACTCTGGAGGAATATCCGTATATATCGGCCGCAAGGATACATGACTGGCTTAAGGAATGCTATCCGGATTTCCCGGAAGTGTGCGACAAGACCGTATTCAATTTTGTAGAAAAGGTGCGCTGCAAATATGGCATCGGAAAGAAGTCGGAGGCCAGGATACGCAGGGACTATGAGAAACTGCCGGACACCCCTACGGGGAGTATGCGCAGGCGGATTTCGGGGAGAAATGGATGTCAGCGGGAAACGGCAGAAGCACGAAAGTCTATTTTTTTGCGATCGTCCTGCACGTTCACGTTACAAGTTCACCTTTTTTCGATCGATGTACAGCTACGTACGCTGAGCATCGATCCGATGTACAGCTACGTACGTCTGAGCATCGATCGATGTACAGCTACGTACGTCTGAAG
>ENA-OQCN01001324-OQCN01001324.1-human-gut-metagenome-genome-assembly--contig:-NODE-1324-length-12479-cov-2.612937_pt1 | contig 12479 bp, 15 predicted proteins | sample MGYA00242497_ERZ504576 | MGnify/ENA primary metagenome ERZ504576 (study PRJEB26092, sample SAMD00036296) | human gut metagenome | host: Homo sapiens | study: EMG produced TPA metagenomics assembly of...
ATTATCCCATATAACTCCATAAATATAATTATGGGCTGGGAAATCCATATTTTTATTCAAAAGAAAAGTGGTATTTACCACGGAATGGAGGATTTTATAATGTATAAATTTACAGACGACTATTTAATTGGAATTGACGAGATTGATAATGAGCATCGTCGGTTATTTCAGATGATAAATGAAGCGATTGACCTTTCAAAAGAAGTTCAGATATCTCTGTTATCTCCAAGAATCTGTTTCCGGATTGAAAAATTACGCTGCAACACATTTCGCCCATGAGGAAGCTACATGGAGCATATTCATGATCCTGAGCTTCCGATCCAAAAAAAAGAACATGAAGCATTTACAAAAAAAATCAACACTTTTGCTCTGGATACTTCTTCCCCGGAAGCAGCAAGGCAATCCCTAAACGACCTGCTGGCTTATCTGGCTCGCTGGTTATACCGGCATATCTTAAGCAGTGATACGATGATCGGAAAAATGTCTTCTATTTCTGCTGATGAAGAAGATCCATTTGCATTTTGCGAAAAATACAAAACCGGCGTTGAGTTAATTGATACTGAGCACCGACGGCTGTTTGAGATCATTCACGATACCAACGATCTGATTCACGCAGAACTTCTGCATGACAAATATGATGAGATCATGCACCTGCTTGTAGAATTAAAAGACTATACAGAATTTCATTTCCGTGATGAAGAAAATCTCATGGAACGCATCCATTATCCGGAAATCAGTGCTCAGAAACGTGCACATACTGCCTTCGTGGAACGTCTTGTTGAGGTTGATTTAACAGATTTGGACGAAATGGATGACAATCAGCAGGAATATCTGATTGACCTGATCAATTTTTTGTCCGGCTGGCTGATCAATCATATCTTAGGTTCCGATAAAAAGATTGGTGAGTATATGCGTGAACATGGAATCAAGGAAGAATAGGCTCAAAGAAAAACAAGAACACAAAAAATAATATCTGATTACTAAAAATTTTAAAAAGGACAGAAACTGGATTCTTCGGATTCCAACTTCTGTCCTTTTCCTATGCATCTATTTGTTACTGTTCACATCTCCAAGTGTGACCAGCAGCGATTATTCTTCCCAGCTTACACATGCAGAACATATCCGGTTTACGAGAAATATACCAGCTCATCTTCCGGTTTTTCTGCCGGTTCGATGGATACCGGATAAAGTACCGGTCCTTTTCCCTTATACTCTCTCGCAAATTCCACATGCACTTCCGCAGTGATATTGATCCAGGATTTGTGCGGGATCTTGTCCTCATCCGCATATTTACACTTAAATCCGATAAATGTCACATCCTCGATGCAGCATGTCATCGCAAAACGTCCCGGCACAAACACTCCTTTTTTAAGTTTTTCCGGATTGTATACCAATGCCAGGAAAGATACTTTTTTTCCCTCATATTTTTTTCGGATTATCCATACAGTCCATGTACCAGATTGCATAGTCTGCATCGGTGATCTCGATCACATCCGCAGAAAGATCAAACGGAAGTTCCTCCGGACGTTCATCCAAGCTGCCGTCCTCACGCTCGAAGACGAGCTGTGCCTTGCGGTTCTGTGCCTTGACATTACGGCGGCATTTGCCTTTGTCCGTGCTGTCATCACAGCGGTTAAAGATCACGACATCTGCCTGAAATAACTGCTCCATTACCATGGTACGCATATTTGCAAGATACATGTCAAACGTTGTCGCATCCACAGTCGCTAACTGCTGTACGATCACCCAGTGTTTCGGGAGTTCCATATCCATCAGTGTTCCCATTCCCCAGGTACCATTGTATTCGATAAACACCTGCTCCGGCAGATATTCCGCCTGCACTTTGTTTAAAAACTCTTCGGTAAAATCCTCTTCATTTTCTACCATGACAAGTCTGGCGTTGATTTTTTTTAACTCCTCCTCGTCATATTCGACATCTCCGTCCTCACAGCAGATCACAACACTTCTTCCACCCTCAGTGAAACCATCATCAAATAACGTCTCCTTCACCAGAGTCGTCTTGCCGCTGTCCATAAAACCGGTAAATAAATATACTGGTATTTCGTTCATATAAATCTCCATTCCTGAGTAACTTTTTCCCGCTTTTACGCGATTCCAAACAGTTCCTCTAATCTGTGTTCGTCAATATGTGTACCAATCACACAGAGTCTTCCGGTATAATCTGGCTCTCCCTCACGGATCTCGTACTCACCCGGAACCATGTCAAAGTAGATCCAGGAACCATTCACATCGCTACCATACCTTTTGCACGAAGGATCTCGCCGTAGTCGTCTGTCTCGCAGAGTGTCTTTAACACTTCCTCAATCTGCTCTTTTGTAAACTTATGAGGTGTCTCCTTGCCCCAGCTTGTAAATACCTCATCTGCATGATGATGGTGATGATGATCATGGCAGCCGCAGGTGCAGTTCTCGTCATGCTCCTCATGATCGTGGTCGTGATCATGGTCATGGTGATGTTCATGTTCTTCGTGATCATGGTCGTGATCATGGCAGCCACAGGTGCAGTTCTCGTCATGCTCCTCGTGGTCGTGGTCATGATGATGCTCATGCTCATGTTCTAAAGCTTCCTCTTTTGCATGCTGCTCTGCGAGAAGTTTTACTTCCAGAGAGTCCTGTCCCTCCACTACTTTTAAGATCTGTTCGCCTTTGATCTCATCCCATGGAGTTGTGATAACAGCAGCTTTCGGATTTAATGCCTGGATCTGTTTTACACACAGCTCTAACTGCTCTGGTGTTGCCTTCTGGCTTCTGCTTAAGACAACCGTTGTCGCATATTCGATCTGGTTGTTGAAAAATTCACCAAATGCTTTCATCTGTTTGCTTGCCTTTAATGCATTTACAACCGTGATCAGTCCGTTTAATTTGACATCCTCGTCTTTTTCCACGTCGATGACAGATTTCATAACATCGGATAATTTACCAACACCGGACGGCTCGATCAAAATACGGTCCGGATGGAACTTCTCGATGACTTCATGTAAGTTTTTACCAAAATCGCCTACTAAGGAACAGCAGATGCATCCGGAATTCATCTCTGTGATCTCAATTCCTGCATCCTTTAAAAATCCTCCGTCAATGCCGACTTCACCAAATTCGTTCTCAATCAGAACGATCTTCTCGCCCTTAAAAACTTCCTCGATCATTTTTTTAATAAATGTTGTTTTTCCGGCTCCAAGGAAACCAGATATAATATCAATTTTTGTCATTGTCTTATCTCTCCCTTCACAAACACTACTATTTTACTCTAGTTTTTCCTCTTTTGCAAATTTTTGCATGGATTTCATGAAACTTTTATATTTTACGCTATACACTTCTCTTCTACACAGCACTCTTATTTATGAAACTGCATCTGATACAGTTTTTCATACACACCGCCTTTTTCTAACAGTTCCTCATGCGTTCCTTCCTCCGCAATGCCCTCCTCCGTCAAAACCAGGATTCGCTGTGCATTTTTGATTGTGGAAAGCCGGTGTGCGATCACAAATGTTGTACGATTCTTTGCCAGTTTTTCCAGAGAATCCTGCACGACTTTCTCACTTTCATTGTCAAGTGCACTCGTCGCCTCATCAAAGATCAGGATCGGTGGATTCTTTAAAAATACCCTTGCAATGGACAAACGCTGTTTCTGCCCGCCGGAAAGCTTGATTCCCCGCTGTCCGATATCTGTTTCATACCCATTTGGCAGCGACATGATAAAATCGTGTGCATTGGCATTTTTCGCCGCTTCAATCACTTCCTCACGTGTTGCATCCGGTTTTCCATAACGGATATTATCAAAAACGGTTCCGACAAACAGATACACATCCTGCTGTACGATACCGATATGGTCGCGCAGGCTCTTTAACCTGATATCCCGGACATCGCAGCCATCAATCTTAACTGCTCCTGCCGTCACATCATAAAACCTCGGAATCAGTGAACACAGTGTACTCTTTCCGGCTCCTGACGACCCCACAAGTGCCATATAAGCCCCCGCCGGAACGTTCAGGTTAATATGATTTAACACACATTCCGTATTTTCCTCATACTGGAAAGATACATCCTCAAAGCTGATATCGCCTTTGACATTGACCAGCTCTTTTGCATCCTCTTTATCTGCAATATCCGGTTCGATCGCCATGATCTCCTGAAAACGTTCAAACCCGGTATATCCGTTCTGAAACTGTTCCGTAAAATCAATCAGTGTCCGCACCGGCTCTGTAAACACGCTGATATAAAGCAAAAATGTGACCAGATCACTGATATCCACACTTCCCTTTGCGATCAGAATGACACCCGCAAGTATGACATTTACCTGGATCAGGGTCGTAAAAGTACCAAGTCCTGCCGAGAAACTTCCCATATAATAATAACTGTTCTTTTTTGCGCGCAGAAGCCTTCGTTTCCCTGACGGAATTTTTCTTTTTCGATATCCTCATTCGCAAATGACTTTACCACACGGATCCCGGACAAATTATCCTCGATCTGTGCATTGATATCGGCGATCCGCTCGCGGTTGCTGCGAAACGCACGGCGCATTTTTCCGTTCATGTAATAGGCAAACAGAAACATGAACGGCAGCACTGCAAATGCGGCAAGTGCAAGTGCCGGTTTAATACTCATTAAGATCACGAACGCACCAATAATTTTGATCAGGGAAAGGATAATGTTTTCCGGTCCATGGTGCATCAGTTCTGTGATATCAAATAAATCCGTCGTAATACGGGACATCAGCTGCCCAACCTTCTGATCATCATAAAAGGAAAATGACAGCTTCTGAAAATGTGCAAAAATCTCCGCACGCATGTCATACTCGATCTTAGCGCCCATCACATGCCCCTGATTTGCAATAAAAAAACGGCTGTAACAGTCTACCGCCACCAGTGCGAATAACATAAGCGCAATCCAACGGATCTGTCCTAAAATCGCCTGCGGTTCCATATAGATTAATGTAGATGTCACATAACGGATCACAAGCGGGATCACAAGCGCGACCGCCGCAGATACCGTTGCAAAAAACATATCTGCCCAGAACACTCCCAGATACGGCTTATAATATGAAATCATCTTTTTCAGGTTTTTACTCATAGTATTCCTCCATTTCCAACTCTTTTATTTTATCTATCCTGTCCCAAAAGTCAAGAATATGTGCTATACTAAAAGAAGCACACAGTGACATTGAGACTGCCAAAGTGCGATGCCAATGTCAAATACGATAAAAAGGAGTACATGTATGGATACAATCAAAAGCAAATACCATGAAACACTTGCTGCAACAGTGATCAAAAACCTTGAAAAACGCCAGATGGAAGGCTACTACTGCCCGACCGTAGAAGACGCAGAAAAACTTGCATTTTCATTCTTAAAAGACGGGCAGACCGTATCTTTCGGCGGCTCCATGACCTTAGAGGAGACCGGCATGCTGACAGCGCTCCGCCATGATCCTTCCATCCATCTGATCGACCGCTCAACCGCAAAAACACCGGATGAAACAAAAAAAATGTATCACGACGCTCTTTCCAGCGACGTATATTTTATGAGTACCAATGCAATCACAACCGGTGGCGAGCTTGTCAACATCGATGGAACCGGAAACCGTGTTGCCGCACTGATCTATGGTCCGGAAACTGTTGTTATTTTAGCTGGAATGAATAAAATTGCCGCAAATGTAGACGAGGCCCTGAGCCGTGTACATAATGTTGCCACAGCACAAAACTGTATCCGTCTTGACAAAAAAACACCTTGTGCCATAACCGGTGCCTGCGCAGACTGTCTTTCTCCGGACTGTATCTGTAATCAGGTTGTCATCACCAGAAGAAGTGGAATCAAAGGACGTATCAAAGTACTTTTGATTGGAGAATCTTTCGGTTATTAATTAAAAAAAGAACCGTGAAAATATGAATTTTTCAGTTTGTTAACTGTTTTTCATATTTTACGGTTCCTTTTTTCGTATCTTTTCAAAATAATTTCCCATGGCTGCTATTTCTTTTTTGCAACCATTTTACAACCATACTCTTCGGTCTCCGGATTGCTGTTCTGCTTACGAACCACTTTATACTCATAACGCATTCCTGAATCAGTTACATCCATATAAAGCTGTAGCTGCATTCCAACGTCCAGACAGCCGGAAATTCCTTTAAACAGTACACCATTTGCGCTCATATTTTTGATGGTAACCGGTATCGGCTTATGGAGCGTTATCATGTTATTTTTTATCCTGACACCTTCGATCTTGCCAGATGCTTCAATCTCATAACGCTCAAATTTTCTGCCTTTTTTCTGTTCTTCATCGTATAGCGCAATCGACATTTCGTTTGCGATCACCGCCCCCTGTACGGTACCTAAATAAGAATATATTTTGTTCTCCAGAAAAACAAGCAGTCCCACTGGTTCTTTCGGGCGATATGCCATCGCACTCGCCCGCACTTTGATGATATTTGTCAGCAGATTATGACCAAGAATTACCGTGTCTGCAAGTACACTGTTTTTTTTCTGTTCACGGATAATTACCCGGCAGTTTTTTAAATTAATCATAAAATATCATCTCCATTCTACTCATTTCGTATATTCTGTCTCTATCTTAAATTCGTATTTCATACATCTTTTCTCTTATTATAAACATATTTATGCATTTCTGCAATACTATGCCCTTTGCTCCACGATATTTCTAAAGATTATCCACCTTACGAATAGACTTATTATCGCAATAAAATATATCTGGTAAATAACCTCACTCAGAGAAAAAAAAGACTACCACACATGCGGTAGTCTTTTTGCACTACAACTAATTATTAGTTGTATTTTCTTTTTCTAGCTGCTTCAGATTTTTTCTTACGTTTTACGCTTGGTTTCTCGTAGTGTTCTCTTTTACGAATCTCCTGCTGGATACCTGCTTTTGCGCAGTTTCTCTTGAAACGACGTAAAGCGCTATCTAAAGTCTCGTTTTCTTTTACAATTACACTAGACATTATCTCACACCTAACCTCCCTCCAGTTGCGTATTGTGCATATTCAACTGTTTGGGTAATATTTATTGCACTATATAGCATTATAACATATTTTCCCGGTTCGTCAACCTATTTTTGAAATAATTTCAGATTTTTATTTGAAATTATTTTACGGTAATCTGAACTTTAACAGTTTTCCCATTCGCTGTGACAAGAATGGTTGTCTTTCCTTTCCGAATGCCCCGGACAACACCTTTACTGTTTACTGTAGCGACTTTCTTGTTCTTAGACTGATATGTTATTTTTGTTTTTGGCATTGCAGTGGCTTTGATCGTCGCTTTTTTACCCTTTTTTATAGTAAGCGATGTCTTAGTCACATCCAATGTTTTTCCTGAGAATGAAACAACTGCAGGTGTATATTCCTTTTCTGATCTGTTAAGATAATACCAGCAACCACTGTTTTTTCCATTCTCATAATTTTGCTTTACAACTGATTTCTTATCTACAGTAAGTGTCACATCATCAACATAAATACTTCCCTTATATGCCTTATTAAAACCAGAGATGAACAGATGTCCATACACACTTCCCTTTGATGCAGAAATCCTGTCACAGTTATCCAATGATATTTTCACATTGACAACATAAAAATCACCATATTTTTTTACTTCTTTCGAATTCTTATCATAAGAATATCCTTCTTTCGAAGACTGTGCCATTCCGGCATATGTATCGCCATTTTTGCCCTGTTAAAAAATTAACTGCAGGTTTTACCCATATTCTTCCAGTTTTCATATAAACGGCTGGCACATAAATTTTTGTCTGAAATACATAAGTCTTTCCAAAAGTAATTTTTTTATTGGAAATCAGGCTCTTTATATATATCCCGCTGTCATCTCCACTTGCTGCATTCCTGGCAAAATCAACATTTATCTCTAATGCTTTTGTTTTCGCAGCAGCGATTACTTCACTGCTTTCACCTGCAAAATAAACGTAAACATCATTGCAAATGCCATAACCACAGCAATCATCTTTTCCTTTATTTTCATCTGCATTTTCTCTCCTCTGTATTAAACAAACATTTAACGCAGTTTAAAACGCTCTACAAGGCCCTCTAAGGAATCTGCTTCTGCAGAAAGTTCTTCACTGGTAGCAGATGTTTCTTCCGATGCTGCAGAGTTGCTCTGGATTGCGTCGCTGATTTGTTTCGTGCTGTCTTCGATCTCTTTTACAAAGGCTGCCTCACGATCAGATGCCGTACGGATCGTTGCTACCTCACCCACAATAGCATCCAGTTCGTTCAGAACATCCGTCAGAGATTCTGCCGTCTGCTGTGTCACCTGATTACCGTGTTCTACTTCATTCTGGTTCTCTGTCAAAAGCTGTTTTGACGTATCTGCAGAATTTGCACTGCTCTCAGCAAGCATACGGATCTGCTCTGCAACAACTGCAAATCCTTTTCCTGCCTCACCGGCTCTTGCTGCCTCAATAGATGCATTTAAGGACAACAGATTTGTCTGTGATGCAATACTCTCAATTTCTTCGATAACCTGTCCGATTTCCTTGGATGTCACGGAAATACGCTCCATTGCCTCTGTCAGTTCTGTCATCTTCTGCTGGCTTACCGCTGCTGTTGTTCCAACGTCTTTCGCTTTATCATGTACAATATCAATCGACTTACTTGTTCCAAGAATCTGTTCTGTGATTTCTGAAACGCTCTGTGCTAAAGAATCAACGGCCACTGCCTGATCCGTTGCATTTTTGGCAAGATCCTGTGCGCTGACTGCAAGCTGGTCGGATCCCTGTGCCACCTGATTCGAAGATTCACGGATTGATTTTAAAGCATCACTAACATGTTCTGTTGTTGCAATCAGTTTTGCATGCACCGTATCAAATTCTCCCACATAAGCATCCCTGCATCCGGATTTTACCGTATAATCACCTTTTGCAAATGCATCCAGAATATGATTAAGATCTCCTATAATCCGTTGCAGCGTAGTTGCTGTTTTGCGAAAATCTTCTGCAAGTTCTCCGATCTCATCCTCCGACTGATAAGCAATTTCAATATCAAGTTCTCCACCAGAGATTTTTTCTGCCACACTGCTTAGTTCCCTGACCGGTTCTACAATATAGTGTATCAGCATCTTAGCCCGTTTCAATGTTGCCAGAATACTGCAGACTGTTATAATCGCAAGCACAACAATACCTCCGGCAAGCACAAAATACTCTGTTGCAGACGGAACAATTTTTACTGCAAACATTAAAAATACTGCAAACGCCACGCTGACCACATATAAAACTATGATCATTTCAAAGCTTCCGTTTACCTTTTCTTTAATACTCTTATTTTTAAATTCCATTTCTTTATCCATCTTTTGCCTCCATAGCTAAAAAGCTGTCATCTTCCGTGATTCTTCAGTTGCGGGACAATCATGCTAAACAGCTTTTAGGAAAGCTGTGCCTCAAGTGCTGTTTTTGCCTCTGCGATCGCCTCCAAAATACCAGCCGGATTTTTGCCTCCCGCCTGTGCCATATTTGGACGTCCGCCGCCGCCACCGCCGACTTTGCCGGCAATGCTCTTGATCAGGTTTCCTGCATGCGCTCCCTGTTTCATTGCTGCATCAGTTGCCATAACGATCAGATTTACTTTTCCTTCACAGGAAGAAGCAAGTACGATCACACCTTCACCAAGCTGTTCTTTTAACTGGTCTCCAAGATCACGCAGACCGTTCATATCTACACCGTCTACGGCAGAAGCAAGTAATTTCACACCTTTTACTTCCACAATCTGATCCATGACATCTCCAAGCGCCTCTTTTGCTGCTTTGCTCTTTAAGGACTCGTTTTCGCTGGTCAGTGCTTTGATCTCTGCCTGCATATGCTCGATTTTCTCTGTTAATGTCGCCGGTGTTGCCTTTGCCGCTTTCGCTGCCTCTAAAAGTTCTTTCTCTAAATTGCGATAGTAAGCAAATACGTTGTCTCCGGTCAGTGCCTCGATTCTGCGGACGCCTGCTGCAACACCATTTTCAGAGATGATCTTGAATGCTGCTATTTCGGATGTATTCTTTACATGAGTACCACCACAGAATTCTTTGGAAAAATCTCCCATGGATACCACACGGACAGTCTCACCGTATTTTTCGCCAAATAACGCCATGGCTCCTGTCTTTTTCGCCTCATCTACAGTCATCACATCTGTGCGTACCGGAATTGCCTCTGCGATCTTATCATTGACGATCTTTTCTACTTTTTCAAGTTCCTCCGGTGTCATGGCTGCAAAATGACTGAAATCGAAACGGGTACGCTCGCCATCCTGATAGGAGCCTGCCTGCTCTACGTGGGTTCCTAATACTTCACGCAATGCTTTCTGCAGTAAATGTGTTGCGGAATGGTTCTTACAGATCTTTGCACGGAGTGCTGCATCTACCGAAAGATCTGCCTCATCTCCTGTTTTCATCATACCGGAGATCATCTTTCCGACATGTCCTACTTTTCCGCCAAGTAATTTGATCGTATCCTCTACCTGGAATTCTCCGGCTGCAGTGCGGATGATACCCTTATCTCCCTGCTGTCCACCCATGGTAGCATAGAATGGAGTCTGTTCTACGATCACGGTTCCAACCTCTCCATCAGATAATGCCTCAACGATCTCCGTCTCTGTGGTAAGTACGGTAATTTTTGACTTGCAGTTTAAGGAATCATAGCCTACAAACTCTGTGGTAACAGAAGGATCGACAGACTCATATACTGTCTCATCAGCGCCCATGTAGTTTGTCACTTTGCGGGCTTTTCTCGCTGTGGTACGCTGTACTTCCATCGCCTTTTTGAATCCCTCTTCATCGACAGAAAATCCTTTTTCTTCGAGGATCTCCTGTGTCAGATCCATCGGGAATCCATAAGTATCATAAAGTTTAAATGCATTCTCACCGGAAAGAACCTTTACGCCGTCTGCTTCCATCTGTTTTTCCATATCAGAAAGGATGGAAAGTCCCTGATCGATCGTTTTTCCAAATTTTTCTTCTTCCTGGGATAATACTTTAAAGATAAAATCTTTTTTCTCTTCAAGTTCCGGATAACCATCCTTACTCTCATTGATTACGGTGGCAGCCAGTTTTGCCATGAAGATACCATCAATGCCAAGCATTCTTCCGTGTCTTGCCGCGCGGCGGATGATACGGCGGAGCACATAGCCGCGTCCCTCATTTGAAGGCATGATACCATCTGAGATCATAAACGTTGCAGAACGGATATGATCGGTAATCAGACGGATGGACACATCATCTAATGCATCTACCTGATACTTTTTGCCGGACATCTCACATACCTTGTCGCGGATCGCTTTCATGGTATCAATATCAAATACGGAATCTACATCCTGCATCACAACAGCCAGACGCTCTAATCCCATACCGGTATCAATGTTTTTCTGCGCAAGCTCTGTGTAACCGCCCTTACCGTCGCCCTCGAACTGGGTAAATACGTTGTTCCATACCTCCATGAAACGGTCACAGTCACAGCCTACTTTACAGTCCGGTCTGCCGCAGCCATATTTCTCTCCACGGTCATAATAGATCTCTGAACAAGGACCGCAAGGACCAGCGCCATGCTCCCAGAAGTTATCACATTCTCCGGTCTCCGGATCACGGTAAAATCTTGTGATCCTCTCTGCCGGAACACCTACTTCTTTGTTCCAGATCTCGAATGCCTCATCATCCTCTCCGTAAATAGACGGATACAGCCTGTCCTCTTCAAGACCGAGAACCTGTGTTAAAAATTCCCATGACCAGTGGATTGCTTCATGTTTAAAGTAATCACCAAATGAGAAATTACCAAGCATCTCAAAAAATGTCAGATGACGCGCTGTCTTACCAACATTCTCAATATCGCCGGTACGGATACACTTCTGACATGTGGTCACTCTTCTCCTCGGCGGTATTTCCTGACCTGTGAAATATGGCTTAAGCGGTGCCATACCTGCATTGATCAATAGTAAACTGTTATCATTGTGTGGTACCAATGAAAAACTCTTCATCGCAAGATGTCCCTTGCTCTCAAAAAACTCAAGATACATTCTGCGCAATTCATTTTCTCCGTAAAACTTCTTCACGACAAGTTCCTCCAACGTTGTATAAATTATTTCATGCCCTGTCTTTTTGCAGGGTCACGACGGCATTATTCTTTTCCGGCATTTCCGGAAGCTGCAGTGTCTTTTTTCGCTTTGCTTTTCTCTGCCCATTTTCTGCCAGCAAATACTCCAGCAACTGCAACAGCTGCAAGAATTACCATTATTAACACATAATGTACAAACCATCCAAATACTGCCATAAATACCCCTGCCTTTCTATCTTCTATAACTTATTCAGTATAACGCACTTTTTTCCTATGCGTCAAGCGTTAACATGTTACTATTCACTCGTACCTCGTTCCAGTAACGGATTGCCGATGCTTCGCATTCCCAAATCGGCAAAATCTGCTGCCACCACTGTATCATACGCATTTCAGTTCAGAAAATGCCTGCCTGTGAACAGTAGCCG
>ENA-OQCN01001326-OQCN01001326.1-human-gut-metagenome-genome-assembly--contig:-NODE-1326-length-12471-cov-3.702690_pt1 | contig 12471 bp, 15 predicted proteins | sample MGYA00242497_ERZ504576 | MGnify/ENA primary metagenome ERZ504576 (study PRJEB26092, sample SAMD00036296) | human gut metagenome | host: Homo sapiens | study: EMG produced TPA metagenomics assembly of...
CAAAATTGAATATCGGAGGTAAGATTGGCAGTGCCGTTGGGAAAATATCAGAAACACTTTCAAGTGCAGGGGTTATAGGACAAATTATTTCTGCTATACTTTCTATTCTTGATATATTGAAAGATGGCATAGGTTCTCTCGTTTCTTCAATCATAGATACAGTTCTTAACGCAGTAGATGGAATTTTGGATAATATTCTTAGTGGGGACATATTTGTTCAGATATTCAGTTCTATTAAGAACGGTATAGGTAATATCCTTAATACAGTAACTTTCGGTGGGTTTAGGTCTTGGTTTGGTATTGGCGGTAATAAAAAGAGGTCGAAGAAGCCATTAACAGGTTGACAGACCGTAATGAAACGTTACAAACTGCCATTGAAGACTTGACTGACGAAATGAAGGCAAGCAAGGAACGCAGTCTGTTGCCGCATACCGGGATGCTTATAAGTATCAAAAAGAAACTATTGATAATTACAAGCGTATAGCGCAGGAACAAGCACGTTATTCTGGTTCTCATCATAGCTGGAATTACTATTGGGGCGGTTTTTCTCAGGAACAGATAGACCGTCTGAGCGGCAAGATTGGCCGTGATTGGAATGGTGATATCTGGAATCTTACCCCAGAAGAAATGAAAATGCTTCGTGAGACAGTCGATATGTGGGAAACCATTCAGAATACCGGCAAAGGTGGATACGGTGACCGTCTGACTGATAAGTTGAATGACTATATTGATCAAGCTGGTACGTTGGAAGAACTGACGAATGAACTTTACGAGGGTCTGACTGGAATGTCATTTGATTCTATGTATGATAGTTTTGTTGACAATCTTATGGATATGAAATACGATGCGAAGGCAGCATCGGAAGATATATCAGAATACTTCATGCGTGCCATGCTTTCCAATAAGATTGGTGAGTTATACAGCGAAAAGTTGGAGGATTGGTGGAAAAAGTTTGGTGCCAGCATGGAGGATAACGAGCTGACCGAAGAGGAAAGGAAAGCCTTGCAAGATGAATATATGCAGTATGTTGACGAAGCCATGAAATTACGTGACGAGCTTGCTGCCGCAACCGGATATGACAAGATTTCACAGGAGTCCTATTCCCAATCTTCTTCATCAAGAGGGTTCGGCACTGAAATGACACATGAAGATGCAGGAGAACTAAGCGGTAGGTTTACAGCATTGCAGATTGCAGGAGAAGAAATAAAGAATCAGAATATTATTCAATCTCAATCACTTAATCTACTAACAGTAAAAGCAGATGCTCTACTTTCCATAGATACGGAAACAAGAAATATTGCTGATGATACGCGGGATTTGATAGCGCAATCCTATCTTGAATTGGTACAGATTTCAGAAAATACAGGGGCAATCGTCAAACCTATTCAACAGATGCAAAGAGATATAGCAGAAGTTAAAAAGAATACAGCAAAATTATAGTCTATGGATGAATTATTAATTAATGGCGAAAACGCTTATACAACATGGGGTGTGAGAATGGGAGAGGGGTTTCTTGATGTTATTGGGGCATCCGCTCCCATGAAGGATTTTATTGAGAACAAAAGCCGACTTGAACATGGGAAACGGGTAATAATCAATAATCCTAAGTCGATGAGAGGGAAATAACTCTTTCGTTCACTATCGAGGGTAATTCTCAGTCTGATTATCAATCAAAGAAAAAAGCTTTCTTCAATGAGCTTTATAAAGGTAAGGTTGATATTCAGATTCCTGCTAATAGTAGCGAGGTTTACCATCTTATTTATACTGGCAAGAGTGTCACTTACGCACAGAGTTTAGACCGAACTTTCGGAAAAATTTCAGCCAAGTTTAACGAGCCAAATCCGGCAAACAGAAGCTAATTCACGACATTGGTTTTATTGTCGTGTATGTGAGTGCTCAAATTGGGCACTCTTTTTTTTATCCCCGAACTTTGAAGACATGGAACAAATCGACATCAAAGACATATCCGGTGCTATCCTGCTTACAACTTTGATCAATGAAGGCTGCAAGCGTAAGTTCACTCTGATGAAGGAGGACTACATCATGTTAAAGTTCTCCTTAGAGAATCCCATATATTTCAAACTTGGCTCATACGTGGAATGTAACTTCGGATTGTTCGAGGTGTGCGACTTGCAGAAGCCCGCATTCAACACCAATACCGCCGGCTACGATTACGAATTAAGACTTGACGCCTACTACTGGAAATGGAAAAACAAAATCTTCAAATATACCCCGGAGACGACCGGACAGGAGGCGTCCTGGAACCTGACCGCCCCGCTTGACGTACAAGCCGGTATAGTCCTTAGAAATTTGAAAGCTCTTGGTTACACATACAAAGGACAGGATTTTGTTTTCTCCATTGATTCCACAGTCGAAAACAAGTCCCAGTTGATGAGTTACGATAACATCAACATCCTTGACGCTTGTTTTGAGATGGCGAAGAAATGGGATTGCGAATGTTGGGTGACTGAAAACATCATCCATTTCGGACGTTGTGAGTCCGGCGATGCGGTGGATTTCGAAATCGGGAAAAACGTGCAGGAAATGTCACAGTCAGAATCCCGGTCCACTTATGCCACCCGTATCTACGCTTTTGGTTCAACAAAGAATATCCCATCTGACTACCGTCCGGTTGACGAGACCGTGGTTGTGAACGGCGTGGTGCAAAAACGCTTAATGTTGCCCGAAGGCACTCCTTACATTGACGCTTATCCTGATATGACCACCGAGGAAGCCGTCGAGCAGGTGGTTATCTTCGATGAAGTCTATCCCCGAAGAACGGGCATCATGTCGGATGTCACCACTATCGAAGTGACGGACAAGGTGGAGAATGAGGACGGCACAACCACCGAGGAAAAATGGAATGCCTACCGCTTTAGGGACACGGGTGTTAACTTTTCCGAGAAATATATCCTCCCCGGTCAGGAGCTGAGGATACGTTTCGCGTCCGGACTTCTCAACGGTTTGGAGTTTGCCGTGAAGTTCAATCCTGAGGGAAAGCCGGAGAAATTGGAGGATGGCGGATGGAACCCTGAGGCACAGCTTTGGGAGATAGTCAGGAATGAGGACTATGGCAGACCGCTTCCCGGTGATGTGCTCTTTCCCCAGGATGGAGATGAATATGTGCTTTCCGGCTGGGACAGCACGAAAATAACCGAACTTGGGCTTGTGGGTGCCGCCGAGCAGGAGCTGAAGGAAAAGACTGAAAAGTACGCTGCCAAATCCAAGATAGACCCGAGTACTTATGGCTGCACGATGATGTCAAATGACGCATACCGTGAGGATGGCATTCACAACCTCTACAGCATCGGTCAAAAGGTCAACCTTATCAACAAGGCTTATTTCGAGAACGGAAGGCAGTCAAGGGTTATCGGATTTGAATTCAATCTTGATTTAGCTTATGATTCCCCTATATATACTGTCGGGGAAACCGCCGCCTATTCTCGTATCGGGGAGCTGGAGGAAAAGGTTGAGAGCCTTACCCTAAAGGGACAGACCTATACGGGCGATGGTGACAGCGGTGTGTATGTGATAAGAAGGAATGACTCTACACCGGCCACGGATAGTAACGTGTATTCCGCATTGCGCTCCTTAGTAATGTTCCTTCGTAAGGATCAAGCGGACGGAACAAATTTCTTATTGAAGTTCGGCAAGTTCATCGACTCCATGATTGCCGGTAAAGGTGCCGGTATCTATCCTGACGGGCGCGGTCAGTTCGAGCGTCTTGAGGTACGCGGCTCCGCAGTGTTCAAGGAAATCATCTATAACCGTCTGAACGCACAGGAAGGCGACACCTCATATTCCGAGAACGGAGTCATTGAGTCCGTGGCTTTAGAGAGCGACGGAACTTATACCCTGAAATTGCGCAAGCGCTGGGAGAATGACTTCACCGCATTCCAGGAGGGTGATATAGTGTACGGGATTGTAAACAACCTCTTTTCAACGGGGGAGTATTACGCCTCGTGGATGCGCGTGCTGTCCAAGAATGTCCCGGCCAACTCCATCTCGGTGTTGTCATACCCGGACAGTGAGGTGCCGGGCGGTAAAAACTATCCTCCCACAGAGTTGACGATCATTACCAGAAGAGGAAACGCCTTCAATGAGGACAGGCAAAGCTACTGGTATTTGTCCGCCACCACGGATAAATGTCTTGTCTGGCTGGAAGGAGTAACGAAGCCTGTCTTGGAACAGAACAACTATTACATGATATTGGGGCGTTTGCCCAATTTGGATTTGTTTGACAATCTCCCCGTCAACTATAAGCACTCGTACATATTCGCCCGTGCCGGCATCTTCGGTGAACTTTACCGGGTGGACTGGCAGGGACTGCCCGTACAGGAACTGGTGGACCGTGGCTTTTGGTCGGCCGAAGTCGCGTCCTCTGACAATCCTTACACCAATACGCAGGAGCGGGCGGACACGGTTTGGCACTACGGCTGCAAATGGAAGTGCCTGATGACGGGAACAGCCGACGAACCGCAATATGCGGCGGCCGGATGGGCGATGCTGGAAGGGAACCCGGAATTTACGATAGAGATCGGCAGCACAAAGGGGTGGTATTTTGATATCGAGACTTTTTCCACAACGCTATATATTACCGGCAAGCTGTACAACCGTGACGTGACAGATCATATACTTGACGCTGATGTGAGCTGGACGCGTGATACCGGGAATGTATCAGAAGATAACGCATGGGCGGTGAAGCGTGCCGGCGCTGGGAAAAATCTTCCTCTGACGATAGATGATCTCGGACCGAATTATACCAACATGCGGGTGTGTACGTTTAAAGCACAGGCGTTATTGCGTGACGGGCAGCAGTTTGAAGTGGCGGAGAATTTTGTAACATTTTAAAATGGTTTTATACAATGGCAACAAAGCAACGAAAAATAGAAATCAACTACCGGCTGTTACAAACCAGTTGTAACATCGAGGTGGTGGGCAGCGTGCCGGACATGCAGGTCTACCAGGCTGACAAAGCTGAATACACTCCGGACTATACGCTGACACCGCTGGTCCTGTTTCCGCGGTGCAACGCCACCGATCCGGAAGCGGTGACTAAAATCGGGGCGGTCAACTCCAGGCTGACCAACATGAAGTGGTACGAGCGCATCGGAACCACACGCACACTTATCACATCGACAAACACAGGCTACAGCATTACGGAGTCCGGTGACAGCAAGGGACAGATCACAATGAAAAAAAATGTCACCGTCCTAAAACCCGTCACGCTGGAGTTTTACGCGGAATATGCCGACACACGTACCGGACAGCTGTTTACTTTTCAGATGAGCCGTCTTGTCCGCGCGGTTGACGGTACGGATGCGATCCCCGTATTGACGATAGACAGCCCGTCCACGCTGGACTGGAACCCGGTGCGTGACATCACCGCACAGACCATCACGGCTAAACTGATGGTAGGCGACACGGACGTGACGGCTACGGGCAAATGCAAGTTCTTCTGGTACCGTCTGTTGTCTACGGGAGCGCTGGAGGCGATAACCACAGGAGCGGGTGACAACGACTGGGAGTTTGTATCACTGAACAAGAATGTATATAAGATTGACCGCAATTATATAGGTGATGACATCACGATTGTCTGCAAGGCCACCTATGCGGCTTCCGGGACTCCGGCATCAACCCGGGCATATCGGACCCGGCAGTCTCTACGGTGATACGCCGCAGGATTCCGAAGATTGAAGCCGACTGGGAGGCGTACCTACGGGTGTTCCGGATGGGACTTACGCCATCTTTCCCAGACCCGTCATTCGGGATACCATGGGGGTTATCCCGAATCCATCCGCCATGTTTAACTGCCACTGGTACGTCAAGAAGAGCGGAGATGCCGGATATGCCAAGGTTGCCGACGGATACTCTCCCAGGATACCTTTCAGCAACGGCATGATGTTAAAGCTGGAGGTGGAGGACAGAGGCCCTTACGTGGCGCTGACACAAAGCGGCAAGGTGCTCACACAGGGGGGCAAGGCGGTAGTAGTAAGAAAATTTGGATAACATTAAAAACAATAGAATTATGGCATTTTACATTAAAGTAACGAAGGAGGTTGCCGACCGGTTGCATCTGACCGATATCCGCAACAGGACAGCGGATGGCAATGTATTATTGTGGCAGGCGGACGTGGCACGTTTCCCCGGCGACACGGTATTTGACAGGGCCAAGGAAGCGGGCGGCATCTGCCTGACCCCGCAGGCGGCGAAAGAAGAGATAGACGGTACGGACCATCCCGTCGAAGTATTCACACCTGCCTCTTGGGGGGAGGACAACACCGAAAGCTCCGAAGGCACGGATAGTACGGAAACGACCGGGGAAGGAGGAGCGTCATGAGTTTGGCCAGCGCGACCGGACAGGTCATATTTTCGCAAAAGGCGGCGTATACATGCCTGCCATCCAGTGTAACCAGGGAGATCTGTATCAGGAGTATATGGGCGAAGCGTCCGCGCCGACGAACATCGCACCGGATTTCGCTTCGCTCAAGCCCGTCTTGTCCTTCATTCTCACCTCTTCGCGGGTGGCGGAAGGGCTGGTGGTTCCTTCCTCCATGAATGGTATTTCAATGATGTCGAGATCAAGTTCTCGGGCAATGTCTCCACCAACACGTTTGGCGGTGAGACGGGACATTTCAAGTTTATCCCTTACCAGCCCGGTACGACGGATTACTACGGATTGCAGATCGTCAAGAATCTGGTCAAGGCGAGTGGAGCGGCCTCTTGTACCATCAAGGGTGAAGCTACCGTGACGATAGGGAATACCAGCGACACCGTCCAGTTCGTCTATAGCATCCCCATCACCAAGGGGGTCGGAAACCAAAAGCATGTGACGATCATTGCCGGTGACAACAAGTATTTTACCCTTCGGGACAAAGGGCAGAGCTGCATTCTGAAAGCCGTAGCGCGCATGGGCAGTGACGAGATCACTACCGGACTGGCGTACAAGTGGTACAACCAGGTCAACGGTGCGTGGAGCGTGCTGAGCGGAAAGACCACACAGACATTGACCGTCACCAACGATATGGTTGACACGACAGGTGTGTTCAGAGTGGAGGTGTACCAGGGCGGCAAGCTCATCGGTCAGGACACGCAGTCCGTAATGGATGCGTCCGATCCGTTTGATTTGATCCTGAATCCCACGCCCGAGGACGAGACCATCCGGGAAAGTGGTGACACGGTGTCTATAAGCCCATTCTGGTCAAGCGTGGAAGTACCACCAAGTACAAGGACATGACTTTCTATTTCGTGTTCATGGACAGTGCAGGAGTAGTCCTTAACCCGTCTACTTCCGGTACAGCAGCCACTTCCGGCACGTGTACTTGGGACATGTGCCAGCAGGCAGGAGGCAACGTGGCATGGACCATCACAACCAAGGAATAAGGAGGTGATATGCCGTTGGTGACTAGAACCGGACAGGTCAGTTTTGCTCCAAAAGGTGACAAGGGAGATAAGGGGGCGCGCATGCGTATGCGTGTATGGGAGGCGTCTGTGTCTTACCTGGAGGGCAAGCAAGGGCAGCAGTTTTACGACATTGTACTTTATGACAACCTGCTGTACCTGTGCATCCGTTCGCATACGTCGGTATCGACGGAACCCCCCAAACAGAATGTGGCTTCGGGAAAAATAAAATACTGGGAGGTAGCACAGAGCTGGACTTTTATCGCCACCAAGCTGTTGCTGACCGAGAAGATCAAGGCGTCCATGATTGATGCGGACGGTATCATGGCGGTCAATGTGGACATCAGCGGAAAAATCACGGCGGATAGCGGACGTATCGGTCCGTTTTCCATAGATTCCGGTATGTTGTCCTCAAAAACTCTTTATGAGGGGACGGATTCCCATGTCGGTTTCAACCTGTCTGCCGGACAGATAGAGTTTTATAACGAAAGGACATTTGCACGTGTAAAAATCGGAGGGAACACGAAATTTGTCACAATCGAAGGGATATCGTATGATGCCGGAATTGACATACAGAGTCCGAATGCATGATCGGGATGCACATCAAGACCCTGAGCATTCCTCTGTTCGTGGAGGGGGGTAACATTTTCCTTCATCCGAACAATGACAGTTATGTGTCTCTTCATGGCATAGTGGGGAACTGGAGGAACATATCCGTCAGCACTTCCCTGAATAACAATGATGACAATGTGATGTTTATTAATACGGGTAATATAGAAGTGACACTTCCTCCGGATGTTCCGGGACATACCATATACTTCAAACGTATGAGCGGCGGGGTAAGACTGACAGGCGGGCGCATCCTGCCTGCCCCCGGAGGAAAAGAGATGTCCTCCATTGATCTGGATTATGCGTCCGGATTCGTTAAATGTATGGGCAATTATTGGGTTATGTTTTATTGCGGATAACAGTATTTAATTAAGAATATTATGAAAGTTGATTTTACAAAATTTCCCCTGTTCACGGGGATAGACAGACAGGATATGGTGATAGCGGATATCCGTAAGGATATTGCTGACGGCATTTACAGGAACGTGCCCGGTCTTCCGGCGCACGTGCTTGCGGAGAAGATCTATCGGAACGAGCTTGTGGAGCTTGCCGATGACGAGATTCATATACTTGACCTCTACACTTCCGCTTCGGTGGGGCAGCTCGCCGACTCATGGCAGGATTATAAGAAAAACAATTTGGAAACTGGTAAATAAAAAATATTATGGAAAAGATGGAATTAAGTGAGGCGTTGAAAGCCAATGCCTCAGTACTGGAAGAACTGATTGGTGTTGCTACGAGTGAAAAAGATGGATTGATGCCATCAATTCAAAGAATGACCACTTCATATCAAAAAGACCAGCAGAAGTATTGTAAAATTGCCGAATTTAGAAATCGTTTAACAGGAATATCAATGCTTATTTCAGTATTTAAGAACCATGAAAATTCATCTCCGTCTGTTGTTTTATTAACAGGATATAGCGGTGATCTATCCGTTAATTCGATAAAAAGAGGAATCTATTTAACTAATGTTTATTATCAAAAAAAAAGAGAACAAAACCATTGTTTATGTAAAATCATCAGCATACGTGTATATCAGTACATTGTGCATTGGCATGAATGGGTCGCTCAAACTAAGCCATGAAAACAATCTAGATTTACCATCCGACGCAATCGAAATTCCTATATCTTGACAAGAATTTAGCAATATTTGAGAGCTGGAAGGACTGTTAGGAGTTAGCAGTAGTACTATATTTAAAGGAAAAGGGTATATCCAATTAGAAACTGAAGACGATATTGATAAAGTGTATGAGCCTGGAGTATATGCAATAAAAGGCACTTCATACAATGATCAAACGCTTCTTGTCTTCAGTCATAATCTGGGACAGTCAACAGTACAATTTAGGACTAATAACTATGGTGGTTTTTAAGTGTTTAGAATAAATGGTGGAATGTGCTTGGGACTGGAAGACGGTTCTTGACATAAATTATCGTTTGCACTTCTGGAAGAACTGATTGGTTTCCTTATCGTGGATACAAGTTAGCAACAAATGAAAATTTAGATGGTTTTATTGAGCGGGGAGTATGCGTTTTAGGACAACCTGATGCGAGTGGTGTAGGTCCTAATGATCATGGAATGCTTATATGTGGAGTGACTCCATCAGGAGGAATATTTCAAGTCATGTTTTCTATTAGGAATAAGATTTACCATAGATATAGAAGCACAAGTGGAGTATGGAATCCATGGTATGTTTATACATCATCAGTTTATAATCCATAAATACTATACAGGAAACTGTCTCTATGTCAGTTTCTGTAAATGGTAATATTAGTTTTTGGGATTCTTGGTGTACAATTATACCTGTGTCCATGCGTTCCAAGCTTCTTCCCCTACTTTCCTCCGCAAAAAAACATGATTGTTGATGTCATAGAGAATTTGAATAGTGGAACTGCCGCCAAAACGTTTGACCTCTACTGTTCCTGCTGCTCCAAACGGATGCTTTTTTGAGTCATAGTCCGATGTGGAGTTAAAAGTATATATGCTGCCGAGAGAAGTGTTGTTCCATAACAAGCCATCCAGTTCTGACAGCAGGGATATTAATGTATATTTAAACACCAGTTCTTCCAGGCATGAACCAATTGGAATTTTTCGTTAAAAAGATTTCCAATCAGTCCATAAGTTATCTGTATTTGAGTTTTTAACTCTATATTTAGCTCCTGTTGCATTATATAGTTTTTGTACGACCCCACCCGCACCATCGAAGGCATTAAATACGACCAAGGTTCCCCATACACCTTGTTTCGGCTTAACTTTATAAATACCCATTTCTATTACAGTATCCAACGCACCCGTTTCGTCATAAGATGTTACGTTGACATCGCCTCTGAACATAAATGGAAATAGTTTCAAACTTGTGAATAGTCCTCCCAGCTCTCAATTTTTAAGAAAATCATGTCAAAGATACGGTTTGCCAATTACCCCAAGTATTACTATACCATTTCACTCGATATTTATAGATATTTCCGCTATAATTATATAGTTTCTGAATACAACAGATATTAGGTTTGCCGATTACAACTAATACACAATTACGGACATATTCTAATTCTGAAAGTTGTGTTAGTAAGTAGATTCCGCTATATTGCATAGAATCTAATTTGTCTTGAGATTCTATGCTTCTAGCATCTCTGAACCTTAACCACGTATCATTTATCCCGATAAGTTCTTCCAGAAGTGGATTAATCAGGTGTAGGTGTAATTATTTCACCTGTAATATTGGAAAAATCAGAAAAGTCTATTGTTGAGAAAATCGGTCTTGTTCTTCTAACTAATGATACCTTATACGAGATGGAAGAATCATCCGACTTAGGTAACACATACAATTTACTATCTGCATATTTAAAATCGCACCAATGCACCCCCATATATTTTATTTCTATGTTTTTAGATCCAATAGGTATTGACATCACTCTATAAAATGCAGTATTAGCTCCCGAATAGACATATATTTCTATCAACGAAGAAGAAGTATATAAACCATTAGAATCAGCTTTATAGTCAATAATCAGACCTTTTCCTCTTTTCTATATCAGTTACTGCAAATATTTTACTCATTAATCCGTTCTTATTGGCCGTAGCCGTACCTATCAGTCCTCCCAGGTCGCTTCAATAAAAGAAAAAGTGTCAACTATTATAGAACGCTAATTTGTTCAAAATTGGATATATCCCCGCTATACACTTCTACAATCCTTCCATTGAAAGGGATAACATAAAACATAAAGCCACCATCGCCACCACTTGCATAAACATTTCTATCACTATCTTTTTTGAAAGAAATAGTATTACCAGATGTAGCATAAATCTTATAAATTCGATCTACTTCCATAACATATAAAGAAGTTGTGTTGGTCCTGTCTGAATGCCCACCGACAATGCCATAAAATGGATACTCCAATTTATACACATTATCGGATGAGTATCGAAAATAAGGGATTCTTGATACTCCTCCTGCTGGCATTAATCCTTTCTTCTCATTACTTGCAGTAGGCAGAAGTTCTCCCAGAAAGATTTGTACCAATGACCTTTGTATTACAATATTATTTTAAATATTTGTTGGTCTATATATCGTTTATTCTGTTCTTTTTTTTCGTATAATGATTCTTTTTTAAATATTTGTTATAGCTTTGCTATGACAATTAATAATGTTTTTTTCATTTATTAATTTTTTGAATGCCGTGAGGTATTTTAATTAATAAAAAGATTTGTGTATGGAATTGGGCAGGATTGGCGAATCCTGCCTTTTTGATACCGTACTTCAACTACATAATAATTTGGGCAAGACAAAATTTATATATAATTTTGGAATACTTTTCTTAGTGCCTTATACAAAGGACTTTGGGAGAATTACCCAATTTTGAGGTAATGACTTGGCAACTGTGCTATTTACTGCATTTTTCCACATTTTGCTTCAATGCAATAACTCGTGGTGCAAATATATGATATTGGGGTGGAAACTGCAAATATCCACCCCAATAATTATCAGTTAAGGAAATAGTATATCCTCTTTTGATATATTCCAATTATCGAAACTAATTTTCCACCGTTCCTCCATAAATTTCAGCATCAACAAACCACGCTTCTTTATTTCATCCGGAGTCCATTCTTTGTGTTTAGAAACTTCAATTTCACTATACGAGCCATTATAGTATCCTATTTCTTTTCCGTCTTTGTTTAGCAGACATTTCTTTTTGTCAAAATCGTAATTCTGCAACTTTGAATTTTTAGAACGGCTTAATAGTAATAGATTCCCCAAGGAATTCAAATACTGACGTTTTTCTGAAGGTTTAAGATGCCCAAAACGATTTTTCCAATAAATATCATTAGGTGATTGTGGGTATATGTGTTCAATTGTATCCTCTTTCTTTCTCTTGTTAAAGTCCTCCCAAGAGACTTTCATATTAGCATTGTCTTGTAGGTACAATTCATATTCATAGAGAAAATACCTAAGTCCGCTCCATGAA
>ENA-OQCN01001327-OQCN01001327.1-human-gut-metagenome-genome-assembly--contig:-NODE-1327-length-12470-cov-1.625780_pt1 | contig 12470 bp, 16 predicted proteins | sample MGYA00242497_ERZ504576 | MGnify/ENA primary metagenome ERZ504576 (study PRJEB26092, sample SAMD00036296) | human gut metagenome | host: Homo sapiens | study: EMG produced TPA metagenomics assembly of...
GCCGCGCTCGCAAGGCGGCGACCTGTCGCTGACCGTCGATGTGACGGCCGAGGACGCGTTTCGCGGCGTGACGCACAAGGTCACCTACCGCATTCCCTCGACAGGCGAGCAACAGACCATTACGGTCTCGGTGCCCCGCGGGTGCGGTCGACGGCGGCAAACTGCGCTACAAGCGTCGCGGCGAGTACGGCGTTGCCGGCGGCGAGCGCGGCGACCTGGTCGTGACCACGCACGTGGAGGAGCATCCGCTGTTTAAGCGTAAAGGTGCCGACGTGACCATGGAGGTACCGGTCTCGGTCTATGAGGCGGCGCTCGGCTGCACGGTGGACGTGCCGACGCCCGGCGGTGCGACGGTTCGTCTGAAGGTGCCCGCGGTACCCAGACGGGCAAGAAGTTCCGCTTTAAGGAGATGGGCGCGCCCGACGTTAAGCACCGTGGCCGTACGGGCGCGCTGCTCGTCGAGATCAAGGTGCAGGTTCCCACGAACCTGTCTGATGACGAGCGCGATGCCATGACCAAGCTGCGCGAGGCCGACACGCGCGACTATCGCGAGAAGGTCAATCGTTACAAGGCGACGTACTAGGGCGGTCGCGGCGCACGACCACGCCCGCGGCTTATGATGGACGATAACGAGACGGAAAGGGGTCAGGTAGCATGGCCGAGGACAATAGGAACAAACCGCTGTACATGATCAGCGTGGCGGCCGAGCTGACCGGCATGCATCCGCAGACTCTGCGCGTCTACGAGTCCAAGGGCCTGGTGAACCCCCAGCGCTCGGGCGGCAACACGCGCCTGTATTCGCGTGCCGATATCGAGCGCCTGGAGCTCATCAACCAGCTGACCGACGAGGGCATCAACCTTGCCGGCGTGGTGCGTATCCTCGATATGAAGGAGCGTGCCGAGGAGCGTGAGCGCGAAAACGAAAAGCTCCGTGCTCGCGTGCGCCAGCTCGAGGACGAGCTGCACGAGTACAAGATGCAGAAGAAGATCACCGCCCTGGCCCCGCGCGACGGCTCAGTTAACCCCGAGCAAGTCATGCGCAAGCTGCTGGGCGCGGAGGGGATCTGTAGGTTACGCCGTTCTGCCGAACGGCGTAACGGCTCGACGCTGCGCCTTTGGTTCCGCCGTTCTAACGAACGGCGGACCGGTCGACGCTGCAAGCCCGCCAGAGCGCAATCTGCCTTTCAACTTCGGCGGCATGATCAGAAGATCAATGCCGCCTTGTTTCAAGGCACCTTGCTCGCTCTGGTGGGCTTTCGCTGTCCGCGCCAAAACATCGGCGTTGTTATGGGTAGTCATTGGGGACGTTCTTAAATGACTAGTCGAAAGGGACGCTCTTGCACCAAATTTGCCGGACCGCACCGGGCTTGCCCTTTACTTTACCGAGATAAAGTGAACGTGCAGATTCGTAACCCACTCGCAACCGTTCTATGGCACGATATTGAACGAATGTATGCTATGCGCCAAATCTTTTGGGCAGAGTGGGAGACAGTATGGTCAAGCTGTACGAGGACGGCATCTACCTGCGCGGCGGCAGCGAGGTTGTGCCTGCGGCCGAGGCTGCCGAGCGCGGTATTACGCAGACGCCCGAGGATGCCAAGCGCGGCACCATCGCGTATTCGATCCTCCAGGCACACAATACGTCCGGCGACCCCGAGGCGCTCAAGATTCGCTTCGACGCCATGGCGAGCCACGACATCACCTTTGTCGGCATCATCCAGACGGCGCGCGCCTCGGGCATGGAGCAGTTCCCGCTGCCCTACGTGCTCACCAACTGCCACAACTCGCTGTGTGCCGTGGGCGGCACCATCAACGAGGACGACCACGTCTTTGGCCTCTCGGCTGCCAAGAAGTACGGCGGCATTTTCGTCCCGCCGCATATCGCCGTCATCCACTCCTTTATGCGTGAGAACTTCGCCGGTTGCGGCAAGATGATCCTGGGCTCCGACTCGCACACCCGCTATGGCGCCTGGGCACTATGGCCGTGGGCGAAGGGCGGCGGCGAGCTGGCAAAGCAGCTGCTGCGCGACACCTACGATGTCGCCTATCCCGGCGTCGTTGCCATCTACCTCACGGGCGCCCCGCGTCCCGGCGTCGGCCCGCATGACGTGGCGCTCGCCATCATCCGTGCCGTCTTTGCCAAGGGCTACGTCAAGAATAAGGTCATGGAGTTCGTGGGTCCGGGTATTGCGAGCATGACGACCGACTACCGCAACGGCGTCGACGTCATGACCACCGAGACCACCTGCCTGTCGAGCATCTGGGCCACCGACGAGGACACGCACGCGTTCCTGGCCATGCACGGCCGCGGCGATGATTACCGCGAGCTCAAGCCCGCCGATGTCGCCTACTACGACGGTTGCGTCGAGGTCGACCTGTCGAGCATCAAGTCCATGATCGCACTGCCGTTCCATCCTTCCAACGGCTTTGAGATCGAGGAGCTCAACGAGAACCTCGAGGACATCCTGCATGAGGTGGAGCTCGAGGCCGCCAAGATCGGCGAGGGCAAGACACACTTTAGCCTGCTCGACAAGATCGTCGACGGCAAGCTGCACGTGCAGCAGGGCGTTATCGCCGGCTGCTCGGGCGGCAACTACGACTCCGTGGTGCAGGCTGCCCGCGTGCTTAAGGGCGCCAACACCGGCTGCGGCGAGTTTTCGCTGTCGGTCTATCCCACGAGCCAGCCCGTGGCGCTCGAGCTTACACGCCGCGGCTATATCTACGACTCATGGAGCCGGCGCGATCGTGCGCACGGCGTTCTGCGGCCCGTGCTTTGCGCCGGCGACACGCCTGCCAACAACGGCCTGTCCATCCGCCACACCACGCGCAACTTCCCCAACCGCGAGGGTTCCAAACCGGGCAACGGCCAGCTGAGCGCCGTGGCTCTGATGGACGCCCGCTCCATTGCGGCGACGGCTGCCAACGGCGGCGTCCTGACGCCGGCGACCGACCTGCCCGAGGAGACTTGGGACGAGGCCTGCGAGTGCACCTTCGACGACGCTCCCTACAAGAAGCGCGTGTACTGGGGCTTTGGCAAGGCTGCGCCGGCCGACGAGCTGGTCGAGGGCCCCAACATCAAGCCGTGGCCCGCGATGGAGCCGCTTGGTGACGATATCCTGCTCAAGGTGTGCTCCAAGATCATGGACCCGGTCACCACGACCGACGAGCTCATTCCCTCGGGCGAGACGAGCTCCTTCCGCTCCAACCGCTGGGTCTGGCCGAGTTTACGCTGAGCCGTCGTGATCCGGCCTACGTGGGCCGCTCCAAGGAGGTTGACGCGGTGGAAAAGCGCCGCGTTGCCGGTGAAGCCGCGGGCGACCTGGCGGCGCTCGATGCAGAGCTTGCAAGCGTGTTTGAGGCACTGGCCGGCGCGGGTGTCGCGGCCGATGCCAAGACGACCGAGTACGGCTCCACGCTCTATGCCAAGAAGCCCGGTGACGGTTCTGCCCGCGAGCAGGCTGCGAGCTGCCAGCGCGTGATCGGCGGCCTGGCAACATCGTCCACGAGTACGCCACCAAGCGCTATCGCTCCAACGTGATGAACTGGGGCATGGTGCCCTTCCAGATGGAGGCCGAGCCCAACTTTGAGGTGGGCGACTACGTCTTTGTGCCGGGTATCCGTGCCGCGCTCGATGGCGACCTGAAGGACATCGCCGCCTACGTGGTGCGCGCCGACGGTTCGGTTGAACAGATTGAGCTCTACATTGCCGACATGACGGCCGAGGAGCGTGCCATCGTCAAGGCCGGCTGCCTGATCAACTACAACAAGTTCAAGGCCGCTGCCGAGTAACGCACTTAATTGTCCGCCCGGGGCTTACCCTTTCCCGCCCGCTCACGCGCTTCGCGAGGGTCGCGTTCGGGAAGGGTAAGCCCCGGGCTACATTTCTGCGTTCTCGTTGGGTCTTGAGGGGCGCCAAAATAGACTTTGCTTGATGCCGCCCCTGTTATCGGGGCGGCCTCTTTTTGTCGAAAACCGCCACAAAGGGGACAGGCGCCTTTGTGTGGTGGGGCGAGCTCGATATTGCCGCGCTCGTTGAGGGACAGTTCAATAAATGTCCCTACAGGATTTCATCCGGGTTGGCGGGTTTTGTTGTTTTGGGGATGCCGAGTTTGGATGACGCGAAATCGTCAACATTGTCCTTAATTCCGTCTTTGGTGTAGACAGTGACCATATAGGTGCTGTGTCCGAATTCGCCCTTGTCGCGTGTTGCCCAGGCATCCCAGTAGGCGGCCCCGTTTCGCCCTTTGATTTTTCCGACACGGCGGAGTTCTGTTCTCTTTAATTTCTGGTTGCTATAGATGGTTCGACCGGCCTCCTCGGTGAGCCCGCACTGTCCAAGCATCTTGTCGAGGACTTGGTTCATGTGGCGCTCATCGGTGTTTGGTGCGTAGTCGTAGGCGAGGGTGATGGAGTCGAGGGGCTGGTCGTCGATTAGATAGTTTAGCGCCTGAGGTTCAAGGCAGAAATAGGGGGAGCATCCGTCGACCTTGCCGAGCAACGGTAACTTGGACTGCCAACTTCCGGTGGGAATTGCATATTCGTAGAACACGCCACGGCAGACAAAGGAGAGCGAGGTGGCGCGCGAACCGGCGTCGATCATCCCGCAAAGATCGAAGGGCGAGGCGATACCAAAAGAAAAGGGCGTGATGACGATAAGGAAGAGCATCACGATGGGTATGGCGAGAATGGCGATGACGTTGCGACCGGTGGAATGAGACGGCTTCATATGCGCTCCTCGAGACAAAGAGCTGTTGAGGATAGGCAGAAATGGATATGTTCAGAGAACAATTCAAGTTTAATCTCATGGCGCGAGATGGTCGACCGTTAGCGTCGAAAACCACCACAAAGGTGCTGTCCCCTTTGTGGTGGTGAGGAGCGCGCGGCTTCTTTTGGTAATAGTGTTAGCTGGCGGTATCATTAGTGCAGGTGGCGAAGGTTTGCATTGTGGGGTGTTTTGCCGTGAGCCGTTCTGCCCGTATTGGATTGATTGTCTTGGCGCTTGCGATCGCTGTGGTTGGCGCGGGCGCTGTCGGTATGGCATTTCTACCTGCTGCGGTGACGGAGCCGGTGGTCAAGCCTGTGACTCAATCTGTCGAACTTCTGACCGGCGCTGCCAAGCCCGAGGCCATTACCGTTGATTTTGATGAGCAGCCGGCTGTGCTGGGTATTAGCAATTATCCGCGTATTCAGCTTGGGGCCATGCGCTATACCACGGATACAAGCCTGATCGATAGGGCGTCCGAGCTACTCAAGGGCAAAACATTTAAGCGTTGGTACGGATATGCGTCCTATCGGGCAAAAGCGAACGACATGGTTGGCGGATGCCACTCTTCCATCGAGCTGGACACTGCAAACGGCGCAAAGTTATGTGATGTCTCGTACGATCCGGGCTACGAGGGCAATGAGGGTCCGGGCATCTACATCATGGACGGCGATGTCGCCTATATCATGGAGGGCGACCAGACCGAGCTCAACGATTTTATGGGTCAGTGTATCCAAGATGCCTATAAACAGACCTGCTTGCCTGACCCGCGGACTGCACGCGATAGTGGGTCTGCCCGTACATGGCTGTTCGAGGATGAGATGCCTGGACCGTCGAATCGGGAAGTACGGGTTCGGCGAAGGAGTAGAGACCGCGACCACCACAAAGGTGCCTGTCCTCTTTGTGGTGGTTTTCGGTCTGTCTCGATCTGTAACATCTAGGATCAAAAATGGCTGCTAGATGTTACAGATTGAGACGGTAGCGCACCTGTGCGGCGGCGGGCCGACATCTTTACCCCTATCCCTCAATCACTCAGAAAATCTTATATATAGAGACTTAGATTTATGTATAAGATCGCGCAAAGCTGGCAACAATACTTCTCGAACAACGTGAAGCCGCCCCGTAGGGTGGCCGCCCCAAGAGAGGTGATTCCATGAGAATCGATAAGCTAGCAATGACGTCGCGCGAGGCGCTGCAGACCGCATGAGCACGGCTGCCGACGCGCAGGCCGGCGCGGTGGAGCCGATTCACCTGCTGTCCGCCCTGCTCGGTGCCGGCGAGCGCAATATCTCCGTGATCATCGAGCGCATCGGTGCCGACCCGGCTCAGCTTGCACGCTCCACACAGGATGCCATCGACCGCGCGCCCAAGGTTTCGGGCGAGGGCCAGCAGATGGGTCTTTCCAATGAACTCGTCCGCGTCATCGAGAAGGCCGAAAAGAAGGCCACCAAGATGGGCGACAGCTTTGTGGTGACCGAGCATCTGCTGATGGCACTTGCCGAGGACAAGGGCGAGGCGGGCCGCGTGCTGCGCGATGCCGGCGTGACCAAGGAGCGCATCGAGCAGGTCTACGAGGAGCTGCGTGGCGATGACCGCGTGACGTCTGCCGAGGACAAAACTCAGTTTGAGGCGCTGGAGCAGTACGGACGCAACATCTGCGATCTTGCCCGCGCCGGCAAGCTCGACCCTGTCATCGGCCGTACCGACGAGATTCGTCGTACCATCAGGTCCTGTCCCGTCGCACCAAGAACAACCCCGTGCTCATCGGCGAGCCGGGCGTGGGTAAAACTGCCATCGTCGAGGGCATCGCCCAACGTATCGTGGCCGGCGACGTGCCGAGCACCCTGCGCGACCGCGACCTCATCGAGCTCGACATGAGCGCGCTGGTCGCCGGCGCCAAGTACCGTGGTGAGTTCGAGGACCGCTTGAAGGCCGTGCTCAAGGAAGTGCAAAAATCGGAAGGCAAGGTCATCCTGTTCATCGATGAGCTCCACACCATCGTGGGCGCGGGTGCCACCGAGGGCTCCATGGACGCCGGCAACATCCTCAAGCCTGCGCTCGCCCGTGGCGACCTGCATGCGATCGGCGCGACCACGCTCGACGAGTACCGCAAGTACATCGAAAAGGACGCGGCGCTCGCCCGTCGTTTCCAGACCGTTATGGTGAGCGAGCTACCGTCGAGGACACCATTTCGATCCTGCGTGGCTTGAAGGAGAAGTACGAGATCTTCCACGGCGTGCATATCACCGATAGCGCGCTCGTGGCAGCTGCCGACCTCTCCGATCGCTACATCGCCGACCGTTTCCTGCCCGACAAGGCCATCGACCTGGTCGATGAGGCCGCAAGCCGCCTGCGCATGGAGCTCGACAGCATGCCGGTCGAGATCGATGCCACCACGCGTCAGCTCACCCAGCTGCAGATCGAGGAGCAGGCACTCATGAAGGAGACCGACGACGCTCCAAGGAGCGTCTGGAGGCCTTGCGCCAGGAGATTGCCGAGGTTCAGGAAAAGCTCAACGTGCAAAAGGCCGGCTGGCTCAACCAGAAAAACGCCATCGACCACGTGCAGGAGCTCAAGGGCCAGCTCGATGAGGCCAAGAGCGAAGAGGAGCGCGCGACGCGCAATGGCGACCTGGGCCGTGCGTCCGAGCTGCGCTACTCCGTGATCCCGGGCTTGCAGCAGCAGATTCAGGATTCCGAGGCCGCGCTCGAGGCGCAAAAGCAGGAGGACGGCGAGGGCCTGAACGAGCAGGTGACCTCCGATGAGATCGCCGAGGTCGTGAGCGCTTGGACCGGTGTGCCCGTCTCCAAGATGATGCAGGGTGAACTCGACAAGCTGAAGGCCTGGAGGGCGAGCTGCATAAGCGCGTCATCGGCCAGGACGAGGCGGTCTCCGCTGTCGCCGCGGCCGTGCGTCGCAGCCGTGCGGGTCTCTCCGATCCGGACAAGCCCATCGGCAGCTTCTTCTTCCTGGGCCCCACCGGCGTGGGCAAGACCGAGCTCGCCAAGGCGCTGGCCGAGTGCCTGTTCGATGACGAGCGTGCGCTCGTGCGTATCGACATGTCCGAGTACATGGAGAAGTTCAGCGTCCAACGTCTGATCGGTGCGCCTCCGGGATACGTGGGTTACGACGAGGGCGGCCAGCTTACCGAGGCCGTGCGCCGTCGTCCGTACTCCGTGATTTTGCTCGACGAGATGGAGAAGGCTCATCCGGATGTCTTTAACGTGCTGCTGCAGGTGCTTGATGACGGCCGTCTGACCGATGGCCAGGGTCGCCAGGTGTCCTTCAAGAACACGATCATCATCATGACGTCTAACGTGGGCTCCAAGGCCATCGCCGATCTGTCCGGTAAGGACGAGGAGGAGATGCGCCATCAGGTCGACGCCGCCATGGCTCAGACTTCCGCCCCGAGTTCCTCAACCGTATCGACGATATCGTGGTGTTCCATCCGCTCGGCATGGCGCAGATCGAGAAGACGTCGACATCCAGCTTGCCGCGTCCGCGCGCGTCTGGCCAAGGAGCGCATGACGCTTGCCATCACCCCGGCGGCCAAGCAGATGCTCGCCGTGGGTGGCCTGGACCCCGTGTTCGGTGCCCGTCCGCTCAAGCGCCTGGTCCAGCGCGAGGTCGTGGACGCCATCGCCGCCGCATCATCGACGGTACGGTGCGCGAGGGCGATCAGGTGACGGTCGATGTCGACAAGGACGGCGGCTTTACCGTCGTGTGCGACAACACGCCGGCGGCCACCTACGAGGTCCCCGACGCCGAGTAGATTTTGGGACATGCCTTAAAATCTACCTTTTGAGTCAAACGCCAAGGGCGCGGATCCAATGGGGTCCGCCGCCCTTTTTCGTGCGACAATCGATGATGTTGAACGCGATTGCACGGCAAGGAGATATGCAGATGATAGACAAGAACAAGACGAATACGTCGGCGACCGATGCCGCACCGGCCGCACCCAAGCCTTCGCCCAAGCCGCGCGACCCCTACATCCGTGCCGAGAACGAGGACGACGACGCTATGATCCCTACAGCGATCGCCGCCCCGAGCGCGAGCCGATGTTCGAAGCCGATCCCTGGCGCTAACGAACTCATTTGGGACGGGGCTCTTTTAGCTACTTGGGCTGCTATGTGAGCCAGCATCTAATAGGAGCCGCTAGCCCTGGCCTTTGATGTTCGGCAACAGATGATTTTTCCAGGACGGGGATTTTTAAATCTCTCTGTACCTAATGATCTTTTAAGACTCTGCTAGACCGGAATTGACATGAGGCGACAATAGACAACACCCCCGTGGAGTTTTGCGTTCTATGGGAACGTTGCCTATCAATACTTCATGTCAATCCCGGTCTAACAGAGCCATTTTATTTGTATAGCACCGCCTCCCTTGGCTACAATCGCCCCAAGTGACCTAAGAGCAAAAGGGGCAGCGCCGTGATTACGTACGACACCAAAACCGAGATTCTCAAGACGCTCGACAAGATGACGCGCGACCTTAACCTGTGCAACATCGACAACTTCACGACGGCTAAGATCGCGAGCGAATGCCATGTGAGCCGCAGTCTGGCGAGCCAGTATCTTAACGAGCTCGTTCGTCAGGGCGACGTTATCAAGGTCAACGCCCGCCCGGTGCTCTATTTCCATCGCCACTCCGTCGAACGCTACTTTAGGCATGCGTTCGATAAATCCGAATATGCCTCGATAGACGAGCTGCTGGGTGCTGCGGGCATCGACGAAGAAGAGGACTTTGACAGGGCCATCGGCTTCGACCTTACGTACGGGACATGCGTCGACCACCTCAAGAGCGCCATCCGCTGTCCGCCACATGGGCTCCCGGCGCTTTTGATCGGCGAGCCGGGGACGGGCAAGCGCATGATGAGCGAGCTCACTTTTGAGTACGGCGTCAATGCGGGGATTCTGCCGACGCAGGCCCGCTACGTGCGCATCGACTGCAAACGACCCGTCGAGGCGACAGAGGTCGAGTACGAGATCTTTGGTGCGGACGGCTTTGGTGGTGCGGTCAAAGAGGCCAACGGCGGCGTGATCTACCTGAGCGGCTACGACCACTTGCCCCGCGTGGCGCGTGAACGTATCCTGCAACGCATCGGTGCCGGCGACCCTACGGGCGAGACCGCGCGCGGCACGTCGGACGTGCCTCCCGCCCGCTTCTTGCTCTCGTCCGCCCTGCCTGCCGACAGCGATATCGTCAAGGGTATCGCGCGCTTTGTGCCCATCACCTCACGCTCCCGCGCCTGGCGGAGCGCAGCGTCGAGGAGCGCACGCTCTTTGTGATGCACTACCTGCGCGTCGAGGGCCGTCGCGTGGGTGCCGACATCGCGGTAAGCCGCGGCGCCCTGCGCGCCCTCGTCGACGCCGACTTCAAGGACAACATCGACGGCCTCCGCTCATGTATCACCAACTGCTGCGCGGGCGCCTATCTCAACCGCGAGAGCGAGACGCTCACCATCCAGACCTACAATTTGCCCTCCAGCGTGCTGGGCAAGACGGCGCCCGAGCCCGACGACGACCAGCTCGTGAGCGGCGACAAGGATGTCAACGACCCGTCCGTGCGCGTGACGGGCTTTTTCCAAAAGATTGTCGACCCCGTTGAGGCACTCGAGCGCGGTCAGGTGAGCTTCACTGAGTTCTTTACCAGCGCGACCATGGCGGTGCGTGCCTACGACGACTACATGAACTTCGACTTTGAGAACAAGAGCGTCAACCCGCGCGTGGCGCCTACGAGAAGATGGTCGCGCCCGTGATCGAGCAGGTGAACCACGCCTACGGCATCGAGCTTACGCGCAAGATCTCGCGCTCCATCGCGCAGTCGCTCTTTACGCAGCTCTGGGGCGGTGCGGGCCTGAGCAAGTGGCGGATCGCCAATGCGGACGCGTGGAGCGGACTCTGACGCTTTTGGAGAAGAACAACCCGGCACGGCGACCGTTGTGGAGGAAATCGCCGCCAAGACCAAGACAGCCCTCGGCATGGAGCTCGATGCGCTCTCACGCACGGTGCTCTTTATCGAGGTGGGGGACGCCCTGCGCGCCACGGGAGGCCCGCGCGACTACCTGGGCGTGGGTGGTGTGCCACGCTATTCCACCGCCACGAGCATCGCCGACGCCGCCGACCGCATCCTGCGAACGCATGTCTTCGAGGCCATCGACATGACCTACGACCAGGAGGTCACCGAGATCGTGGGGCAGCTCTCGCGCCTGCTCGCGCGCTACTCGCACTGCAAGACGGTGGCGATCCTGGTGGACATGGGTTCGCTCGAAAGATCAACGACGCATTACAGGGCTCACGACGTGCGACATCCACATCGTCAACAACGTGTCGACCGGCCTTGCCCTCGAGGTGGGAAGCGCGCTCATCGCCCACGCCGATCTGGACGAGGTGCTCGCCCACGCCTCGGCGGGGCTCGCGCCCAGCTACAGCGTGGTGAGGGGTTCGGTCGAAAACGACGCGTGGCGTTTTGCTCGGAGTCGGGTATCGAGGCAGCCGACAAGATCCGCCAGATCGTGCAGAACAGCTCCCCGGCACGCCCGAGGTGCAGCTCGTGACCTGCGACTACCCCATGCTCGCCCAAAAGGGCGACGGCGCCCCGGTCTTTAGCGACTACCGCGTGCGCGCCGTCGTGGGCACCATGGACCCGGGCATCGTGTCGGTGCCGTTTGTGGGGCTCGAGGACATTCTCTACGAGGAAGCTCCGACGCGCTCGACCGGGCGCTCTTCCCGCTTGTGGACCCCGAGAGCGTCCAGGAGTTCCATGCCAACCTCCTGCGCAACCTGACCCTTCGCAACGTGATCGAGTCCATTACGATCCTTAACCCCGAGATGCTCTACATCGAGGCCGACCGCGCGGTCAGGCGCTTGGCGGAGCTGCAGGGCGAGGATATCGACGCGCGCCGCAAGATCGGCGTCTACGTGCACCTGTGCGGTCTTATCGAGCGCCTGGTGACCAAGAATTTTGTTGACTCCGCCCCCGACACCGAGGCCTTTGAGCGCGACCATGCGGACTTTATCGAGAACTTCCGCGAGGCCTTTATCGACATGACGCGACGCTACCGTGTCGAGATACCTGTGTCGGAGATTGCATACGTGCACCACATGCTGCATGTGAGCATGGCCGATGCGCAAAAGAAAGTCGAGATAGCGGGCATGATTCTCGAAGACGAGTAGAACAGCCGACACAAACCTGGTAAAGCCCTCGACACTGTTGCGATGAGTGTCGAGGGCTAGTGTTGAGAAAACCAAATATCTTGTCCATTTGAGTGGCAAGGCTGTTGCGGTTTGCGGCGCTCTGTCGATTCTGTTTGATGCCGCGTCCCGCCGGTCTGCGACCGCCTATCTTGGTTTCAGCAGGAGATCAAGGGTTGCAGCGGCGGCCCTCTCAAAGAAACGCGGGCGCCCGCGCCCGCACACGGAAAGGAAGGGTGGGCATGAGTATCGTCGCAGGGCGAATCGACTATCGTCTGCTCCACGGAATCGTACAGGGCTTCTGGTGCCCCACGTACGCCACGCAGCGCACGATGATCATCGACGACGCCACGGCCAACGATGAGGTGCGCAAGGCGGCCATGAAGCTGTCGAAGCCCTCGGGCCAGGCGCTCTCGATTATTACCGAGGAGAAGGCCCTCACCAACTTCAAAGCCGGCAAGTACGACAACCACACGGTGTTACCATCGCGCGCGACCCGCAGACGTTCCTAGATC
>ENA-OQCN01001328-OQCN01001328.1-human-gut-metagenome-genome-assembly--contig:-NODE-1328-length-12463-cov-1.748865_pt1 | contig 12463 bp, 19 predicted proteins | sample MGYA00242497_ERZ504576 | MGnify/ENA primary metagenome ERZ504576 (study PRJEB26092, sample SAMD00036296) | human gut metagenome | host: Homo sapiens | study: EMG produced TPA metagenomics assembly of...
TGTTTTAGGTTGCTTTGACTTTCGTCTCTGCTTTGTTCTCTCGAACTCATTTCAATGCGAATTACTTCGCTGTTCTCAATGAATCTTTCAAGGTTATTTCACTGTTCAGTTATCAAAGTTCTTTGTTCGTTGTCTTTGCGACAGCTTTTATATTTTATCAAAAGCATTTGTCTTTGTCAACAACTTTTTTATTTTTCTTTGTTGTCGTTTCAAGCGACAGCCTGTTTATCTTATCACCGGCGATCGGCTTTGTCAACAACTTTTTTCTTGCTGTTTTTTCAACAGCTCAGTTATATTATCATGTATTCAAGTGCTTGTCAACAACTTTTTTCATTTTTTTATAACTGTGAGCGGAGAAGGAGGGATTTGAACCCTCGCGCCGCTGTTAACGACCTGCACCCTTTCCAGGGGTGTCCCTTCGGCCAGCTTGGGTACTTCTCCGAATTAAAATAATATATGATTATCGACTTAGTCGATAACGGAGAGAGTGGATCGAACCACGCGCCTGCGGACAAACGGTTTCAGAACCGCCCTCGTTATGACCACTTCGATATCTCTCCAATTTTGTTTTGCGCTATTTGACCAGCGCAAGGATTATTATACATATAACCCCCTGCCTTGTCAACAAGTTTTTTTCATTTTTTTACATTTTTTTCACATGTTCAATTAGCAGGGCTATATATGTATCTTTCTCTCTTACATAAGCAGACAAAAAAGCTGTCTATACATGAAGAAAAGACTCTGCAATCACCAGATCTTCCGGTGTGGTAATCTTTATATTATTATAACTTCCTTCATATAACTTAACTGGAGTCTGAAGCATCGTCTCTACTACCATAGCATCATCCGTGATCTGTACTTCAGGCATATGCTGATACAGCTGTTCATAAGCATCACGAATCAATAGATAGTCAAACACCTGTGGCGTCTGTATCATCCAAGTATACTTTCTCTGTGGTGTGTCTGCCACAAAGCCATCCTTATCTACGATTTTGATGGTATCTTTGCTCGGCATACCGGCTGCACATGCGTGATACTGCTCCACGTTTTCTTTTGCTCTTAATAAAAGGGCATCATCAATAAATGGACGTGCGCCGTCATGGATATAGACATAATCTGCCCCATCCAGCGCGCAGATTCCCCGATAGACAGAATCATAGCGCTCTTTTCCACCTGCTATGACATGCGTCACTTTCTGAAATCCATATTTTTCTACAATCTCTTTCTGGCAATAGGACTCCTGACCTGCACCTGTCACCAGCACGATTTCATCCACAAAACTGTCCTCAAATGCCCGGAGTGCATAATACAGCACCGGTTTTCCATTTAATATCAGGTATTGCTTCGGAACATCGCTTTTCATCCGGGAACCTTTTCCTGCTGCCAGCACAATGGCTGCATGCCGTTTCTTTTCACTCATATCAGCGTTCTCCCAGTTTCAGATTCGGAACTGCATTCAGATCCCATCCGTGACGGGTTCCTGCCAGATACTCATAATATGCTGCTGCACCGATCATTGCCGCGTTGTCTGTACAGAAAATCGGTGACGGATGATAAAAAGAGATTCCGCGTTTCTCGCATGCTGCTCTCATACCTTCCCGCAGCACACTGTTGGAAGCCACGCCGCCTGCAATCGCAAGTTTATCAATTTTAAATTCTTCTGCCGCATGCATAGCATGTGCGATCAGCACGTCTGTCACTGCTTTCTGGAAAGATGCAGCGATATCTTCCGGCACGATCTCAATATTTTTCATCTTGCATCCGTTGATATAGTTCAATACTGCGGATTTTACGCCACTGAAACTAAGTCATACGGATTATCGTTGACTTTTGCTTTCGGGAACGGAATTGCCATAGGATCTCCCTCCCGGGCTGCTTTTTCAATTTTCGGGCCGCCTGGATAACCAAGGCCGATGGCACGGGCTACTTTATCAAAAGCTTCCCCGGCTGCATCATCTCTGGTTCTTCCAAGGATTTCGTATTTTCCGTAATCTGCTACTTTTACAAGGTGTGTGTGACCGCCTGATACCACAAGGCATAAAAATGGCGGTTCAAGGTCTTTGTTTTCAATATAATTGGCACTGATGTGTCCTTCAATATGATGCACTCCTACCAACGGAATCTTTTTCGCATAGCTGATGGCTTTGGCTGCTGCTACGCCAACCAGCAGGGCACCTACTAATCCCGGGCCGTAAGTTACACCGATGGCATCAATGTCATCTAAGGTCACATGCGCTTCGTCTAACGCTTCCTGAATAACCTGATTGATCTTCTCAATATGTTTTCTGGAGCGATCTCAGGAACAACGCCTCCATATAATGTATGCAATGCAATCTGTGATGAAATCACATTGGACAATACCTCTCTGCCGTTTTTTACGACAGCTGCTGCTGTCTCATCACAGGAGCTTTCAATTGCAAGAATCAGTACATCTTTCTCTGCCATAATATTCTCCCATCTACCGTATTCCATACGGCATTTATCTATTTTCCAAACTTAATATAGATCAAACAAACATTTTCAATTCTGTCTGCACTACTTTCATATGTTCTATTATTAGACTTCTTCAAATTCAAGTTCTACGCTGCGTCCGTCTTTTCCAAGGGAAGCTGCCGGAAAAATCTTGTGCACCTCATCCATATAGCTCTCGGCTCTGGTCAGAGACGGACTGTAATGTGTCAACCACATTTCTGTCACTTCCGCTCTCTTTGCAAGATCTGCTGCCTCATAAAAAGTCATATGCTTGTACTGACGGGCTTTTGCTTCTTTCTCTTTTTCCGCATACATGCCTTCACAGATAAACAGATCCGCATGTTTCGCGCATTCTGCAATGATCGGAACTGGTCTGGTATCCGTGCAATAGGTCAGCTTGATCCCTTTTCGCTGCGGACCAAGTACCATTTCAGGTGTCAGCACACGGTCTCCATCCTCGATGATTTCTCCTTTTTGCAGACGGCTCCAGAATTTCTGTGGAATCTCCTGTCTACGGGCACGCTCCACGTCAAATCTGCCCTGACGTTTGATTTCCAGGGTATAGCCGTAGCAGGTTACATTGTGATTTACACGAAAGGCATGGATACAATATCCATTCATCTCAAAATCCTGCTCTTTTTCTGTTATTTCATGATATTCAATCGGAAACGGCAGTTCCGGCGCAATGGTGCGCAGGGCATTTACCACACGCTCCAGTCCTTTCGGACCGATCATGTGCACCGGTTTTGTGCGGTCTGCGTTCCCAAGGGTCAGCAAAAGTCCCGGAAGACCGCTGATATGGTCTGCATGATAGTGCGTAAAACAGATCACGTCCAGATCATGCACGCTCCATCCCTTTTCCCGGATGGCAACCTGTGTGCCCTCTCCGCAGTCAATGAGCAGATTACTTCCGTTATATCGTGTCATCAACGCAGTTAATTTTCGATACGGCAATGGCATCATGCCTCCCGTACCTAGTAAACATACATCTAACATTCAAATATTTCCGTCCTTTCCACGGTCTGTGGCGGAATTCGAAACTGTGACATCCACTGTTCAAAACAGGATTCACAGATATCCGCAGTCTGACTGGTTCCATCTTTTTCCGAAAAATAGCCCCAAGTCTTTTCAAAATGAAAAAATTCTTCCCGGTCAGCTCCACAGCTCTCTGAAATCATTTTTCCACAACAATTACAATATAATACGCCTGCTTTTCTCACTCGCTTATCCTCCGTGTCAGATCACAGCTCATCACAATGGCATGCTCTGTCGGTTTCCGGTAAAAATTCTTTCTGATGCCGCAGGATACAAAGCCATGTTTCTCATACAACTTCTGCGCAGGCAGATTACTCTCCCGCACTTCCAGATAAATGGTCCGAGCGCCACGCTTTTGCGATTCTGATAGCACATCTGTCAAAATTGCATCGGCAATCCCCTTTTTTCTGTGATCCGGGCGCACTGCCACATTTGTGATCTCGCCCTCGTCTGCCGACAGATAAATTCCACAGTAACCCATTGGATTGTTACCCATACCGATGGCTGCCATCATGAGTGCTTCCGGCTGCTTTAGCGCATCCAGAAATGCCTGCTCACTCCATGGCTCTGAAAACACGCTGCTTCTAACGCAGCTACCGCAGGGACATCTTCCGGCTGCATTTCACGAATAATGAGTTTCTGGCCTCTGCCACTTCCTACTTCAGGAACACCAAACCTTTGTTCTTTTCCATCTACACTTTCGGAAATCCCATGCTTCGGTTCTTCTCCATTTGCATTCCCGGAAATACCATCCTTTTTATCAAGTAAGTCAGCATTTTTTACCATATTTTTCAAAGCATGATCCATATTATTTTCCGGCATTCTGCTTCTCCAGCATTTCCTGACGCTCACGCTCTGCCTGTGACAGACGCAGATAATCCGGGCAATGCTCCGCTGCTGTCTCTAATTTTCCTTCTTTTGCGTACTGAAGACCAAGCCATGCCACAGCACCTGCACGTTGTTTGTTCATATGTGCCGGCGCATAATCGTGTGCCACCGTACAATTTTCCTCGATATATCATGGAATACTGCCACACCATCTCCAAGGAATGTTACCGGTCTGCCAATTTCATTGATCTGCGCAATTATTTCATTGATTCCAACCGCACACTGCTGCTGTAAAATTTCCAGTGCACCATTTTTAATTCATAAATACCGGTATAGGTCTGCTGCCGTCTCGCGTCCATTAAAGGACAGATCAAAGACTGATGTCCCCACAGATTGCAGGCTAAGGCATCTACGGTCGGAATATGGATCAGCGGTTTGTCCAGCGCCAGTCCAAGTCCTTTTGCGGTAGCGGAACCAATACGGAGTCCGGTAAAAGAACCCGGTCCTGCTGCAACCGCAATGGCATCGATGCTGTTCAGATCCAGTTCGATCATTTTTGCCACTTCATCCAACATCGGAAGCAGTGTCTGTGAATGTGTCTTTTTATAATTTACGGTATATTCTCCCAGCATATTGTCATCTTCCACGATGGCTACGCTGGCAACAAGCCCTGAACTGTCTAAGGCTAAAATTTTCATGCGCGATGCACCTCCCTGATGGTTATTGTACGATAATCAAATCCTTTTTCCAGATCTTTTTCAATCTGAACTTCCCGATATGTCTCCGGCAGATCTCCTCGATCAGATTCGCCCACTCGATCATGGTCACACCATTTCCGTAAAAATAGTCCTCGTAACCGATCTCATCCATTTCTTCGATATCGCCGATGCGGTATACATCAAAATGATAAAATGGCAGTCTGCCTTCCTCATATACCTGCACAATGGTAAATGTCGGGCTGCTGATCGGCTCCGTAATTCCAAGTCCATCTGCAAATCCCTGGGTAAATACAGTTTTTCCGACTCCAAGGTCACCGATGAGTGTTAACACATCTCCCGGATTTGCCTCGCTTCCTAGTTTTTTTCCTAATTCATAGGTTTCTTCTGCTGAAAACGACTCTATCTTCATATTCATAATTCATGTTCCTCAATTAATTTGTCAGTCTGCGTGTAGCATTTTAAATGGTTTATCTTCTACAGCTTATCTTCTTAACAAAACTTCAGACTATTGATCAACCTGCAGATTACATTTTCATAAAATCCGCAAGTTATTTTTTCTTCTGAACATTTTTGTTCTGCTTTTCTGCTAACTGATTCTGGTCCTGAATCTTCATCGTCAGCGCAATTCGTTTTTTCGCCACATCCACGCTGAGTACCTGCACATCCACAATATCTCCAACAGATACTGCCTCCAATGGATGTTTGATAAAGCGATCACAGATCTGTGAAATGTGTACCAGACCATCCTGATGCACACCGATATCCACAAAAACGCCAAAATCAATAACATTTCGAACGGTACCTTTCAGGATCATGCCCGGTTTTAAGTCCTTCATCTCAAGTACATCGGTACGAAGGATCGGTTTTGGCATGTCCTCACGCGGATCTCTGCCCGGTTTTTCCAGTTCGCTCACAATATCACGCAGTGTCAGTTCTCCGGTTCCAAGTTCTTCTGCCAGTTTCTTATAATCACTGATTTTCTTATGAAGTCCCGGAATTGCACCTTTTTTCAATTCATCCTCAGAATAACCCAAACGTTTTAATAAGGCTTCTGCCACTCCGTAACTCTCCGGATGTACACTGGTAGCATCTAACGGCTGAGTACCGTCGCTGATACGCAGGAAACCGGCACACTGTTCAAATGCTTTCGGTCCAAGCTTTGCAACTTTTAATAATGCTTTTCGATTCTTAAATATACCATTTTCTTCCCGATATGCAACGATATTTTTTGCAATGGTCTTATTAATGCCGGACACATGCTCCAGAAGCGGTACCGAAGCGGTGTTCAGATCCACACCTACTTTGTTTACACAATCTTCTACGACACCTTCCAGTGCTTCTCCCAGACGTTTCTGGTTCATGTCGTGCTGATACTGACCAACACCGATAGATTTCGGATCTATTTTTACCAGTTCTGCCAGCGGATCCTGCAGACGTCTTGCAATAGATGCGGCACTTCGCTGTCCCACGTCAAAGTTCGGGAATTCTTCTGTTGCAAGTTTACTTGCAGAATATACACTTGCTCCGGCTTCATTCACGATCACATACTGTACTGGAACCGGAAGTTCTTTGAGCAGTTCCACGATCACCTGTTCCGACTCTCTGGAAGCAGTTCCGTTTCCAACAGAGATCAGTGTAATATGGTATTTTGCGATCAGTTTCTTCAAAACAGCTTTGGCTTCTGCCACTTTATTCTGTGGCGCAGTAGGGAAGATTACCACCGTATCCAGCACTTTGCCGGTGGCATCTACCACAGCTAACTTACATCCTGTACGGAACGCCGGATCCCATCCAAGCACCACCTGTCCACGAATTGGCGGCTGCATCAGAAGCTGCTCCAATTTTTCCAAGACACGAATCGCACCTTCCTGCGCTTCCTCTGTCAGACTGTTTCGAATCTCACGCTCAATTGCCGGTGCGATCAGTCTCTGATAACTGTCTGCTACCGCTTCTTTTAAATATGGAGTTGTATACGGATTTTCTCTGCGGATCGTCTTTTTCTCCAGATAGCGGATAATTTCCTCCTCCGGGGCTTCCAGCTTCACTGTCAGAATTTTTTCCTTTTCTCCACGGTTTAACGCTAAAATCCGGTGTCCTGCCAGTTTTGCCACAGGCTCTTCAAAATTATAATACATTTCGTACACGGATTCCGCTTTTTCATCTTTTGCAGTGGAAGTCAGTGTACCTTTTTTTCATCGTCTTTTCTCTGATATAAGTTCTGTAATCTGCCTCATCCGCAATTGCTTCTGCCACGATATCCATGGCTCCCTGTAACGCTTCCTCGGCGGATGCGACACCTTTTTCTTCAGAAATATAAGCTTCTGCTTCTTCCTCGGCAGAATGATCTAACTGCTGCAAGGACAACAGATTTGCCAGCGGTTCCAGTCCTTTTTCTTTCGCAATTGTTGCACGGGTACGGCGTTTCGGACGGTACGGACGGTACAGATCATCCACTGCCACCAGGGTATCTGCTGCCAGAATCTGTTTTTTCAGTTCCTCGGTCAGTTTTCCCTGTTCTTCAATGGAAGAAAGCACCTGTTTCTTCTTTTCTTCTAAGTTGCGAAGGTAATTTAACCGTTCATACAGATTTCTGAGTACTTCGTCGTTCAATGCGCCGGTGGCTTCTTTTCGGTAACGGGAAATGAATGGAATCGTATTTCCCTCATCGATCAGTTTGACCGCTGCCTGCGCCTGCCCCGGACGGATCTGTAATTCCTCCGCAAGTTTTTTATGATATCCATATTCGGTGATCCTTTCTATCTTTTTTTATATTTCTCCGCTCATACGCGCTATCTCGTTACAGCTCACACGCTCCATTTGCAAAACATCCATTCTGGACATATCTGTAACTTCGCGTCATTTTCTATCGTATCATATCATACATTCTTCCGGTTGTCATTTTCTGATGCACATGTTAGAATCATGTCTTAAAGGAGGCAAATTATAATATGTACGAACAAAATGAAAATCCCTGGAACGATTCGCAAAACCAGCAGAATCAACAGGAACCGTTTCGCCGCAATCCCGCACCGGGAAATGCATCCAACGGACTGGCTGTGGCTGCACTGATCTGTTCCATTCTGAGTATTGTATCCGTTTGCTGCCTGTACGGTGCTTTCGTCTTTGGCGGACTGGCAATTATTTTTGCCCTGCTCTCCAGAGGCTCCAGAAAAAAAGCTGCCGGACCGGCTCGTACCGCATTGTTGCTGGGCACCGCAGGTGTTCTCATCAGTGTAGTGATCACAATCGGAAGTTTTATCTCTGTCAGTCGTCAGTATGGTGGCTTTGACAAGTTTCTGGAACGTTATACTTACACGCTGGAACACAACTTCGGCATCGATCTGAACCCGAATGGAAGCGATTCCAACACAGATAACGGTAATAATAATTCCGGAAGTGATTCCATTTTTGACCTGAATGGTTCACAGGAAGCTTTATAAAAACGGTTCAATCCCCGTTTTCATATAAAACAGATTTTTTAATATAAAATGTATGATCACGATAACAAGTGAAGCATAAATCCATGCATGCCGATACTTCATCCAATGGGAATCCGATGATGGCTGATCCGGTCAACACTCTGGCTGAACATAAACCAGAAATATACTGCCACCGCATAAAAAACCATCGGATAATCTACGGCACATACCAGAAATCTGCCAGAAAGCAGTGCTTTCACAGATCTGGTTCCACCGCACCCCGGGCAAAAATATCCGGTCAGGCGATGAAAAACACATGGGGCATCTGCCCGGAAATAGAAAAATCAGGAAAAAAGATACGTTTTCCAGCGATTAACGCTGCTACTGTAATCAGTACGATCCATCCCCAGTGATATAACTGGTTTCTAACGTTGTTTCCTGTTTCTTCATATGTGCTTCCTCCTTGTTCTCTCACTATTTTAACAGATTGGAGCATGATATCAATATGAAATCTTTTGCAGATTTAAAAGCAAATGCCAGAGCTGCTTTGCTTGGACGCTACAGCACCCTGATCGGTGCCGGTCTGATCAGCTGGCTGATCTCCGCCCTGCTTGAAACGCCATTTTCCAGAATGCTTCAGGAAGGTGTCTATTACACCCGTTTCATCCGCATCATCTGGGGATATACCGGTATGGTCTTTGTCAGTCTGGTCGGTGCATTATTTACCATTGGAACAATGTACATGCATGTAAAGCAGCAAAAAATAACAGACCTGTGCTTGCAGATCTTCTGTTTCCATTTAAAAACCGTCCGGACAAATTCATTGGCTGTCAGTTTTGCTGATTCTGATTTCCTTTGTATGCACCCTTCCGGGCACAATTGTATCCATCATTGCAGCAGTTTACACAACAAGTGATATTTCCGTGTTACTGATCGTTGGAATGGCTTTACTGGCAATCGGCTGTATTATCCTGATTGTTCTTACGATTTCGCTTTCACAGTCTCTGTATCTGCTGATCGATCATCCGAATCTGCGTGTGATCGAAGCAATGAGCGAAAGTATGCGGTTGATGAAGGGACGTAAAATGCGCTATTTTCTGCTGGAGCTTTCCTTCATCGGATGGATCCTGTTAGGATGCCTGACACTGGGAATCGGTCTCTTATGGATTCTTCCATATATGACCCAGACAAATACACAATTTTATCTGGATCTGACACAGCAGCAGACAGAACAGAATGTTTACATGTAATACTTGTAAGATGCAGCGTTCCCTGCTATATAAACTATTTTCTAAGCATAAAAACAGGACCAATTCTTTCGAACGGTCCTGTTTTTTATATCTTCTTTCTATCTTAAACTTCTTAACCTGTTTTCCTGATTAGTCCTCGATAAATTTATCATGTGCTGCGCGCATTGCTTTATCTACATCTTTCTCGTCTACCAGAACGGTTACACGGATCTCAGATGTTCCGATCATACGGATATTAACACCTACATTGTAAAGTGCCTCAAACATACCTGCTGCAACGCCCGGATGTGTCTGCATACCAGCACCAACGATGGATAATTTTGCAACAGTCGGATCTGCCTCGATTTTCTGTGCTTTTACGCGTGCTGCATTGTCTTTCAGAACTTTTACTGCCTCATCCATCTGGTCACGGGATACGGTAAAGGAAATATCTTTTGTGCCGTCACGACCGATAGACTGTAAAATAATATCTACGTTGATGTTCTTCTTTGCAAGAAGATCAAAAATCTTAAATGCCATTCCCGGCTCATCTTTAATACCAATAATTGCGATTCTCGCTGCGTTTTTATCTACTGCTACTCCACTAACAAGCATGCCTTCCATTTCTGTTTCCTCCTTAACAACTGTTCCTTCTGCTCTGTTTAAACTTGAACGTACGACTAACTGCACACCATATTTTTTTGCAAGCTCAACAGAACGGTTATGAAGAACTTTTGCTCCAAGTGTTGCCAGTTCAAGCATCTCATCGTATGTGATTTCTTTCATTTTCTTTGCGTTTGGAACCACACGCGGATCTGCTGTGTATACACCCTCTACATCGGTGTAGATCTCGCAGGCATCTGCATGCAGGGCTGCTGCCAGTGCAACAGCAGTGTATCAGAACCTCCACGTCCCAGAGTTGTGATATCGTCGTATTTATTAACACCCTGAAAACCAGTAATGATAACGATCTTACGCTGCTCCAGCTCATTGAAAATACGCTCGGTATCGATACGTTTGAATTTTGCATTGCTATATGCAGAAGTTGTATGCATAATTACCTGAAATGCATTCAGGGATACCGCAGAAACACCAAGTGCCTGCATTGCCATAGACATCAGTGCAACAGAAGTCTGCTCACCGGTTGCCAGAAGCATATCCATCTCTCTTTTGGAAGCTTTCGGATTAATGTCATGTGCCATCTCGATCAGATGATCTGTTGTCTTTCCCATTGCGGACAGAACAACAACCACGTCATTTCCTGCTTCATAATCTTCGATACATCTTTTTGCTACATTAAAAATTCTTTCTTTATCAGCTACAGAACTGCCGCCGAATTTCTTTACTATTAGCATGTCTTCCTCCCAAATAAGTAATCTATGATTTCATGGCCACACGCCACGTAGTTTCCACTCGACTCGCCCTCAGCTTCATTGTACTTCCAGTCATGCTGCTGAAGATCTGTGCTGTCATATAACAGATATGGCACACTGTCGGATGAATGTGTCCGCATGCAGATTGCGTCGGGTGATCCGGGAGTACCAGCATACGGAAATCCTCTCCCGCTGCTTCCAGTCCTTCCTTCACCGGCTTAATGACTCTGGAATCCAGATACTCAATTGCTTTTACCTTACGCTCAACGCTGCCCTGATGACCCATCTCATCCGGAGCCTCGACGTGGATATATGCAAAATCATACCCTTCTTTGGTCAATACGTCAATCGCTGCCTGTGCTTTTCCTTCATAATTTGTATTCAATCCACCATTTGCGCCCTCTACTTCAATTACTTTCATGGATGCGCCCACTGCAATTCCTTTTAACAGATCCACTGCTGAGATCATCGCACCTTTCAGATGTGTTTTCTCTTCAAAGGAAGAAAGTGCCGGTTTTGTACCTGCGCCCCAGAACCAGCAGGAGTTTGCCGGATTGAGTCCTTTTTTCTTACGTTCCACATTAATCGGATGGTTTACCAGAATGTCATAACTTTTCTTCATCATTTCACGAAGTACGGCATCCTCCGGAAGATACTGACCAATCGTCTGACCAAGCACATCATGCGGCTGTGTCAGTTCTACACTTCTCCGCGATCCCAGATCAACAGATGACGGTAGCTGGTTCCTACATAAAATTTATAGGTCTCATTTTCCAGTCCTTCTCTGACTGCATCCAGTAAAACGGCTGCATCTGCGGTACTAATCTCACCGGAACTGTGATCGATGATCGTACGGTCCTCATAATTTTCTTCCTCTTCGGACAGGGTGACCAGATTACAGCGAAGTGCAATATCTGTATCCTTCATATCCACACCAATGCTGAGTGCCTCCAACGGAGAACGACCGGAATAATAAATTCTCGGATTGTAGCCCAGTACGGAGAGGTTTGCGGTATCACTGCCCGGTTTCATTCCATCCGGGATCGTGTGTACCATTCCAATCTCTGATACTGCTGCCAGCTGATCCATTGTCGGCGTCTCTGCATAGGCAAGCGGGGTCTGATCGCCAAGTTCGGCGATCGGACGGTCTGCCATTCCATCTCCTAAAACCACCACGTATTTCATCACTTTTTACCTCTGTTTACTTTTTTATTTTCCTTTATTTACAGTAAAACACCCGGCTTTCTTTTTGTATGTTATAAAAGAGAACTGCCTGCATCATAGGTATGCGCAACAAATGTATATTTTACGCCCGGTTTTAAAGAGATTGCACTGTATGATCCATCGATTCCCTTCACTTTGTAAGAACGTACATAACTGCTTATTTC
>ENA-OQCN01001329-OQCN01001329.1-human-gut-metagenome-genome-assembly--contig:-NODE-1329-length-12450-cov-2.736184_pt1 | contig 12450 bp, 10 predicted proteins | sample MGYA00242497_ERZ504576 | MGnify/ENA primary metagenome ERZ504576 (study PRJEB26092, sample SAMD00036296) | human gut metagenome | host: Homo sapiens | study: EMG produced TPA metagenomics assembly of...
CCCTCTAAATAATAAGGATCAGGTCTCCATGTTGCATGACGGTACTGTTCAATATGCTGTCCCGTTAAATACAGTTCCTCATTTGTCATGATCTTTGACGGTTCATCTGCTGCCTTTGCCGGATCTGGAAGCTTTGGAATTTCTTCCTTCTCTGGCTGATATGCAATTAAGCTTCTGCCATCTGCACAAACTTCAACTTTCAGATCTTCTTCCTGCGTATCATCTGGCAGTACTACACTCTTTTCAAAAATGTCAACAGGAGAAATCATTGCGCTCTCATCACACAGCACGCCGTCTTTTCCTGTCAGAATAATTCTTGCTTTTTCATATACAGCTGTTGCATAGACAATAATCTTTGCAGTCTTCTTTCCAGTTGCTGCATCATTTGCTGCCGAGAGTGAAACAGCAGCTTCCTTTGACGCGTTCTTTACCTGTCCAACTTCCTTGTATGGCATAAAATACTGTGTAAATGTTTTCTCCTCAAACGGCTTTAACCATGTAAAGTCAGGCTGATTATCTGTAAACATACCTGTCATCAGCTCTACATATGGACCATCCTCATCAGTCAGATTGCGATCCCATGCCTTTCCAAAATCACCGCAGCCCCAGGTCCACTGCTTCTTTCCCGGTGAAACATGATGGTCTGCCACATGCAAAATACCAGCATGCTTTCCATAGTCATATCCTCCGACAAAATCATACTTTGACTTTTCTGCCATGTAAGAAGTCGGGACTGGAATATTCTTGTAACGTGAAATATCTACGCCCTCGCTGTAATCCTTCTTATAATAAACACCTGTCGCAATTGGGAAACGAGAAACATCTCGCTTTCCATGATCCATAACAGCGTGAACATCTGGCGGGAAAATGGACTGTGTGTTGTCGTTAACAGGAACTGCTGGATTTGCCCACCAAAGAAATGTCTGCGGAAGTGATGTGCGGTTATACAACTGTCCCTTGATTTCAATATAGCTTTTCCCGGGTATACACTAATTCTCATAAGTCCCTTTGTTCCATACATCTGATCCACGTCATGACATAAAACAGAAACGCTTCCATCCTCATTTTCCTGAATTTCATAATCAACTGGAAGAAATGTTGTCGGACGATGATGCTGCGGCCAGTTAAATTCAATACCTCCTGAAATCCACGGTCCCGTCAAACCAACAAGTGCCGGCTTGATCACCTGGTTATAGTAAACAAAGTCATAATCATTTGTTTTATCATATGCCTCTGGATTCGTCCGCCAAGCTCTGGAAGAACCATAACCTTAATGTACTCATTTTCTAGCCATACTGCCGTATATTCCTTATCCTTCTTCTCATCACTTATTTTTTCAATCGTCGGATACGGGTATACCTTTCCGCAGCTTCCCTGATACACACGTTTTTCCAGAAAAATCGGATTCTTCTCCGCCTCTCCAATCTCATATGTAGGAATCATGACTTTTTCTGCCATACACTTGCCTTTTGCATAATTGCCTCCTGTTTTGCTATTATTTTCTGTTATTATTTATTTACTTGAATCTTTCTATCATTTCAATATTGTTTTTATTTACTTTCAATATTTGCTTTTACTATACTACTGTTTTGCTTGAAATACATTATCTTTCGTTGCGGTTGTGTTTTAAAATATTGCTCTGTTGTTTTTTCCTGCATTCTAAGTTAAAATGTAATTATTCAGAGCCATGCAAAATTATTTGCCGCAATATTGGCTTATCCATGAACTGTAAGTATAAAAAAAGGAGATTTTTATGAAATCGCACGAACCCTTTATTGAACCTGAATCAACATATTATGTCTACTCGCCAAGTCTCTTGGGACGAAGCATGTTTTTTTATCCGCTTATATGCGGTCATTTTTTCTATGCACCAGGCTATCATCTGCACCGCGCTTCTTTTGACAGCTTTCTTCTTGTTTATGTCAAAAAAGGAATCATGTATGTACAAACAAAAAACGAAAGTTTTAATGCAAAAGCTGATGAATTTATTTTGATTAATTGCTATGAACCGCACAGCTATGGCACAAAAACAGGAAGCGAATGTCTCTGGTGCCATTTTGACGGACCTCTTGCCAAAAACTTTTTTGAATCTATCGTCTCACATCTTGGCACTGTATTTTCTATTGGAAATCCTGCGCCAACCACAAACAAGCTTGAAGCTATCATTGACAGTTTTTGTCGTTCTTCGATTAAGGAAGCTCTTCTTTCTAAATATATTAATGATATTTTGACAAGCTTTCTGCTCTACAGTGCTGCCGATAAAAAAAATGACAGCACAGATATGATTGAGACTGTCATTTCCTATATCAATGAACATTTTAAAGAAGATCTGCCAGACAAAGTGCTCGCATCAGCTGCTGGATTAAGCTCTTATCATTTTATTCGCGTATTCAAACGAGAGACTGGCTTTACACCACATGAGTATGTCATAAATACGAGGCTAAGTAATGCACGTTACCTGCTTCGCAACACTGCCATGTCTGTCAAGGATATCTGTTTTTCATGTGGCTTTTCAAGTGAAAGTGCCTTTTGCATAACTTTTAAAAAAAGAGCTAAAATGACACCGGCTCAGTACAGACAAAATGGAACATGATCTTTTTGTTTCGTTGACTTTCCCTGCTGTTTCTGCTAGGATTGGAACGGTACAGCATCTTTGCTGCTTCCTATAAACAGTTTCTTTGGAGGTCATGCCTATGTTTTCCCCTAAGCTGCGGGAATTTGCCCGCAAATGCTATCTGACCAACATCGGCCAGAATCTTCTGGTTCTTCTTAAATGGACTGGATTTTCACTTTTGTCAGGTCTTCTGATCGGCGGCGTATCAACACTATTTGCTACTTTGCTTGGAAAAGCTATACAGATTCGCGCTGCGTACAGCTGGCTTTTATTCCTGCTTCCTATTGCTGGTCTGGCAATCACTGCTCTTTATCATTTTTGCGGACAGTCAAATGACCGCGGTACAAATTTTGTTATTGCCTCAATTCATGCAAATGAAGAGACACCAGCACGTGTTGCACCTCTTATTTTTATCTCTACGATTCTGACACAGCTGTGCGGCGGATCTGCCGGACGCGAGGGTGCTGCACTTCAGATCGGCGGCAGCCTTGGAAATCTTCTTGGAAAAATAGTTCATCTTGATGATGAAGATCGCCATGTTCTAATCATGTGTGGCATGAGTGCTGCTTTTGCTGCTCTGTTTGGTACACCGATGGCTGCTGCTGTCTTTTCAATGGAAATGGTCAGTGTCGGCGTCATGTATTATTCCGCATTAGTTCCTTGTGTAATGTCTGCGCTGATTGGTGCTCACCTTGCTTCTACGTTTGGTGTTCATGCCGAAAAATTACAATTGTAAGTATTCCTTCGTTTTCCATTGACGGTGCTGCAAAAACAGTTCTTCTTGGAATCTTATGTGCCGCTGTCAGCATACTTTTATGTATTATCCTTCACAAAGTTGGAGGTCTTTTAAAAACATTACATAAAAATGTTTACCTACGCGCAACTGTCTCTGCACTGATTGTTATCATATTTGCATTTCTTCTGCCAGACGGCAAAAGCTATCTTGGTTCCGGAAGCAATCTGATTGAGCAGTCTATTCAAGAAGAAACTATATTCCCAGCAGCCTTTCTTATTAAAATGCTCTTTACAGCAGTCACACTTGGCGGCGGCTTTAAGGGAGGCGAAATTGTTCCTTCCTTCTGCGTAGGTGCATCCTTTGGATGTTTCTTTGGAAGCCTTGCTGGATTTGCCCCATCCCTTTGTGCTGCAATGGGCATGGTTGCTGTTTTCTGCGGTGTCACTAATTGCCCTATTACATCTATTTTGATTGCTTTTGAATTATTTGGCTTTGACTCTGCCACTACATGATTTTAGCAATTGCAGTAAGCTATGCAATGTCTGGTTATTATGGTCTTTATGCCGATCAAACAATTGTATATTCAAAGTATCGAACAAAGTTCATCAACCGCAAGACAAACCATTAAATGTAAAGCAGACATTCGCAATCCGCTTTCGCTGCTGAATTCAAATTGTATGAATTGGAGCAAAAAACACGCCTTCAAAAAAAAGTTAAGTTTTTTTTGAAAAAGTGCTTGACTTTTCTCTTGTCTTGTTGTAGAATAACTATCGTCGACAGCGAGTAAGAAACAAACGAAACAAAAACTCCGAATGTTGATGAGATGCCCAGATAGCTCAGTTGGTAGAGCAGAGGACTGAAAATCCTCGTGTCGCTGGTTCGATTCCAGCTTTGGGCACTGCGCGGGTGTAGTTCAATGGTAGAACACTAGCCTTCCAAGCTAGATACGTGGGTTCGATTCCCATCACCCGCTTTACAGAAGCGATTCTGTATCATATATGCGCGAGTGGCTCAGTGGTGGAGTATCGCCTTGCCAAGGCGAGGGTCGCGGGTTCGAATCCCGTCTCGCGCTCTTATCTAAAGAAGGTCGTAAAGATCTTCTTTTTTGTGCTTTCTTCCACTTGCTTCTAATTTCTTTTGTGATATAATAACTGATGCAAAAAATGTCTTACATTTTGTCTTATATTGACACTGAGAGGTTTTTATGAAACGCTTATTTCATTTTTTATCACTTAGCTTTATTTTTATGCTGTCTTCTATGGCAGTCTGTGGATGTGTCCCTGCCCAGACACCGCTCTACTACTTTCATGCAGGTCTTAGCACCTACCATGAGCTTCTTGACGATGTCTTAGGTAAAAGAAGCGAGGTTGATCTTTTCTCTTCAGCAGCAGATTCATCTGCACCTGTATCATCTGTTACAGAAACGATCTCTTGTGCCCCACTTTATGCAGATTATAGCTACTACCTGCCTTCTCTTGCAGATGATGAAGCAGCAAACTTTCAGGCTCTTTACACTGGCATACAAGGTTTTCAGAGCACTATTTCACTCCCTGTTGCCGTCAGTTCTGATAATGTCAGCGATTTGATGCATCTTCTGACAAATGAATGTCCTGAGCTGATGCAGCTGTCATCACGATGGTTGAACATTCAAATCTGCTTGGTCTTGTTGTATCTGTATCACCTGAGTACACAATATCAAAGGAAACTTTTGATGCGCAGACAGCAGCTGTTAATACACTTATTCAAAGCTGGCAGACAACGCTGTCGGGACAAAGTGCTTATCAGGCTGAGCTTACTATTTACAATTATATCATTGAAAACTGTGTATATTCTACTCAGGCAGACAATTGCCAGAGTGCCTATGGTGCTCTGATTGATGGGCAGGCTAAATGTGACGGCCGCGCCAAGGCGCTCGTCTGGGGACTTCGAAGTCTCGGCATCAAAAGCTCTGTTATAACAGGAAATACACATGCCTGGGTCATCGCCCACATCGGAGACTATGACTACAATGTCGATCCGACTTATGATGACAATGAAAATGACGGCATTCAGCAGCCTTTATGTTACGCATATTTTAACATTCCTGAATCAGCCATCTCATCTGATCCATACCCAGCAGATGATTTTTACAAAAGACGAGGCTACCCTGCTACTGTGCGCTGGGACTTTAATTACCATGTTCAAGCCGGCCTATGGATTTACGCTGATGATCCTTCGTCAAGTGACCCTGCCTCTGGTACCGCACTTGACCGTGCAAGAGCACTCTTTGTCGCGCAGGCAGAAAGCATCTGGGAGGGCGGCAGCGAAGGTCTTGTAATGATTCGTTTTGAAAATGCATCTGACTACGCTGATGCTGCTACATCATACAATGGCTGGATCCAATCATTCATTAACATGCACGCTGCCGGCTGCAACCTTGTCAGCTATGATTTTTCCAGTCAGCAGCTCTTAGCAGTACGACTTCTTTTTATTAAAACCATATCTAATAGTTAAAAAGATCAGTGAAAATGGAGTTTACTTCCATTGTCACTGATCTTTTATATTGCCATCTTAAATCCCAGAATATCACTGTGATGTATACTCTTTGTTTCCAAAGCGGCACAAATCTCCCATCCAGACAAGCTCAACAGTTCCAATAGGGCCGTTACGCTGCTTGGCTATGATAACCTCTGTGATTCCCTTTGACGGCGAATCCTTATTATAATATTCATCTCGGTATAAAAACATTACAATATCTGCATCCTGCTCAATTGCTCCTGACTCACGAAGGTCAGAAAGCATAGGACGATGATCCGTTCTTGACTCACAGGCACGTGAAAGCTGTGACAGTGCGATGACTGGTACATTTAACTCTCTTGCAAGTGCCTTTAGAGAACGTGAAATATCTGAGATTTCCTGCTGTCTGCTGTCTCCCTTTCTTGCTCCGCTTCCGCTCATAAGCTGAAGATAGTCGATCATGATACAATCAAGACCATGCTCAAGCTTAAACTTACGGCATTTAGAACGAAGCTCTGCCACCGTTATACCTGGCGTATCATCAAGCAAAAGCTTTGTGTTTGCAATGATACCAGAACTCTCGACAACCTGATCCCAATCACTGTCGGAAAGATTTCCTGTACGAAGTGTCTGAGAATCAACACGCGACTCCATGGCCAACAGACGGTTTACTAACTGCTCCTTTGACATCTCAAGAGAAAAAATTGCAACTGTCTTTTTATCCTTTATAGTCATATTGTGTGCTAAGTTAAGTACAAATGCCGTCTTTCCCATGGACGGACGAGCCGCAATCAAAATAAGATCTGACGGCTGCATACCTGAGGTCTGACGATCCAAATCAGTATATCCAGTAGAAAGGCCAGTTACCATGCTGTGATTTCGCGATGCAATCTCAATCTTATTTACAACATTTATGACTACATCACGTATCGGCACATAGTCACTTGTTGCTCTTGTTTCCAGAAGACCAAAAATACGCTTTTCTGTTGATTCCAAGATGGTATTTACGTCTTCTTTTTCCATGTAGCAATCATTTGCAATCTCTTCATTGATACGAATCAGGCGGCGAAGCAATGCCTTCTCATACACCAGATTGGCATAATAGCGAATATTAACGGAAGTCGGCACCATATTAAGCAGCTCACGGAATGCAGCAATGCTGTAGCTTTCCGGCGGCACATCCTTGGTCTTTAGCTGCTCTTGAACGGCTACTAGATCTGTTGGCTTTCCCTCATTGTAAAGCTCCGTTATAGCCTCAAACATGGCACCGTACTGCCGTCCGTAAAAATCATCCGAATGGATAATCTCACTGGCTGCCGATATGGCTTCCTTGTCCATGAGCATACAGCCGATTACTAACTGTTCGGCCTCCGTGTTGTGCGGGAGTACTCGTTTTATTAATGCCTCTTCCATGTTTTTTATGCTTCCTGAACTTTAACGGTCAGCTTTGCAGTTACTTCTCTATGAAGCTTAACCGGAACAATTGTAGTTCCACATGCCTTAATAGGCTCTGGCAGAACCATCTTCTTCTTATCAATCTCAAGACCTAACTGCTTCTCGCATGCAGCAGCGATTTCCTTTGTGGATACAGAGCCGAACAGCTTGCCGCCCTCACCTGTCTTAACACTCAGTACAACTGACTTTTCCTCAATCTTTGCTGCCAACTGCTTTGCTTCCTCTAACTTCTGTGCTGCAATTCTATCCTCATTTGCCTTCTGTAGCTTCAGGTCATTTAAATTCTTTGCTGTTGCTTCAATTCCAAGCTTCTTTGGAAGTACAAAATTTCTTGCATAACCATCGTTAATCTTTACGCGCTCACCCTTTTTTCCAAGTGATTTTACATCCTGTAATAAAATTATTTCCATTTTTTTCTCCTCCAATTCTAATATCTATATCAGCCCTTCACTTCGTCACCCTTTTCTTCCTGAGCCATAAGCACATCCTTCAACATACTTCTGGCCTCTCCAAGTGTGACATTGCGAAGCTGGGCACCTGCGACGTTCATATGACCGCCTCCGCCAAGCTTTTCCATTATGGTCTGTACATTTACCTCATCAATAGAACGGGCACTAATATAAATCTGATTTTCATATTCTGTCATCACAAATGATGCACGAATGCCGCGAATACCCAAAAGCTCATTTGCTGCCTGCGCTGCAATAACTGTCGGATTTCCAGTCATGTCACTTGGACATACACTGATTGCATAGCGCTCATGGAACATCTCCACCTCACGCACGGCCTCTGCCTTTGCCTTGTAATCCTCCATATCATCACGAAAGAGCTTTCGCACTTTTGTAATGTCGGCACCATTTCGACGTAAGAAAGCCGCCGCCTCAAACGTTCTGACACCTGTATTATTCATGAAATTATTTGTATCCACAACAATTCCAGAATACATTGCATCTGCATCAGTCGGACGAATCTTGATTGAATCTGAATAATACTGCAATATCTCTGCCACCATCTCACTGGCAGATGATGCATAAGGCTCCACATAGCTAAGCACTGCACCCTCAATACAGTCACGCGACTGACGATGATGGTCAAGCACTACCACATGCTGTGCTAACTGCAAAAGCTGCGGACACTCTGTTCGGCTTGGTCTGTTATTATCCACCACAATCAGAAGTGTTCCTTCTGTTATCCTCTGAATTGCAGTCTCATTATCAATAAACAGCTTCTTTCCATATTCTTCATCCTCGGCAAGACGATTTAGAAGAGGTTTTATGCTGTTTGCAATAGTATTCAGCACAATATGAACATCCTTACCAGATGTTCTGGCTGCGCGATAAATACCAACTGAAGCACCAATACAATCTGCATCGCTGATTGAATGACCCATGATCAGCACATCAGAAGATGCCTCTATAAGCTCCTTTAACGCCTGCGCCTTGACACGCGCCTTAACACGCGTATTCTTGCCCTGCTCTGTGTACGACCGCCATAATAGGTGATCTCATCCTGATTTTTAAGAACAACCTGATCACCGCCGCGTCCAAGTGCCATGTCAATTGCCATGCGCGCGTAGTCATAATTTTTCGAATACGTTCCGCCGTTTATGCCAAGTCCGATACTAATCGTAACATTTATCGTGTTTCCGATACTGATCGTCTTCACATCCTCAAGAAGTGAAAAATCATTTGCCTGCATCTCTTTTAAATGCTCGTTGCTGACGATGGCAAAATATTTATCATTCTCTAGCTTTTTAATAACACCATGATAGGCACTGATATACTTTGTAATCTGACGGTCAATCAGTGCTGTCAGCAAGGGTCGTCTCGTCTCCTCTATGGAATCTAAGACTTCATCATAGTTATCAAGATAGATCAGCGCTGCAACAAGCTTTTCATCCTCAACCTTCTGCTTCCACTCAAGCATCTGTGTCTCGTCTGACAAATACACCGCATACATCATTGGTGCCTTTTTTCCCTGATCCTCTTCGTCAACAACGGTCTCCACAATATCACGAATCGACACAGCCTTAATCGTGATCTGATATTTTCTTCCCAGATACTCCGAATGGATCTGTGATGTTCTTTGATTCTTTGGAAACTGTCTGTCGATTCCAGGAAATAGCGTACCCAAATTTTTATGTGCATTGTTATTTAGCTGAACAATTCGCTGAAATGACTGGTTCATCCATATTAGACGGCCAGTCTCATCTGCAACACCATATGGAAATTCCATTTCCTGTAGCAGCTGCTTTTGAATCTGGCATAACCTGCGCCAAAGCCAACCATGTCACTGTTAATTCTGCGGTGATAATAGATTGAAAGCGCCATAAGACATATGATCAGAACAATTGAGCAAGCGCTTGCCGCCACACCAGCCATCCAGTCAATCATAGTGATAATGATGCTTAGAATCAAAAGCGCAATACACACAAGAAGTGGCCAGTTCATGTAGGCACTTAAGCTTCCATGTACTTTCACAGCCTCCTGCTTTTGCGTCTGGCGAAGTTTTTCCTTCTCCTCGCGCTTTCTGTCTATATCCTGCAAAGCAGCTTTTCTCTCTGCCGATATTCTCTCAGATTCACCCGGCTCAGGTACCGTTTCACCCGGCTTATTTTTTTCCTCCATATCCATCTCTCCCCTGCCTGTCATGCAGGCAACGTGAAATCATTCAATATAGTTACATTCTTTTCACAGAAACTATACGGAACAATTATAACACATCTAATGGTAAATGGAAAGTATTAATTCAGTACTCAGCCGCTCCCTGAACCCATACACCGTTCTCATCGACATAATACCTGCCATTATCAACCCACTCAGAACGTGCCATCGTTCCATCTGCCTTCACGTAATAATTTCCAATCCAGCTGGAGGATAGCATATAACCAGACGCATCGAAATAGTACCACTGTCCACCAATGAGTTCCCAATTATTTATTGTATAGCTGCCATCTGCATGGCTGTACCACCAGCGACCATTGCTGATCTGCCACTGAGCGACTTTACCAGGTTCCCAAATGCCATACTCATTTACATAATAGCGATTCTCATCAACGCACTCGGAACGCGCCATAGTTCCATCTGCCTTCACATAATAATTTCCAATCCAACTGGAAGTCATCATATAGCCAGATGCATCAAAATAATACCATTCTCCATCAATGCTTTCCCAATCATTCGTTGTGTAACTGCCATCTGCATGCTGGTACCACCAACCTCCATTGTCTTTCTTCACTGTGCTGCTGCCTTGCCAGGAACCATACGCCATTTTCATCGACATAATACTTATTCTCATCAACCCACTCAGAACGTGCCATCGTTCCATCTTCCTTAACATAGTAAGCACCGATCCACTGACTTGTAAGCATAATTCCATCCTGATCAAAGTAATACCAGTTCTGATTGATTTCTCTCCAGCCTTTTAACGGCTTTCCTTTCACGACATATACCCAGCCATCATCTGTCCCATACCAGCCATCATTCCAAACAATTTCATATATATCGCCAGTTGAATAATATGGATTCCAGTCTGCAACAAATGTAATTGCACCATTCTCTTCTCTGCATCCATTTATGATCGCTCCAACAGAGTCCTCCAAATCATACAATACATATTCGGTACGATCAGACAGATCAAATTCTAAAATTTGATTACTTGAATTATAGCAAATACCTCCATCATAATAGAACAATCCAGTATCCTGCTGTCCGCTGTAAGCACCAGTATCATTGGTTGAAGTATTTGTCAAAATCGTTTCTGCACCAGTGCTATTGTTTCTCTCAATCAATGTAGTCCAATCAGAATCCATATAATAGCTATTGCCGCCTGCAAGCACAATCGGAGACTCACTATTTCTCCAAAACGCAGATTCATATGCATTGCTTATACATGTCATACCCTGCGCATTCCAACTGTAATGATCCATCTGACTGATTGCGTTATCACTAAGTAAAAAATACTCATGGCTTGCCATTCCAAATCTATCACTCACTGGATCATCATATGTACAATCTACATGATAGAGCTGTCCGTTAATACGAACAATATTCCAGCCATGCCGCATCTCATCACTCGGCACAAAATAACAGTCAATACCAAGTGAATTTAAAATGTACATATAGGTACACGCATAAGACTGGCATACTCCAATTCCACGCATAAAAATACCTTCACATGCATAAATGGAATAGGATGTATCATATTCTGAATGGCTAACAATATAATCGTGGATTGTCAATGCCTTCTGCTCCTGTGTCATGCTGTCATTTACAAGAGACTGATAAAAAGCAAGCTTTGCATCGACCTGTGCAAAATAAGCTTTTGTTTCCTCTATTGACAATGGATTTTGAATGTCTACCTCCACATATAATCCATCTTCTGCATAATAAAGCGCTACAAACGATCCTTCTGGGAAATATGGAGAATATCCATAATAATAAGGAAAGACACACTTTGTCTCATAAATATTCATATCCGAAATATCGACCGTTGTCTGTCCACTCAGCATGGCATCCTTCACACGTCTCTCAATCTCTGAATAAATCTGATATTCAGAAACATAACTCTGCGGACTAATCTGGTTATCCTCCCGTTTGGCATACCGCTGCTCCATCTCCTCATCTGCCTGCTTCACTCCAATCGGAGCTAAGCCATTGCCAGACTGGGATAGTGCTGTTTCATTTCCTGCTGCCTGACTTCCCAAATGATAGATTGCTGCCGTTCCATTCTCAGCGGCAAAGCTGCTTTGTGGGCTAATCGTGCATGAGAGCACCGCCAATCCTACCAATAATTTCTTAATCATAAAGTTCTCCTTCCTCTCTTTTGGTATCTTCAGTATACCGTCTAACCGCTCTCTTCGCAACCCAAATCTTGACGGTAAAAATCTTTACAATAAAAAGGAATCTGGAAAGCAGCAGAAAGAGCCCTGCTTACGCAAGACTCTTTCCATAGCGATCAACTCTTAAGATTCCATACACCATAGCCATCAAATTCATACAGAACGCCATCAATAACTGTCGTTCCAGTCACTGCATGACCGTTTCTGATATAATACCACTTTCCACTGTCATCCAAATGCCATCCGGTATAACTTGTGTCAATGCCTTGGCAAGCGCCATTTACATCGAAGTAGTACCAACTTCCATCA
>ENA-OQCN01001330-OQCN01001330.1-human-gut-metagenome-genome-assembly--contig:-NODE-1330-length-12438-cov-1.432134_pt1 | contig 12438 bp, 20 predicted proteins | sample MGYA00242497_ERZ504576 | MGnify/ENA primary metagenome ERZ504576 (study PRJEB26092, sample SAMD00036296) | human gut metagenome | host: Homo sapiens | study: EMG produced TPA metagenomics assembly of...
CCGGATTTGTAATTCAATGATCTTCACATACACATGCTCCTGATCCTCGCATAGATCCAACCGGTCGATCCGGCCGCGCAGATGAAGCTGTTCTTCTTCCGACAGCCGGATCTTCATAGCCGACAAGTTATCAATCGCAGAGAATGCCACCTCAAAGCCCGCCGGCTCGAAATCTCCCTTTTTTAACTGCTCTGCCAGAGCCCAGATGGTCCGTTCCGTCATTTTCTCTACCCGCCGCACCAGATACTGGTTCTGGCGGTACTCTGGAAAATGGTACTCCCATAATGTTCTGTCACCTGCCGCACACAGTTTCCCACCAGTGCAGCCCGCTCTGCCTCTGTCAGTTCCGTCAGTTTCTTTCCCTGCTCCTGTAGTTCCTGAAAGCACAGATCGATCGAGCTATGGAACAGATTTCCCATATCTGCCGCGCCCACCTGGTACTCCTGACGCTCCATCAGTTCCAGACCATAATTCAGAAAATGGGCATACGCACATGCTGCGTATTTCTCCAGCCTTGTCACACTGCCCTGTAAAATGGTTCCGTAGAGGGCGCTGGCTGCCGCCTTGCTGATTCCACGCTTTTCACATAATTCTATCATATTGTCAGCTATATACTCCTCTAGCTGCAAGCAAATACACCTCTTTTCCGTCATTACATATTGATATTATTTTACCTGTAATTTGGAAACTTTATTAGAAGTATATTTCAGAAGTATTTAGTTGCTTTTTCAGAAGTATTTATCAAAAAAATAAGCATGGACGGATATTTTCTGTTCTTATGCATATTATGTTGCTGAAATTATTCTATATGTATTTTTATAGTAACATATCTTTTCTGAATTTTCAAACATTATAATACGCTACTTTTTATGCTTATTAGGTCTCATACAAGCACGGACTTCGGCGCATTGCTCGCGTGAATCTAAAAGAACCGGCAGGTTTTTCCCGCTTCCTGCCGGTTTTTCCTGATCTTATCTGTTTTAATGATTGTCTGCTATATCACAGCATCTGTTTTTCAGCACTTCTTCTCCGCCAAGCAGCTGTTGTTCATATTCGGTATAGGCAGGACAGCCATAGCTTCCGAGGAACTTCGGATCCGGTCATTCCTTATAAGATTCGCTGCGAATAACGTCAGCTCTGCCCTGTACCATAACTTTCTTCCAGAAATGCAAATCCCCGTTCCAGATTCTGCGAGATGCGCTCCTGCTGTTCGTCACACCGCTTTGTTTCTTCCTCACAGACCTGTTTTAGCCGTCGGTTCAGTGCTTCCTGCCCGCTCTCATGGTCTGCTTTTGCCTGCTGGTCAATCTTCCACAGTATCTTCAACACCGCCTCTTCGGTCTGCCTCTCTTCTCTTCGGATCAGTTCCCGTTCTGTGCGGATCTGCAAACTTTTTCTCTGCTCTCGATCCAGTCTCCGAATGTCTTCCGGCATCATTCTCCCGGAAAATACCGAGCTGTCTGCAACTTCTGTCAGCACTTTCTGTATCTGACTTTCCCTGAAAAACTGTTCGATGTTCTGATCCAGCACAGCCAGCAGAAACGCCAGTACCATACTGCGCTCCTGTGGTGTTCCCTCCTGTGCCATCCGGGTGATCGTCTCCCGTTCCGCATCCGAAAGGCTTCCGTCCAGAACCTGTCTGATCCGGTAATCCTGTCCGTACTTCCGATAAATCTGATAATACGAAAAAAATTCGGCTGCTGTCTTTTCTTCCTGAAGATACTGCTCCACCAGCATTTTTTCTACCGGAAATCCCATTTTTCATAACTTTTCAACACTGCAGACAGATCTTCCCATCCCCGTGCCGTCACAAACTGTTTTTTTCCGTCCTCCTGACGGATCCGATAGAAACGATCTCTGTGTGCTTCCAGATACGACCGGATACTGCCATGTACCTGATAGAGCAATGCATATTCCATCCAGACATCGAGATCCGGCTCCAGCACGATCTTTCGGACACGGTCCAGCGTCGCGATGTCAAATTCACGCACAGATTTGTTGTATTCCGGCGGGTTGCCCGCTGCTACGATGAGCCAGTCCGGTGGAAGCTTCTGGTTTCCAAACGTTTTGTCCTGGAGAAGCTGCAGCATCACCGGAGCAAGTGTCTCTGAGACACAGTTGATCTCATCCAGAAATAAAATTCCTCTCTTTTTCCCGGTTTTCTCCATGCAGGCATAAATAGAAGCGATGATCTCACTCATCGTATATTCCGTCACGCTGATCTGTGGCATTCATCAAATGTACGCTCCACGATCTTCGGAACGTCCCCATGGCGCTCTGTCTTGTAATGATGGGTCATCGTATATGCTACCAGCCCTGCCCCCACATTCTCCGGCGATTCTGTTCCATGATTTGCTGTCTTTCCGATTCCCGGAGGTCCGATCAGCAGAATCGGCCTTTGCTGACGCAACGGAACCAGTGGATACCCGCTTTCATCTTTCTGAAAATACGCCTGCAGCGTATATTGTATCGTTTCTTTTGCTTCTTTGATATTCATCCGTTTTCTCTTTTCCCTGTATTATTGTTCTGTCACCAGCAGTTTTTTTGCCCATCCCGGTACCCGGTCCATCTTCTCACTCTTTTTTACAAATACAAATGCCGTCTCATAATCCGGCTTCTTCTCCGGATAGATCCCGTCACCGTCAGTGAAATAAATCAGTGCTTTCAGGTCGCTGAATTCTCTTTTCTCCCGCATCCGTTCTACTTCCTCGAACACCGGGCGAAAATCGGTTCCTCCTCTTCCGTGGATCACCAGCTGTTCCCGGTACGCTTCCCATTCTTTTGCGGAATGATCATCACTTTTTCCTGAATAAAACTGTCACACTGGATCAGGCATACTTTCCAGTTCTCGAAAAAATTTTCCTTTTCCTCCAGAATCCTTCTGGTCTCTCCAAGGAAACGGGCTACCATTTCTTTTTTACAGGATCCGGAGGTATCTATGGCAATTACCAGTTCCTCCAGCCGGTTCCCTCCCGGGTTTCGAGAGGCTCTATCATGGGAAGATTTCCATACCGTTCCATCCCATAATAATAAGCAACCGGGTCAAAGGCATCCTGATCCAGTTTCATCTCCTCTCTTGTAACAGTAAAACGGCGTAAAAACCGTCGGTAGTCATATTTTCCTTTCTCAATTTCGGAAAGTTCTTCTTTCTGACCACCACGATTCTCGCCTCTTCGTTTTCCTCCTGCGCCATAGGTAATCGCAAGTTCTTCTGCGATCTCTTTCCATTTTTTACAGATTGCTTTCTGTTTCTCTGTCTCTTTTCCGAAACTTTCCGGCATCTCGATGCACTGACGAATCAACCGGAGATATTCTTCATATACGTTCTCCGGATTCTCTCCGAAACGGTGTATCAGATACTCCGGATTCACATACAGGCTCTCCCCGTCTGTCCTCATAGCGGTTACCTGCTCATCCGGCTGCACCCGGAGCTCCAGCAGCGCCCTGCCAAGCTCCGGATACCGCCAGCATAACTCATTTTTGCAGTGTTTCATCAGGCCGGTGAGCAGCTCCTGTTTCGTCGCTGTATTCGGAGATTTTTCTTTTGTTGAAATATGGTTCTTCCACGCCAGCAATACACGGAAGGCATCCCATTTTTTCAGTTCTCCCGCCCTGGTCAGAAAACCGTTCAGTTCCTGCTCTCCAAACCATCCCCTGTCTGCCATTTTTTTCATTCCATCGATATTTTCCTGTACGATCAGATATTCCATGGCGGGGCGGATCCTGCGTTTCAGATAGATTGCTTCCTCTTTTGATATTTCTTCGTTTTCCCGCGTGTTTTGCAGAACGTCCGATTACTTCTTCCAGATGTTGTTGTTCATTCATTTGTATACATCACCGTTTTTTGTATTCTCTATCCATCGTAGCACCCTTTATTTTAATTTACAAGCAGATCCTTTTACTGATTTTCCTGTGTTCCGTCTTCCGGCTGGCTGCTCATCGGCGTGATCACAATATTTTCTGCCGCAATACCGGTTTTCCGTTTTACGATATCCTCGATCTGCGCTCTGCTGGCATCGTCCACCTTGGTATCCGGTACTACAATATCTGCTGTCTCTCCGGTCAGATTCACAACCACATCAGGAAATCCTTTCGCTTCGAGAAGCAGTTCTGCCGCAGCTTCTTTCTCCACAAGATCAGTCATATTTACCATACTGGCGATTGCACTTTCTTTTTCTGTCTCGGAAAGGGCTTCGTTGTTGATGATCGATAACAGAGATTCTTTATTCTGGGAGCGAATCTGTTCCCGTTCGATACGCGCCTGGGCCATATATGTAGAAGCACCTGTCAGAACAGCCTCCCCCGGTGTCTCCTGGGGCTGTGATTCTGTGCCGGATGATTCTTCACCGGAAGCCGTGGCATCTGTACCATCGCCGGCAGTCGCCGCACCAGTCTCATCCGTAACATCAAGATCCAGATTTTCCATATCCTGCAGAACCTGATCCATATTGACCGAAGTTTCCGTCTCACTGGAGGTCTCGGTCTTTGCAGTCTTATCTTTTTTCCCTTTTAATTGTGCATCGGAATAGCTGATATAGCCTGCTGCAGCAATCATTACTGCCAGAGCCGTGATAATGATCTGATTCTTTTTAAATATTTTTTTCACTGCTGCTCTCCTTTTTATTCATTTTGACGGGTCTCATTTCATTTTTAACACTTTGATTTCGTGGGCTTCGACGTGAAACAATGCTATCACCGCCTCCTGGATCTGTTGTACGATCACCGGGTTGCCGCCTCCCTGTGCCACGACGATCACGCCGCGGATCTCCGGATAGGTACTTGAGGATATATAGGGTGTCTGTCCCCCGTCTCCGGTATCCTCGTATACTGTAGTTTCCCCCGTGGTTACCGTCTGACTGCTCCGCTGCGTCCCGGAATCTCCTTTTTCACTGGAAGTACTGGTATCCTCCGGACTGTCTTTTTCCACCTGTTTCTTCCCGGTAGATTCCATCGCCACCGCCACCTGTACTGCACCCACACCTTCTACCTGCGACAGCACGCTCTCCAGCTGTTTTTCATAAGACTGCCGGATCTGATCGTCGGTCTGCTCCTGTGTCTGCGAAACCGTTGTCTTTTCCTGTGTCTTTTTTTGCTCCTTTTGTTTTACAGGAGCGGCAATCACAAGAAGTAAAAGACTGCCAGCCCACAGATCAGCCACTGCTCCCGTTTCATCTCCCTGACTGCTGCAAACACTCTCTCCTTCATAGTCTACTCCTGTATCTTTATATTTATATTCCCTTCCGGAAGATTATAGACTTGTGCAAGTTTTCTTTTTACCTGTCAGGCTCACCTTCTCCGGGGGGATTCCCGTCCGCACGCCGGATCACACAACGGATCTCTTTCACATCCAGTTCCTCCCCGTTAAAAAAGTCCACCCTTACTTCAGTGCTCTCGTAAGACAGCTGCTCCAGCAGTGTTTTTATCTGTCTTTCCATCTCTTTCTGGCAGTTTTTCTGTACATAATCCTTTCCTTCTTGTTCCAGGTATTTTTTTCTCCATTGAAAAGTCCTCATATTCCTGCCGGATTTCTTCCGAAAGTGTCTCCCAGGAGAGTATCTGTTCCAGTTGTCCGACGGTCAATAACGGTTGGATCAATACCAATATCAGCAAAAGTCCCATAAAAACGGATATATTTTCGTTCTTCTCCCTGTGGGATCACGTTCATCAGTACTGAAAGGAAAATAAAATAAAACGCCAGATTGCGCACCCACCGGGCAAGCCATTCCAATGTTCTTCCTCCCTCCGTCTTTTTGTAATTCCCTTTTTATTGCAGGGAACCTGCAAGGATCGCTATGGTCAGCAAAAACAGAATCTCCATGGTCAGCAGAAGCCTCACCAACAGCCCAAGACTCTCTCCCATCGTGTGGATGCACCCTACCATCCGCTTGTCCGTCACCGGCTGCACCACAGCAGCCAGAAACTGATAGGCAAGTGCGCTGATTCCCATTCGGCAAAGAGGCGCTGCACCCGCCAGCAGAAGGATCACGATCGCCGCTGCACCAAGACAGTTTTTAATCAGCACTGCCGATCCGAGTACTACTTCCGTGACCCCGGAAAACAGGTTCCCCACTCCGGGAATCGCTCCGGGCTGTCCTGCCGATCACTGATTGCTTCAAGGTATCAACCGCCGGTGAGATCATACGCTGGATCAGCTGGATTCCCACGATCACGCCGATCATGGATTTCAATGCCCAGAGGATTCCGTTCTTTAAAAGTTCGGTCATTTTTGATAAGAATTCTTCTTTTGTGAGGAAATTGATCAGTTCCAGCACCAGATACATCCGGATCGCCGGAAGAAGAAAAAGTAACAAGATCTTCTCTGTGAGAAAAATCAGAATCAGAATCATCTGGTAAAATGCTGTCGCAGTTGCCACACCGCATGCCCCGGTCAGCGCAATATAATACGCCGGAAGCAGTGCTTTCATAAATACCGCCACACCCTCAAGCAGTCTTTCCATCTGACCGGTCATCTCATCAAATGCCTGCAGAAGCAGTAAAAATAACAACAGATAGATCATATAAAAAGAAATATCTCCGATCTGATTGTTCTGAAAAACCCCTGACAGATGACAGAACACTGCTGACAGAAGCACCAGCACCAGAATGTGCACGCAGGTTTCTTTTTGGATTCCCATGGCATCCCACACGCCCTGTTGGATCACTGCTTTCCATTGCTCAGAGGAAAATGCCTGTCCGCTTTTCAGGATGTCCCGGATCATCCCTCGCATACTCTGCTTTTCTTCCAGGAGCTGATCCACCGCCATCTCCACCTCTTTCAGATCCAGTTCTCCCAGTGCTTCTTCCTCTCGTGAAAAGTCCTGATTTTCTGCAGCATACACACAGGTCCGGGTACAAAAAAGAGCAGGAACAGACTGAAGACTGCCATTTCAGTATTTTCCCACTCTTTTTCCTATCCCAGAAACCCATGGATCGTCTCCAGCAGTGCGGTAAGAATCGGCATACTGATCGCCAGTACTGCCAGGCGTTCGTAGATCTCGATCTGTCCCGCTACTGCGGAATAGCCCGCATCCTTACAGATTCCTGCCGAGAACTGACCGATATAGGTGATACCGATCATTTTCATAAGGATATTCATATATGTAGTATCTACAGGTACATATTGTTGTATTTTTTTCAGGGATTCATACAGATAACTGAACTTTCCCACCGCAAATGCCAGAATAAAGAGTCCGGCCGCCATTGTCAGATAAACCGAGTATTCCGGCTTTGCTGTTTTCATAAAGATCGCAGCCAGTACACAGGCGATACCCGCCGCACCGATCCGGATAATTTCCATATCGCCATCCTCCCCGCCTGCCTACAGGGCAAATAATTTTTTTACGGTTTCAAAAAGATCATAAATATAAGGGAGTACCCAAAACAATACCAGAACAAGCCCGGCAAGACTGGTTAAAAATGCCTGATCTTCCCGCCCGCTGTGTTTTAACACAAGGCTCAGGACGGATACCAGAATCCCCACTGCACCGATTTTAAATATAATCCCGACTTCCACAACCGCCTCCCGTCTCAGATAAGGATCACCACCAGAAAAGCTCCCCCCAGGATCCCGAGGCTTTGCCACACTCTTTTCTGTTCCGGCAGCTGATGCCGCAGTTTTTCTTCCCGCATTGCAAGTTCTGTCTTTCCGCTCTCAAGAAGCTGTATCTGCATCTTTGCATCCAGATATCCAAGATGCCCGAGGGTCTGTAAAAACAGGTCCCAGTCTTCTTCCCGGAGACTGGTTTTTTCCCGCACCGTCTGCTCCTGCTCTTTCAGGATCCGTACAAAGGTTTCGCCGGTCTGCTCTTTCAGTCGTTTCGCAACAGATTGCAGATATTCCCGAAAGGGGGACGCCACTTTCTCGCTGATCCTGGAAAATGCTTCCGGCAGTGTATTTCTCGCATAGGAAATTTCACCGATCAGGCAGCTGATGATCAACTGTAATATCTGCAAGTCTTTGATCCGCTGCTGATACTGTCTGCTTCTCCAGTTTCCCATGCCCCAGCCGGCGAAAAATACCAGCAGAGCTCCGCTGACCTTTAACACACAGATCTCTGCCTCTGGTACAGGCAGGTTCCCCGTTCATCATAGATTTCCCGGACTTTTCCAATCTTTCCTGCCGTTTCTTTTTGCAGGATGATATAGCGTTCAAAAACATGTTCTTTTATCAGTCGTTCCAGCAGCGGTTTTTTCCGGATCTCATCGATCGAACTTCCGTGAACCGTTGCCAGAAGTTTGCATCCGCTGTTTAGTGTCATCTCGATGGCACGGATATCTTCATAATTGCCGATCTCATCCACGGCGATCACCTGCGGAGCCATTGAGCGAAGCAGCATGACCATCCTTCCGCCTTGCTGCAACAGTCCAGCACATCGGTACGGATTCCCACATCGTTTTGCGGAATTCCCTGATAACTGCCACCAATCTCTGACCGTTCATCCACCACGCCTACCGTATTGCCCGGAAAGGTCTCCCAGCCATCAGAAATCTGTCGTACCAGATCCCGCAGCAATGTTGTTTTCCCACAGCCCGGTGGGGAAATAATGAGTGTATGGCACAGTTTTCCATCTTCCGTCACATATGGAATCACCATATCCGCACAACCGGTAATCTGGTGTGCGAACCGGATATTGATGCAGGAATCTGGGAAAGTCCTTTTACCTTCTGCTCTTCCATGATCGCTTTTCCCGCCACACCAACCCGATGCCCGCCCTGTATCGTCAAAAATCCCTGTTTTAATTCCTCTTCATAAGCATAGAGGGAATATGTTCCTACCGTCTCCATGGTTCTTCGGATGTCTTCCTGTGATACGATACATGCCTGTTCCCTATGTCTCGTCAGAAATCCCTGTTCTGCCACAAAATATTCCTGTCCGTCCTGCCATAAGATCAACGGTTTCCCTGCCCGAAGACGAATCTCCTGTAACCCCTGTGGATTCCAGTACGCCTGCTGTAAGATTTTTCGGATACGCTCCGGAAACAGACGGATAACTTCCTCCCGTTTCATGTACATCACCTCTTACATTTACTATATGTGGACAGACTGTAAATAGAACCCGTTGCCAGGATAAAATATTTTGTTATCTTGCATACTTTCTTCCTCGGGTATTCAGTTCTCCACACATACCATCCCGAATACCCTTCCGGCATCACCAACCGGTAAAACCTGCATCCCTCATAAGAAATCTCACATAGCTCCCTGCGGATCCCATCCCCGGTAAACTTCAGATAGCTTTCTTTTTTTGTCCAGATCTGAAACAGAAAATCCTTTTTCCTTTCTCCGTACCCGCCTGCATAAAAGTTTTCCACTCATCCGGTGTACAGATTTTTCTGGCTGTCTGTTCCAGTTTTATTTCTCTGTGATACTGGATATCAATCCCCACAGGGACATTTCCCAGCACACAGGCGATCCATTCTCCCGAATGGCTGATATTGAAAAAAAGTTCCGGATGCAGACGCAGATATGGTTTTCCCGTCTCTGTTCGCATTACCGAATCGGTCTCTTTCTCCAGATCATACGCATATCTTGTTTTTATCATTTCTGCTAACAGACGATATCCCGACCGGGACTGTTCTTTCTTTTCTTCCGGTGTTTTTCCACTGACCTGTTTCATCCAGACTTCTGTCTGCTGATCCGGGGACTTCCAAAAAATATGTGCTTCATTTGCATTATTTTCCATTTTTCTGCCCTCCGTTGCCACGCTTCGGTGCTTCTTCCAGTTCCACCAGAAAACGGGAAGGTTCCATCTTCTTTCCGAACCTCTCCTCCACTGCATACAGATGCAGTTCTTTCTTGCTCTCGTCATGCCGACATAGAACATTCTTCGTTCTTCTTCGATCTCCGGATCCAGAACCGCTTTCTGATATGGCATACAGCCCTCGTTAACATCCAGAATATACACCCTCTCAAATTCCAGTCCTTTGGCACTGTGCAGGTCGATACAACGATTCCCTCCTGCCGGCGCACTTTCTCCGACTGTTCTTTGAGTTTTTCTTTGTACGCATCCATGGAATCAAACCATTCCTGAAATGTTTTATACCCTTTTGCGCTCTCCTGGATCTCCCGCAGAAGATCATACAGTTCTTCCACTTTGATCTTCCTGTACTGTGCATATTCTTTCAGGAACTCGTCATAGCCGATCCCATACCGGATATAATTGATAGCTGCAAACGGTGCCATATTTTTCATCATTTTCAGATCATGCTCGAACTTCTCGATCCGGTCACACATCCATTCTTTTCCCTCGTAAAACTGATACAGAATCTCAAATGGCACTTCTTTCTCATAAAATGCTTCCCTGGACAGATATCGGTTCGGACGGTTCATGACGGCAAGAAAATCCTTTCTCTCCCGACCGCCCATTGCCAGACGCATATAAGCAACCATATTTTTTGCCAGCCAGTGTTCATACAGATTCGGCAGGACATCCCTCATGGTAAACGGAATGTTGTACTCCATCAGCCGTTCCACTGTCATTCTGCAATTATGATTGGTACGGAATAGAATCGCAATCTCTTTGTGCGGACACCCTTCCGCCAGATCCTTCTGAATCTGCTTTAACAACCAGGTCGTCTCCTCGCTCTCATTTTCAAATGTCCGTATCTCAAGCGGTTTTCCCTTATCATTTTCCGTAAACAACTGTTTTTCATATCTCGCATCATTCCAGCGGATCACATTCTGGGATTTTTCTACTATTTCTCCGGTACAGCGATAATTCTGTTTCAGGATCACCTGCTTCAATTGTGGAAAATCCTTCGGAATCTGCAGCATGATCTCCGGTCTGGCTCCACGGAACCGATAGATCGACTGGTCATCGTCACCTACCAGAAACAGATTATTCTCTGGAAGTGCCAGAAGTCGGACAATATCATATTGCAGCTGGTTGACATCCTGAAACTCATCAATCAGGATATACCGGAACTTTTTCTGCCATGCCTGCAAAATATCCGGATGTTTCTGAAATAATTGGTAGCAGTACACCAGCAGATCATCAAAATCCAGCAGTCGTTTCCCGTGCAGCCGTTTTCGTATGTCTCATAGATTTTCCGAAACTGCTCATCCGGACAGCTTGCCGAATAATAGTGGCTCAACGGGATCCGACCGTTTTTTACCGTGCTGATCTCTCTTGCCAGCGATTCCAGCAGGTCATTTTCGTCTTCCATCTGCAGGGAAGAATTCTGTAAAATCTGTCGTAAAATCTGATATTTTATTTCTTCACCGGCGATATTTGCCGATGTGATACCGTACGCCTGCCGGAGAATACCGTAAAAGATTCCATGGAATGTACCAAAAGTCACCTGACTTTTTTCCACTCCGCACAGGTGTAAAAATCGCTCCCTCATCTGTCCTGCAGCCGCCTTGGTAAAGGTGACCACCAGGATAGATGAAGGAGCGACCTGATAATTCTGAATCAGTTTACGGGTACGGCGGATAATAACTTCCGTTTTGCCGGATCCCGGTCCGGCAAGTACAAGCATCGGACCATCTTTATGTTCCATTGCCTGCTGCTGTTCCCTGTTAAACTCCATTCTTTCCCTCCATATGGGAATTATTCTGCTGCTTTTGTCAGCTTGTAACCGCGAGGGATTTTGGCAGAACCATGCCAAAACACACCGCGGAATACTACCTGCTGCATAGTTAGTTCAGTTTGTCAATGGCCGCCTTGGATTCTACAAGACTCTCTTCTTTTCCGAGTACTTCCAGAATCTCTGTGGCGCCTGCCGGTGTCATCTGTTTTCCGGAAAGAGCGGTACGGATCGGCCACATCACATAACCAACTTTGTAACCATGCTCTTTTGCGTAAGCGGAAAGCATCTCAAACAGTGCATCGTTGCTGAAATCTTCCTGTGCCTCCAGTAACGGCTGTACTTCCCTGAGTACCTGCAGAGAAGTTTCTTCGTTAGTTTTCATCTTTTTATGCACATACATGGATGTCTCATATTCCGGTACCTTTTCAAAGAAATCCACATGATCTTTGATATCCGGAAATACTTCGATTCTTGTTTTTACCATAGCAGCGATTTTGTGGAAGTCCAGATCTTTTGTGATCACTTCTTTCAGATACGGCAATGCCATCTCATAGAATTTTTCATCGTCCATCTTCTTCATGTATTCGCCATTCATCCAGCGAAGTTTTACCATGTCAAAGACTGCAGGAGATTTGCTGATTCTGTGGTAATCGAATTCTTTTACCAGTTCTTCCAGAGAGAAGATCTCATTGTCGGAAGACGGACTCCATCCCAGAAGTGCCACAAAGTTTACGATCGCTTCAGTCAGGAATCCCTGATCCAGCAGATCTTCATAAGAAGAATGGCCGCAGCGTTGGATGCAGTTTCTGATGATCTTCGTTTGTAATCAGCGGGCAGTGGATGTATTTTGGGATCTCCCATCCGAATGCTTCATACAGGCGGTTGTACTTCGGTGCAGAGGACAGATATT
>ENA-OQCN01001331-OQCN01001331.1-human-gut-metagenome-genome-assembly--contig:-NODE-1331-length-12435-cov-1.573123_pt1 | contig 12435 bp, 23 predicted proteins | sample MGYA00242497_ERZ504576 | MGnify/ENA primary metagenome ERZ504576 (study PRJEB26092, sample SAMD00036296) | human gut metagenome | host: Homo sapiens | study: EMG produced TPA metagenomics assembly of...
CCTTTATCACACAGACTATCAAAGATAAGATTACATTCTTCGTTTGATAATCCACATATAGTATCAGACGGGTTTAAGTGATTGATTTGCCTGGATGAGAGTGAGAAGCCAAATAATCTAAGACCGATATTTCTTTTTGAGTAAGCATAACAAAATCTCCTTTCTTTCATACTCGGGTACGGCAATACCTGTAAACGAAAGTATAGGGGAGATGGATGGAAAAATCAAGCATAAGCAGGAAGGAGCGTGATCAAGACGGAAAAGTACATTGAAGCTTTAAAGGATATCTCATATTATGACTGGATCAAATTAAGAGAAGGCATAGATCGGGAATTTAAGCGAAAAATCGATGAGCCTAAGAAAAGTCTTAAACTCACCAATTCTGAAAATGTAAAAAAGATCATCCGTTCACAATTTGGAGGTAGATAGAGGAGTGAAGAAAATCATATTCGTATTACTTACGTGCCTAATCCTCTTAACAGGATGTGGTCAGAAAATAACAGAAGGAGAGATATACGAAAAGAATCTTCCAGAAGAAACAATAACGATAATAGTGCCAATGATTCACACGAATGGGAAAACATCATATACAACATATGTGCCGGTAATAAATCATTATCCAGATAGATGGCGCAATTTCTATTAAATCGATAGGAAAAAATGAAGACGGCAAATATGATATAGCGGATTACTATACGACGGAAGAAGTGTATAACAGCTGTAAAGTTGGAGATATGTTTCTACGATGAAATAAGGACTATAAAGAGGAACCAGTTGAAAAAAGTAAGTAGCGCAACTGCAATATGTAGCAATCAATAAACACCATACATACCATACCACAGGGAGGTGGTACCCATGAAAGGGCAACCGATCATTGGCGAAACCCGGTTTATCATCAATGGTCAGCTGTATTCTCCGGAACAGATCGGAGAGCAGAGGGCTATGGAACTGATCAGACAAAGGGTTGATCAGGCGATGGAGGGAATCGGTTTTGAAAAGACATACAAGGAAAAGACCGCCTGAGGGCGGGGGAAGGAGGACAAGCTTATGGAAGCAAAAGAATTTGAAAAATTCTATTCGTTATGCGAAAGAACAGTCAGCCGGCAGAGACTTCTGGGAGCCGAGGATTCAGACATTGCGTATCTGCTGCATGGGATGATTGCAGCACATCCGGAAGAAGAATATTCACCGGAGCAGATAGGAAAACTCCGGGATCTGAGTATTAAGAAAGAAAGTCAGAAAGAAACGGAGAGAATCATGCCAGAAGAAGAGTTCCAGCTGTTTTTGAAAAAGACAAGAGATACTATGGTTGAGCAGTGCGGAAGAGAATGCGGACGAGACTCGAAACGCGTGTTTTTGAACGGCTGGGTAACTGCTCCGACAGAAGACGTATACACGTCAGAACAGCTGAGAAGAATCTTCGCCCTGGGGTATGAATAAAAATAAGTGCCGTTAGGGCTGCCACCCGTTCCGGCACTCAAACAAATAACCACTAATATTATACAGAAAGTTGAGGAGAAAAGCAAATGATTAAAATAGAAAGTAAAGGAAACATCGTAAAAGCGGAAATCATGGGAGACGAAGTCACTGTATTGTCAGAGCTGACTTACGCAGTAAAACATATTCATAGAGAAATCGAAAAAGTCAGAGGAAAAAAAAGTGGCAGATAAAGAGATGGAATATGTATTTAAACTGGCGATTATGAGTGAAGAGGAACTTGACAAGGAAGATGAAGCGAAAAAACAGCTTTTGAAAGAAAGTATGTGGAAGTTTCTCGATGACTTACTTACTCCGGGAGGTGCTAAATGAGTACAGGAGATCTGATCGGAACAGCCGTAGCGACATATGAACTGTTCACTGCCACGGAAGTCTTGCCAGCATTATTCTGGCTGGCACTGGCTGCTGTATTCTTAGTCCGGTTTGACTGGTCGTTGGGCTGGCTGGGAGACATTGATGATTATCTGGGAGATGACGAAGATGAGTAAAGAAAGAATGGTTCAGGTAACCAAGGAAGAATATGAGAACTTGATCCGTGATCAGCACACGGTGGAGCTACTGACGGAATACATTCGGCAGGACCGGCAGTCAGATCCAATGATTTGCCTGCTTCTGGGAATCCAGAGACCGGAGAAACACCCAGAACAGACGGACCTGAAGAAAAACTGTCTGGAAGAACCAGAAGAAATGAAAGAACCCGCGAAAGACATGGGGGAGATCTGCAAGGAAATAATGGAAGCAGCAGGGAAAACGCCGAAAGAGGAACCTGTATCCCCCCCTGAAGAGCCCGAGAAGAAATCGGGCAGAAAGAAAATAGACCGTGGAAAAGTGATGGCACTGCATAACGCCGGATGGGCAAACAAGAAGATCGCAGATGAGATGGCATGCAGTGAATGGTCTGTATCTATGATTTTGAAAGAACTGTCAGAGGAGAAATAAAATGGGAAGATCAAGAGCAACAAAGCCAACGCGGAAGCAGAAGATCCTGATGAAGACTGCAAATATGATTCCGCAAAACTGGCAGGTATTGAAAGAGACCGCAGAGGAACTGGTCACGGTAAACCGCGGCTCCGGAAGAACCAGGAGGGTTAAAAAGTGAAAACACGTTATACGATCAAGAACCAGGGACGGGGAACCGGTTACCGGATGCCACTGATCAACGACGATTTAAGGATCCAGAGAACCCCGTATGGAGATTCCGCCTATGGGGAACTTCCGGATCTGATCGGAAAAATGGAAGAAATGATGCAACTTGAAAACTGGAAAACAATGCTTGACACGGTACCGGTGCAAGAATGGCCGGCCTACATAGAGAAAAGCCGATCAGCGGACAACTGATCGGCTTTCTACCCCAAAAGGTAGTCATATATCACAGATATTATTCTACTCCATGGGGCACAAAATGTCAAGAAAATAGGGATGCTACGGCATCCCTCCAGACTTGATAAGCTTATTAAATTATCGACCAGGAGAAACAGAAAATGTACATGGAGAGCATCTGCCGGCTGGTAAGACCAAGATTGTATGGAAGTACCATTGCTACCATGCAGGAAAGCCCGGTGAGAAGAGAAAGAAGAAAGCGAATAAAACCAAAGAGTCACAGCAGAAGGTCAATGACCGCCAGACAGAACGGAGATTGACCGGGATCCTGAACGAGAACTTCGATGGAAGCTCCTGGTATGTGACCTGGTCCTATCGAGAAGATCTGAGACCGGAGGACATCGAAGAGTTAAAGCTGCAGATCAGCCAGCTGCTCCGGGATCTTAGGAAACTCTATAAGAAAGAGGGACTGGTCCTCAAGTACGTGTGGACTGCAGAAGTGGGAAAGCGTGGAGCTGTCCATATTCACATGGTACTTTCTGGGATCGATGCCAGAAAGCTGAGAGGGATATGGAAATATGGCTATGTGACCATGAAACCGATGGATCCATCCGGACAGTACAGCAGACTGGCAAGCTATTTTCTGAAATACTTCCAGAAAACTCGTGAGACAGACCGACAGATCCAGAAACACGCATACAACCCGAGCCGGAACCTGTCACGCCCGGATCCACAAAAAGAGAAGATCTCAGCCGGAACCTTCCGGAGAAAAGTCAGGGAACCAAAAGGATGGTACATTGACAAGCAGGTAGCACCGGACAATGGCGGCATCCGGTACGGGATCACAGAAGATGGCTATGAGTACATCTACTACATCCTGGTGAAGGAGGATCCATGATACATATAGATATTTATCTGGAGAATACAGAGAAATATGTGAAAAAGAAACAGGGCTGGTACGGGTATGTCCTTACTTACCAGGGCAGGGAATTCCATATCGCAGACGGATATAGAAAAGTCGAGGATACCAGGAATGGAAGGGATGCCCGGATGTTCCTGGAAGCACTCGGACGATGTAAGCCAAATCCATATGATATTACGATCCATACGGATTCGACATATCTACAGGGAACTTGCAGCCGGCTGGAGAAATACCGGGAAAACGGCTGGAAAAAATCAGATGGTACTGACCTGAAATATAAGGAGCTGTGGCAGGAGATAGCAAAAAAGCAGAAAAGAAAGAGATCACCTTCCGGATCAGGAAACGCATGCGTATACAGAACGGATCCGGGCAGAGATAGAAAGAAGGAAAAAAGATGACAAACAAGGAACTGAGAGAATATCTGGAACGATTCAAGGATGAGGAAGAGGTCAGATTTGTGATCGCGGATCCAAAGAGCCGGAAGGCATACGGACCAGAAGAGGTATTTATGATTTTTGATGAGAATATAAGCAATCCATGCATTTGCATCGGCGTGGGACAGCCCACGAATCTGGATGAGAAAGCACAGGAAGTGGTAAGAAAAGACGAGATCGCCGCACAGCCGGAATTTGTGCGGTTGCGAAACAATGAGCAGAGAAAAGCATTTCTCAAGGATTACCGTAGCTGGCCAGTCTGATTCACAGTGCCACAGGCGGAAGAAACCTATTACCGGTATTGGCTGCCGGACGGATCAGCTATCGTCATGTGTGAATACAAGCAGTACAACGCATGGTGGACAAACAAATACATCGGAAAGGATCCGGAGACAACCTATGCGGCGGAATATCTTCTGGAACCGGGATACCATCATCTGCATGACTGCAGAACGAATGAGACGGCGCTGATCAGAAAACTCATGGAGGTACAGAAATGAACCTGAAGTATGCACTAAGAAGCGAGGATACGGAGCAGATCAACGTAATAGCCTGGGCAGAATGGAACCAAAAAACGTATCCGGAACTGAAATGGCTGTATCATGTCCCCAACCAGAAAGGGACGCGGTCAGGAGCAGAAACCGTGAAATTAAAGCAGATGGGTGTAAAGTCCGGTGTGTCTGACCTGTGTCTTCCGTACCCACGGGGCTGTTATTGTGGTCTGTATATTGAGATGAAATACGGGAACGGAAGACACCAGAGTCCCAGAAAGAGTTCCTGAAGGATATGGCGGCAGCAGGACATTATGTCGCAACCTGCTACACTGCAGAAGATGCGGTAACAGTCCTGCGGGAATACTGCGGACTGGAACTGTACAGCCATATGGAAGAACCGAACAACAGCATCTGGAAAGAAAACAGCATTTCAGCAGTAGAGAAAGAGAGGAAAACCATATGACAGAAAACAGATATCAGGAAGCGGTAAAACGATTTTTTGAAGTCTACCGAGATCGGAAGAAAATACAACCTGCACATGGCAGCAAAATTTGCAAAAGGTGAACTAGGAACCTTAAAGATTTATCAGGGAGAATACGAAGACCGAAAACTGATCGTAAAAGTATCGGAGAAGGAAGATCTCATGTGTTACGAAAGAGCCAGGGATGAACTGGAAAGCTGGGTCAAAAGACAGGAAAAGGAAAGCATGTGGAATAAAACAGCATAAAAGAGACCTTTAGCGGATTGGCGCTTAAAGATATATCACAAATATGGTCAGGGTGCCTGCTCATGGGCACCCGGGAAGGAGAAAAGTATGTTCCTGAAAAAAAACAGTATTGAAACGCTTAATGAAGGAAGCATATAAACACGGTCTGAGAGTAGCAGCAACCGAAGAAAGATATTATCTGTGCGGTGGTTACTGGGAATGGACATCTTGAAGAAGCACATGCCAAAAGAGATCCTGGCAGCAGTCCTGGAACTGACCGGATGGATTCCGGAAACCGGAGAAAGCTATTGTGCCACAAAAGAGGGAAATCAGGTGGATATCAACCGAAAAGAGGTATCCGTAGATGCGGAAGAAGAGATTGCCGTGACAGATCTGACCATAGACAGAAACGGTATCTCACAAAGAATTTTGCAGGATGAATGTAAGGGAAATATCCTGCTGGCTCACGACAGATTGATTGATATTGTGGATAATACAGAAATTGAAAGTCCCAGAGGGGAATGCACTGCAGAAGGACCGCTTTACAGGGGAAATGACATCCTGTATGAAAATAATGTGATGCGCTGGCATGTATGCGCCAGAAAGGATGAACGGAAAGACAGCCTGTTAAAGGAACTGAGCAAAATAAATCTGATGGAGGAAGACGGAGCATATGAAATGGATCACAGATGAGTTCCCGCCGATTGCGGAAGGACTCAAGAATGTATCGATAGAAGTAGAAGCACACCTGGAGAGTGGAAAGATTATACCGGCAATCTATGCCAGATCAGATAAAAACTGGCATCTGGCAGAAGGCAAGTATCCACGGATCCAGGAGGCAGTAATTGGATGGAGGAGAAAGACATGTTAGAAATTGTAGACATCAGAGATGCAACAGAGGAAGAAATCAAGGAATATACTAGGAAACAGGAGAGTCCGGAGCGGCAGCAGGGGATTGCAAAAGATGTGGGTGAGGATATGGATTTAGGAAGAGCAAGAAGAATCATAAGAAACATCTATGACGAAGAGACAGAAGTAGCAGATAAGATAACAGCCATTCAGGAAGAATTGGATGCGGAAAGGCATACAGCGGTATCAAAAGAACATCTAATAGAAGTACTGAGATGGCTGATGGAAGAATATATCTGATATACATATTTTGTGGGGAGGTGATACCGTTGCAGGAGATGACGGAAAACGAAAAGAAAAAGGAATTCCTGAGAAGGTACCGGAAGGCGGTGAGAAGAGAACAGGAGATCCTGGAAGAGATACAAAGACTCCGGGCGGACAAAATGTTTCCAAGCGTGTGCAACGATGGGATGCCACGAGGCAGCAGTCAGACAGATCTGTCGGATTATATGGCAGAGATTGATGCGGCGATCGAAGATTTGAAGAAAGAACGCCTGGAAAAGATAAAGATTTACCGGGAAATAGAAATGCGGATCCGCTGCATGAAAGACGAGGACGAGCAGGAAGTACTGAGGATGAGGTACATTAAGGGGACAAAATGGGAAGATATAGCGGAAAAGATGAACTATAGCTACAGTGGAACGTTAAAACTGCATGGAAGAGCTTTGACAGACATTGAAATTGCGAAAGAGTAGATAGAAATAGACACTCCACCTGTGATATAGTGTAAATGGGTTTAGTAGATGAACAACAAATCACCTCCTTGATCCGGTTATCGAAGTGCTGAAAGATAACCGGATGGCTCAGACGGTCAGCCAGTCCAAGAACCGTCACCCACTTCGGAATATCTCCCGATCGGGAGGGAGCGAGAGCCGTAAATGCGAGCCGCAGGTTCGAATCCTGATATTCCGACTGCCGATGATGACGGCAACAGCCCGCCTACCCGGACAGGCACAAGTAGCCCGGGAGCCTGCCAGAGCTGATCTGGCGTCCTTCAATACATTGGAAACACCCTGCAGATATGCCGGGTGTTTCTGCTTTAAGAGTGAATGTTGAAAAACAGGAGAAAATGATATAAAATAGCAAGAAATGTAGATGTATTGGAGGATATTTATGGAAAAGCAGAAACTACTGGAAATTATTGTTCCGATTGTTGCAAGTGGTGTATTGAGCGGTACCGTTTTAAACGGAATTGTGACGCATATACTATATAACAAGAAACTGAAAAAGGAGCAAAGAATAAAATTGAGAATATGATTGGGGACAAGATTGTAGATGCATTATTGTACGTGAAAGAATTGACGAAAAAATCAAGTGACATAGAAATATACGGTATTGATGAAAAATTAGAACAACATGAGTTCAGTGCATTTGATAGAAATGTCATATATCCAGAAATAATGAATAGTGATAAAGATTTACAAAATTTTCTGGAAATGATACGAAAATGCAGAGAAATTATGAAGAGTATTTAGATTGTGCAATGGTGCTACAAATTGTTTATATAGATCGGTATATATGCGAGTTGATTAAGTACTATAAAGAACTGGATCAAGAAGAAATAGAAGGAATATTACCAGCACTTGGAACAATTCTTATTATAGATATTCAAAAATGGCAGAAAAACTGCGATAAAATGCTTATTCGTAGGCTGAATAAAGCAAAATGTAAAATGGAAGTTCAATTTGGAAGAAAATATAATTTCTTAAGAAAAGAATTGTTGAAAAACAATGGGAGAAATCCCAACTATATGTACTGATAAACGGACCTCAAAAGAAAAAGGACGAGATAGCGTTATTTCTTGTACAAGGTTTACTTAAAGAAGCAATAGAAAAACAAGAAAATAGCTGATTCACAAAGGCACCCTCCGGGGTGCTTTTTCTATACCAAAATTCAAAGAGACAGGAAGGTGAGGTGAGTGGCCAATTATGAAAACATAAAAGACAAAGGATTTGACAAACGAACCACGAACGAACTACGAGAAATATCTTCAAAAGGTGGAAAAAAGAGCGGTGAAACCAGACGCCGGAAAGCGAACTTCCGGAAGACCCTGAATAAGCTCCTGACAGCAGAGATCGATAACGAAGAATGGAAGCCAGTTTTGGAGGCTCTTGGAGTGGAATGTACACTGGAGACAGCTATGCTGGCAGCGCAGATCAAGGCAGCCATGAACGGAGACACCAAAGCAGCGTATTTTGTTGCGCAGTATGCCGGACAGAGCGGACAGACAAAAGCTGACGATGAGGAGCAGCGGATAAGAACCGATCGTGCGCGTAGAGCCAGGGATCAGGAAGTTGGGGATACGATGATAAAAACGAAAATATCCGAAATTTCCTGAAAGCAATGAATCCGGATCCGGAGGAACTAAAGAATTTATTTGAGGAGGAAACAGATGCCAGCCAGGAAGAAGAGACCGGCGAAGTTTAATTTTGCGCCGTTTTCGGAGCAACAGAGACGGCTAATCCACTGGTGCGTCCGGGGCTGAGAACAGCGGAAAGCAATTATGTAGTTGCAGATGGATCTATCCGTTCTGGAAAGACGATTGCCTGCATCATAGGATTCCTAACATGGTCACAGGAAATGTTCAGTGGACAGTCTTTTATTCTGGCAGGAAAAACCATGTCTGCCTTGAAAAGAAACGTAGTAAGACCGATGCAACAGATTCTGGAAGCATGGGGATGGCCTTACGAATATATCCGGTCAGGATCAGAAGCGCGATTAGAATTGGCAGCAATACCTATTACCTGTACGGAGCAAATACGGAAGATCCAGGATGCCTTACAGGGATTAACGGCAGCAGGAGCCTACCTGGATGAGGCAGCCCTGTTTCCGAAAAGCTTCGTAGATCAGGCAGTCGGACGCTGCTCTGTGGATGGTTGGAAGTTCTGGATGAACTGCAATCCGGCAGGACCGCACCATTATATCAGGGAAGAATACCTGGATACGGAACTGATGAAAAAGAAAAAGGTTTATCACCTGCATTTCACCATGGACGATAACCTGTCGTTATCCCAGAAGAGAAAGGAAGCCTATAAGAATGCGTGGCCACATGGCAGCGTCTTCTATAAACGCTTTATCCTTGGAAAATGGGTGGCAGCAGATGGATTGATTTACCAGCAGTTTGCAGACCATACGGAACAGTACCTGATTGATCAGAAATGGTTAGAAGAACATGAGATTTTATATGCTGTGATAGGAGTCGATTTCGGAGGAACGAAGTCGGCTCATTCTTTTACTTTGACTGGATTTACCAGAGGATACCAGCAGGTTGTAGTGCTGGATGAGTACTACTGCAAGAAACGGATCAATCCGAAACAGCTGACCAGCGATTTTATTGATTTTGTCAGAAGAGCGAAAACACGGTTCCGGGTAATGGAAGCGTATTGTGACAGCGCAGAGCAGACACTGATCGCCGGACTGGAGACAGCTGCATGAAAGAACATGTGGCAATAGATATCAGGAATGCGATAAAAGGACCAATCAATGACAGGATCGCATTCTATAACAGCCTGATTGCACAGAGCCGCTGGAAGATCATGAGCCACTGTACACATATCATAGCGGCATTCGAAGAAGCGGTCTATGACGAAAAGAAAAAGAATATGGATGTCCGGCTGGATGACGGGGAAATGAACGTGGACAGCCTGGACAGTACAGAATACAGCACCGAAAGCATACAGAATGAGATTCTATATCTGGCGGCATAAGGAGAGAACATGATAACGATTAAAGAATATCTGGAACAACTGGGACACCACACCGTTCCAGATGAAACTTTTTCCCATATCGATGAATGGCTGGAATGGTACCAGGGATATGTGAAACAATTTCATAGTTATTCGGTATACAACGGAATGAAACGGATTACACAAAAAAGAATGACGATGGGAATGGCGAAAAAGGTGGCGGAAGATTGGGCGAACCTGATCCTGAATGAAAAGGTAGCAATTAAAGCCGGAAAATACAGCGAACGTCTGCAGAAAATTCTCGACCGGAATAATTTCCGCGTGAGAGGAAATCAGTTGGTAGAACTGACTTACGCACTTGGAACCGGTGCTTTTGTGGAATATCTTGCAGACGGAGAAATTGTTGTGGATTACATCCGGGCAGATATGATCTATCCATCTCATGGGATAACGGGGAGATTACGGAATGCGCATTTGGATCTTACCGGACGGATACCGGAAGGGAGAGCATCTATCTGCAGATTCATAGGCTGGGTAGTGAAGAGGGAGAAAATTCGGATGCATATTACATAGAAAATCATCTGATCGATGCCAAAACGGGAGAAAAACTGGAACTGGGAGATACGGAAGAGATCATTGATACGGAAGCAGAGTTTCCGCTGTTTCAGATCATTGTACCAAACATCCAGAACAATATTGAACTGGACAGCCCGATGGAATATCGGTTTATGCAAACGCTCTTGATCAGTTAAAAGGCTGCGATTTGATTTATGATTCTTACCTGAATGAGTTTGTACTTGGAAAAAAACGGATCATCGTACCGCAGAGCGCAGTGAAGATAGAAATGAGCCAGAACGGTGACATGCGACCGATGTTTGATCCGAACGATACTGTTTATTACGCCATGCCAACGGATCGCGATGATGCGAATAAAATTACAGAGAACAATATGCAGATCAGAGCGCAGGAGCATGAACTGGGAATACAGAGAGCGCTGGATCTTCTTTCATTGAAAGTTGGAATGGGCACTGGGCGCTACCAGTTTGATGCAAGCGGCGGGGTAAAGACGGCAACAGAGGTTATCAGCGATAAGTCGGATTTATACCAGAATCTGAGAAAAAATGAGATCCCGGTAAAAGCAGCAGTGATTGCAATGGGAAAAGCCATTGCGTTTCTTGATGGGAAGGAAGAAGTAGAGGTAACAGTGGACTTTGATGATTCCATTATGGAAGACTCCAGTGCAACCATAGACAAAAACACAAAACTGGTAAATGCAGGTTTACGCTCAAAACTCACAGCGATCATGGAAATTGATAAGTGCAGTGAAGAGGAAGCCCAGAAAGAACTGGAACGGATCGCAAAAGAAGAACAGATCACCGGAGGAAACATCGATTGGATAGATTTGGAGGATAAGGATGAACAGGAACAGAAGGATGATCCATCCGAAGAGAAAGAAAATCCGGAAGAAACCGAGAAAAAAAAGCAGGATCCTGGAATTCCTGAAAAGGATAATTAAAAAATGCTGGAACAGATAGAAAAAATGCTACTGGCAGAACCTCTGGAGCATGCTTATCAGGAACTGGAAGCCATGCTAATGAGAAATATCATCCGCCATGTGGTGAAATATGATCAGCTGATTGCTTCTGATGACTGGCTGTTACAGAAACTTGCTGAGATCGGGAAACTGAATCAGGAGAACATAAAACTGATTGCAGAGGCAGCCGGCAAGAACCAGACGATTTTACAGGAGATGCTTGATAAAGCAGTAGATACGGTTATGGATCGAATAGAACCGGGAATGGAAAAACTGGAAAAGGAAAAGATCATTCGGAAAGCAGTGATTCCGAAAAAGAGTAAAAACATCCAGGAAGCCATGAAAGCATTGTACGCACAGGCGAAAGATGCACTGAATCTGTGTAATACGCATATGCTCTATATGTCCCGGGAAGCCTATAAAACTCTTGTGGCGAGCGTTGCTGAGAAAGAACAGGAATACCGGCAACAGCAGAAATATCTGGATGTCCTGAATAAACATGCAGTCGCAGAAGCAACTGGATCGGAAGCACGGCAGCAGGCGATCCGGGAAGCAATCAGGGAATTTAACGAGAAAGGGATCCCCGGATTTATTGATAAAAGCGGGAGGAAATGGACACCGGAAGCCTATGTATCCATGACACTGCGGACAACTTCCGGAAATATGGGAACGGAAGCGATGTTTGCCCGGATGCAGGATCGTAATCTTTCTCTGTTTAAGATGAGCACTCATCCGGGATCCAGACCAAAATGTGCGAAAGATCAGGGAAAGATTTTTGACAGGAACAATGGAAGCGGTTATACCACGGATCTGAAGGGAAACCGCATTCGATACTATCCGTTGAATTCCTCATCGTATGGGGAACCGGATGGAATGTTTGGGATTAACTGTGGACACCACGGAACACCGTGGATTCCAGGTGTATCTTCAGAA
>ENA-OQCN01001332-OQCN01001332.1-human-gut-metagenome-genome-assembly--contig:-NODE-1332-length-12433-cov-2.086543_pt1 | contig 12433 bp, 16 predicted proteins | sample MGYA00242497_ERZ504576 | MGnify/ENA primary metagenome ERZ504576 (study PRJEB26092, sample SAMD00036296) | human gut metagenome | host: Homo sapiens | study: EMG produced TPA metagenomics assembly of...
CTGAAATGATAAACCGAATTCCAACGCTGCTTCTCGTGTAATCATGCAATTTTGATTCATTTATTTCACCCTTATTCCCTGAAATTATTTCTGGCATCTTCATAATCTCTTGGAAGTCCCTCAAACAAAATTATTGCCTTATCATACTGTTCCTCTTCCATACATGATATAGCTTTCCTATACTGTTCCTGCTTCCTGATTTCTTTTAATTCCCTGTCCCGCATCTCGGCTGTTTTCTCACTCTGATCACATTCTTTTAAAAAGCTCTATCCTCACACGGAAAAAGTCAGGCTGTTTATTACATCTATTTTTCCCCTTCATTCGCTTCCTCTATTGTCACACTCTCCTGTACCTGCATATCCGTATACTGAACACGAATAACTGCCTGCGGCCAGTTTATGCTGACCATTGCTGTTTTGTCTTTCTCATCTCCTGCTTTCCGGATAAGCTCCAGCAATTCCTTCAGTACTTCCTTTGTCAGATAACCGCCTCTCCAGTGAAAAATAAGTACCCTGCCTTTCTTCGCCGCCTGCAAAGAACGTTTATACACATCCTCTTTCTTAGTAAAAGAAAGCTTCTTCTCCTTATAGTAAAAGTGCTCATGATCACCGCAGTGAGGCGCCGGCGCAATAAGAGGCTCATGATCCCTGAAAATCTGTGAATCATCCAGATTGAAATAATCATAGCGGATTTCAGAAGTCTCACGATCTTTTCCCAGGGTATTATCAAAAGTCGCATCCAGATGATAATATGTACCTCCTATTTTTACGATATTCCATGTGTGGCGATACTTAATCCCCTTCTCAGGATTATTTCCACAGATTGCAATCACACACCAGACTCCCAGTGCATCTAACAAAACCTTTACTGCTTTTGCGATTCCCTCACAAACACCAACGCCTTGCCCCAACGGTCCGATAATTTCATGGGAATATGATTTTTTCAGTTTGTCATAGCGGATATTTTCACAGATAAAATCATGCACATACTTCTCTTTCTCCCACTCAGACAGCTTCTGAGCCGGGCGAATCAGCTTCTCAACTCTGGCAGTCATAGCCTTTTGATGTTCGCAAATCTTCTTTTTATCAAAAAGATACTCCGGAATAAAAATCAGATTCGGAGAGTCTTTATAATACCGGTATTTATAACTGCTCACCCAAAATATCTCCGGATGATCCAGACGCATCTGAAAAAACACATTATAAAGTTCTTCTCCCTCTAATGCCGGAATCTGAAATTCATCCGCCAGGTTTTTCACACCGCTAAGAATGCTGTGATATGCAGCCTGCTGCGCCTTATTCATATGGTTGTAATAATATTGCTCCATTGTTATCTTATCTCCAAGTTCTTCGTCACTTAAAATCGCCAGCATCACATATGACTATTCAAAAAATGGTTTTCTTTTTCTGGTGAATTAATTTATACCACTGCCTCCACTATCGTTTTCCCATTCACTATAATTTTCCGGATTCCCGACTGTTTTTCCTGTTAAAATTAAAGCTAAGCATATATCCTTTATCCACATGATAATCTTCCAGATATCCAAAAAGCTGCTGTTCTCCCCGCTTATTATACTCGTCACCGTGCCATATCTTTAATTCAATTATATATTGCCGTCCATGGTAATCTACAATTACATCTGTCTTCGAAGATCTCTTGTTCTGGATTCGATATAATAATTTCCTGTCCCGTTAATAATCGGTTTCAAATATAGTAAAAAGAACTTCCTCCCCTGCTCTTCCAGAAATTTTTCATCAGATTCCCCGTAAATATCTTGAAAATGAACAACAAAACGTTCCAATATCCTTTCCATATCCAGATATCCATTAACTATAAACTGACTCTTGTCCTGCAGGGCTGCCTTATATATCTCTGTCTGCTGCATTTTTGCTTCTGTAAGATAATAATTATATAATCTCGTTTCAAAAATTCTGTTTGCAATAACCACATTCCCATTTTGATTTTTAATAAAGCCAAACATCTGAGCCATATCAATCGAGGTTTCATCCGGATTATACGCGATATTTCTTCCTGTAAAAAGTAATGTTTTCAGCATAACACTTAACTCCGGATAATCGCATATTTTTCCAACTAATGATTCAAATAAAGGATTCTTCTCCGCAAGCAGAATACGCACTGCTTCATTAAAACCATTTTCCGTCCATACCAATTTCAGATTTTCATATTCGTCCCGTACCCTTTCATCCATCAGCTGGCAGATTCTTGAAACCAGAAACGGATATCCCGCTGTATACGCATATAGCAATTCTGACATTTTTGATATATTCATCCCTGTACGATGATCACTTTCGTACTCCTGCAACATCCCTGCTATCTCTGATTCAGAAAAACTCATTTCGATGCTGAAATCTGCAGCAATGTTCCATGGACTGTTATATCTATGTCCTTCCTCTGGTCTGAGTTTTCTCTTCAAATTCTTAATATCATACACTCCTGCCAGAATCACCGACTGAAATCCCGGATAAAATTCTCTGTCCAAGTACTGTGCCCTAAGCTGCGCCAGAAAATCAATAAAAACCTGATTATTAGCTGCACTGTCTACTTCATCAATCATAAGAACTATTTTTCTGTCTGCCGCTTCACATATATCACTTAATCCCTCAAATAGCTCTTTCAGAGAAAAGTATCTGTTAGCATAATCGGCATCCTTTCTCATCTCGTCTATAACTGAGGCCATTTCGTTATTCATAGTCTTACAGTTTCTGCGAAGTACACGCAAAAAAGAACCAGCAAATGCTACTGAAAACACATTTCCATTACTAAATTTCTCATTGTCAAATGTCTGAAAATCAAGTAATACAACATAATATTCATCCCGAAGCATTTCTGCCAGTGCGCGCAAAGTTGTAGTTTTACCATATTGTCTGGCCCTGTTAATGGTAAAATATTTTCCCCCATCCACAAGCACTTTAATCTGTTGTAAACGACCATTAATATCTACCATATAATGCTTCTCTGGAATACACACACCCGTTGTATTAAAAACTCTCCCCATTCATTACACCTCACAATCAAAAATGGCTTCCTGTCATCAAAATTTTCAACTAAAATAATGATAACATGAAACCATTTTAGCGTAAAGCAACATTCCAAAGGTTTTATATAACTTTCAGACAATGACTTACTCTCTCAACACCTCATAATGAGAAAACATCTCCCCGCTACATGAATCCAGAAACTTCATAATCTTATCTAAATACATTTCCATCGTCCTGTCACCGCTGCAGTAGGTCTCATGTCTGGTTCCCGGCAGGTAAACATATTCACAGGAAGTGATTCCTCTGTGATTGATTTTCTCTGCAAATTTTCTCAATGCGTTTACAGATACAAAATCATCTTTTTCTGCCTGAAATAGCAAAACAGGTGCTGACAGTTTCTTCCATCCGCAATATTTTATGTACCAGCTCATTTTTACAGACGCCAGAAGCCATCCATAAGAAGCTGCACTAACCTGGAATTTTTTATTCTCTTTACGCAGCTCATTATATTTTTCAAATCTCGGTCTGGAAGTACATCCACTGGTTTCGAAAGTCTCACTACCATCATAAGGCTTCTGACCAGCCACATAGTCTTCCTTTTTTCCCAAAAGGCACTTCGTCTGTGCAATAGCGATCACCAATGGCCAGGGAACATTTCCGGTAAGCGGGCGGAGCATAGGAGAATTCAATATAATCTTCTGAAACAGTTGTGGCTCCCATGCAGCTGCAATTGTGCCAATCGCCCCACCCATAGAATGCGCAAAAAGAACTAACGGCAGTTCAGGATATGTTTTTTTAATTACATGGCATATTTTCAAAAAATCTCTCACATATCGCTTCCAGGTATCTATATGTACAAGAGATGGATCTGATGTCAGGCGATAACTTTGTCCATGTCCCATATGTTCCGGCATATACACATGATATCCAGCCTTCAGAAAATAATAAATCATCTCATCATATTTCGGCGCTGCTTCTGTAAAACCATGACTGATTATAATCACGCCTTTCGGTTTCTCTGCCAGGTAACGCTGTACATGAATTTTCCCCACTATCCCCGTGTCTTTTTGGTGCAGATGATCCTCTGCACCAGGAACGTACCCCTCCTGACGGTGCGTTGCAAGATATGGTTCTATTTCATCATTCATTTTATACAAATATTCATTCTCATGTATTATTTCCATTCGTATGTACTCCTGTTACTTTTTCATAATTCTGTTGCTATCTGCTTTTCACCATTCGATACATGCCTGTATTATAATCTTTACTGGTGCCTATTAATAATCCCATTAATCTTTTTCTCATTATAAAATACCAGTATAATTCCGCCTATACAACAGAATACTGCTGCCCCAAAAGCAGCAACTCTATAACCAGTTCCCTCTGCTGCCCCTATCGTCGAGACTGCTGTAAATATCAACATAGAAATACTCTGCCCAAGTTTAAACGCAAATGTTCTCGCCGCATAAAACATTCCTTCACGATTGCTTCCTGATGTAATCGAGTCGCTCTGCGAAATATCTGCCACAACAGCCTGCGGAAGAATTCCGAAAATCGCCATAGGAAGGGCCGCCACGACTGTCAGGATCAGTCCCTGCACCGATGCCGGAATAAAACTCATTTTTCCCATAAATCCGGTATAAAAATAAGCAAGGCTAAATACTGCAAATGCAAACAAGATCATCTTTTTCTTTCCAAGTTTAGGAGTAAGCTTATTTACCGGAATATAAAATACAAGAGACAACGCTGTCATTCCCACAAAATACAAAGTTGTCATTGTTTCCGGAAGTTTCAAAAGACTGGTGACAAAAAATGGAAGACCTGTCTGAAACATGGTAAGTGCAATCCAGTAGAAAATATCAGATGCCACAAACTTGCGAAATTCTCCATTCTTAAAAGTAGCTGCAAGAGATCCAAAAGCTGACTCTTTTGCAGGAACCGTATCTACATAGTCTTTTTCACGGATACAAAATACCGGCACAAGCATACAGATAAACGCTATAGCCGCCATCAAAGTAAAGGTCATACGGATAGCACCAACTCTGCCAAAAGCAGGAATAAACATCCCCCATATCGTAGGTGCCAGATACGCCACTGCAGTTCCGGCAATAAATGTAAAGGAAATGACTGTGGAAATATTAAGTCTTTCCTGCTGGGTATGTCCAAGTTCCGGAATCAGCGCATTATATGGTGTACAGTACGCAGTAATGGAAAGATAGTACGCCAGAATCATAATCAGCAAAAACACTCCATTGATCCAGCTGTTTTTATTAACCGGTGACCAGAAAACCAGTACTGTAGAAAGCGCCAGCGGTAAAGATGCCCATTTCAGGAACGGAATTCTTCGCCCATTCTTTGACGTACATCTGTCAGATAAAGAGGCGATCATTGGATCTGTAAAAGCATCAAAAATCCTTCCGAAAGCTGTAATTCCGCCAATAATAGTAAATATGCCAAAGACCACCAGCCCTGTGGAATGAACACTGTCTGTCCCTGACTGATGCTGTCTTATCCGGCTGATAAAAATATACAAGCCAGTTAGAAATAATCCCGGACAACATCGCCCATCCAAACTGTCCGGCTGCAAACTGCCATATTTTCCCTGTTGTTAACTTTTTCATCGTGCACCTCCAGATTTCAGAACTACTGCTTATTTCTTGCAAGAATCGAACTCTTTTCCAGGCATGGAAGTTCTTCTCCTTCAACAGTCGTCACAATTCCGCCTGCTTCTTCAACAATAAGTGCACCTGCCGCAAAGTCCCATGGAGATAAAATAAGCTCGAAATAAATTTCCGCTCTTCCTGATGCTATGGCACATAAATCAAGTGCTGCAGATCCGCTTCGTCGGATATCAAGGCATTTTTGAAAATATTCGTAAGCTAATTCAAAGGATGCCTTCGCAAGCTCCGTATTATACGGTGATGAACCAAACAAAACAATGCTGTTTGCCAGATCATCCTTCGATACATGAATCGCATTTCCATTCATATATGCACCCTCACCGGAAATCGCATAGAAAGTTTCATTAAGATACGGATTATGCACGACTCCCATATATCTCTTTCCATTTCGAATCAATCCAATAGATACACAGCTCATATGATAATCTTTAATAAAATTGGTAGTTCCATCAATCGGATCCACCACAAAAATATATTCTGCATTTCTGTTAATCTGGCAATCCTCTTCTTCCCCCAAAAACTCCGCTTCCGGAAGAATCTCAGACAACTTTTTCTCCAGCATTTTCTGAATTTTGCAATCATACTTCGTAACAAAATTTGCTTTTCCTGCCTTATCCTTAATGCCAAAATTTTCCCTGTCCGCCTGAAGCATAACCTGTCCGCATTTTTTTGCCGCTTCAATTATTTCATTTAATATCGTATGTGGAGTTTTCTCCTTTAGTTCCATATTATCTGTCACCTCTCAATAGAAAATGGTTTCCGTTTTATCAATACTTTTATAATTTCTCATACTTTTCAATCAGACACTGATGTTCTTTTGTCTTCTTGTCATAGTTTATCCCAACCAGCAAAATATCTCCGGTATAATCCAGAACTGAATCCGGATATTGCTTTTCCTTAATCTGTTGCAATGCTGTCTGAGCCTTCTGATTCCATTTCAATTCTACAATAAGAGCCGGATAATCAGACCTATATTCCGGTTTTGGAATATAAACAAAATCCGCAAAACCACGTCCTGTCGGAAGTTCCCTAACCGGCTTAAAATAATACTGTATCGTACTTAAATAGCCAATCGTAAGAACACTACTAAGAGAATTTTCATTGTTATATTGAATAACAGAAGCATATTCCCTATGGATTTTTCAATACCTTCTGCTACCGCCTGCGCATCCAGATCCAGCGTAGCTTCCAGCAATTCTTCGGAATCGCGTGAAAAAGCGGCCATTTCATTCCAATGTTTTCTACGCACTGCCTTTGACAATTCCTGACGAATTTCCTCATTTGGGACAAATGCCCGTCTCCGATTCTGATCATAGGCCAGATATCCCAGATGTATCAAATATGTCAAAACATCATCACGACTGGAAAAACTTACCATATCATTTTGAAAAGTTGTCACATCAACCTCTACAGAATCTCCTGACAACATTTCAATAATAGATGACTTTAAACCATCAAAGTCCATGTTAAGCAATGGTACAACAGCCTCGTAAGATGCCGTTTCTGACCAGTAACTTTTAAATTCCCCTCTAAGCATTACACTTACAACTGCCTGCGGATTGTATGTTTGATAATTATTTAAAAGATAACCATCATACCATCTTTTTACCTTATCATAATTCTGATGATATTTTCCGGCAAGTGACTTTACTTCTTCTTCTGTAAATCCAATATACGGAGCCATATTTCCAGATCCCAACATTGTAAATTCATCAAAATTATTGAGTGCCGACTGCTGATTTTCAATCTTTTTAATCGGAAGAATACCTGTCAAAAATGCCAGCGCCATATATTTCGTAGGTTCAATTCCCTTAAACATTCTCCGTAAAAGTCCAATATATGCTTCCTGAATATTCTGATTCTGTGCCTCATCACGTATCAGAACATCCCACTCATCAATAATCACAATGAATCTGTTTCCTGTTTCCTGATTTATAATAGACATCGCATCCGGAAGTCCTGTCACATCAGAATCTAAAATATCCGGGTATTCCTTTTTTAATTCCTCTACTATATTATTCTGAATCGTATTCACTATTTCGCTGATATTATTCTCTGTAATAAACCATTGAACATCAAAATGTATCACATCATACTTATTCAGATATTTATGAAAATCTTCCGTATCACTCACAGCTAAATCCGCAAACAGATTTTCTGAATCACATCCCTTACTATAATAGGCAGCCAGCATATCTGCCGTAGTAGATTTTCCAAAAACGTCTTGGACGGCTGTTGCATATAAATGCCTGTTTGGTATCAATAACTTTATTTGTATACGATAAAAATCCCGTTTTATCCACATATATTTCCGAATTCACCGCCTTTTGAAAAGCACTGTTATCCGGATTCACAAATCTCCCCATTCTTTACACCTCATAATCAAAAAATGGCTTTTCCCAATATACATCATTCCCCGAGAAGCTCCCCATATAAGAATTCCGGACAAATGTATCCATCAGGTCTCCTCCAATCTGAAGATCTTCCTTTGTTGCTGCTTCTGATTTCTGTGAGAGAAATAACGGATCTCTCATAATATTTTTAACCATTTACTTTGAATTCTCCTTACTGCAGAGTTTCACGGTCCATCTTTACCCTTCCTGCTTCTCATATGATTCTATCAAGCACTGATGCTTCTTCGTCTTCTTATCATAATTTATTCCAACCAGTAAAATATCTCCTGTATACTGTTTTATCGATTCGGGATATTTTTTCTCTTTTATCTGCTGTAATGCTGTTTCGGCATTCTTATTCCATTTAAGTTCTACGACAAGCGCCGGATAACTGGAAACGTATTCTGGTTTTGGAATAAATACAAAGTCTGCAAACCCACGTCCTGTCGGCAGTTCACGAACTGGTTTAAAATAATATTCCATTGAACTCAGATATGCAATTGCAAGTACACTGCTCAAAGAATTCTCATTATTATACTGAATATTCGAAACATACTCTGTATGGATTTTCTCAATTCCCGCTTCAACCGCTTCTTCATCCATGTCCAGCGTAGCCTCCAGTAAATGTTCTGATTCCTGCTGAAAAGTAATCATCTCATTCCATTTTCTACTCTCAACCGCCGTAGTCAGCTCCTGCCGGATTTCTTCATTTGGAACAAATGCAGTTCTTCTGTTCTGGTTATATCCCAGATAGCCAAGATGGATCAAATACGTAAGCACATCATCTTTGCTTTGTATATTCACCGTATCATTTTTGAAAGCAGATGTATTTACTTTAATCGAAGCACCGGAAAGTATTTCAATTATAGCATTTTTCAAACCATTATAATTCATATTGATAAAAGGAACAATTGCTTCATAAGAAGCAGTCTCAGACCAGTAACTTCTAAACCTGCCCCGCACACAAACACTTACTACTGCTTTAGGATTATATACCTGATAGTCCTCCAACAAATAACCATCATACCAATATTTACTTTCTCAAAATCTCTGTGATATCTTTCGCAAAGATCCTTCACTTCAGTTTCTGTAAATCCAATATATGGCGCCATCACTCCTGCATCAAGCATTGTAAACTCATCAAAATTATTTAATGCAGACTGCGTTTTTTCTTTCTTTATCGGCAAAATACCTGTAAGATACGCCAACTGAATATATTTTGTCGGTTCCGTTCCCTTGAACATTGCCCGCAAAAAATTTAATGTACTTTTCCTGTACTTTTTTATTTGCCGCTTCATCTCTGATCAGAACATCCCACTCATCAATAATTATAATAAATTTCTGTCCAACAATATTTTTAATACGTGAAAGACTTTCCGACAAACTTATCTCTTCTTCAGGCAGAACGCAGGGTAAATCTCTCTCAATTCAGCCTGTACAGATTTCGTAATAAACGCTATAACATTATCCACATTATCACAATTTGCCAAAAACCACTGAATATCAAGATGAATCACATCATACTTATTAAGATGCGTCTTAAAATCAGATTCCCTGCTTATGTCCAGCCCCGAAAACATTTCTTCAGAATTACAGCCTTTACTATAATAAGCGGCCAGCATATTTGCAGCATATGATTTTCCAAACCTGCGTGGTCTGCTGTTACAGATATAAGCTTCTGTTGTATTAAGTACGCTGTTTGTATATTCCAACAATCCGGTTTTATCCACATATATCGGAGAATTCAGTGCCACCTGAAATGCACTGTTATCAGGATTTACAAATCTACCCATTCCTTACACCTCTCAATCAAAAATGGCTCCAGGCTATCAATTATTCTAAGTAAAATAATGATAACATGAAACCATTTTAGCGTAAAGCTGAAAAAAACTGTTATATATCCAGACACCTGAGCTATATCGGGATTCTATAAAATAATCACAGTTATTTTGCGTAAATAGAACCAACAATCTTTCCCCGTAATGTACACGGCAGAATTTTACATAAGAATCTCAGAATCTTATACTTCACACCCGCCACACAAATTGGTGCACAGTTCTTTTTCTGTGCAATCCGCGCAATATATGTACCAATAACCTCCGGCGGCTGAACTCATAGACTATGTAGCCAGCCTTACTTGTTGCTACGGCAGTACATCGTCCGATTCCGGAACTTCCGCCGGTGACAAGAGCTGTTCTTTTCTGTTTTGATTCCATGTTGCTGCTTACCTCATTCCATTTTTTCTTCTTACCACACGGGTAAGTTCCTGTTGTATTTCTCATTCTTGAATAACTGCCTGCACCATTCGTCCTGTGCCATAACATCACCACAAATCATATTGTTTCATAGTTTCTGAATTTCGATATTCATGTTTTTCATAATATCCTATCAGTCTTCCCTCTTCTCTGAGTGCAACCATATAAACATCTTTATTCTGCTTCTCATTATGGAAAGTATAAACAAGATTATGGCTCTCATCTGCCCCAAACCAGTCCACTACCTTCTGTATTTTATCCCTGGATTCCTGATTATGACAATCTAACAGACTTCTTCCAATAAGTTTATCACCGCCTCGCTTCGCATAGCTGTTAACAGCTGCCGGATTCATGTAGATAATCTCATGCTTAAGATTGCATATAACAATCGAAGCCCTGTCCTGGTCAACAATACTCTTATAAAAACTAATCATATATTTTTTTTATGTCCTTTTCATTTTTTTTCTTTCGTCTAATAGTTTACTATCCACATCAAATATCTTTAAATATCTGTTGGCATACATACGGACACCATCAATGGTATTTGTAATAAATCATTACAAAATTTCGAAATAAAATAATCTGCCTCAATAATATGCCTTACATTCTTCTCCCTGGAGTCAACAATACTCACACGTCCATTCTCCGCTGTCAAAGTCACACTGGAACCATCATTCCGATAAACAGTCATATGTTCCACTGGGCGTTCCAATGTCTCTATTGGATCCTTCATCTTTTTTAATCGCCGATACTCATATTTCGGAATAGAAAATTCAAGTTTTGAAATAGCTCTTTTTTTCTTTAATGGTGTTTTCTTAATGAACCATTTTTATTCATAAAACGATCCGCAAATTCAACATTTTCCGTCATTTTATCAATTACATCCGAAATCCCTTCAATCTGCTCAATCGGTCTTTCCTGTAATACTCCTGTTATAATTTTCTTATAGTCTTCTTTTGAAATTTCTACTGACAGCTCATTTCTTCGTCTGTCATAAGTTTCCCCTGATTCATAAGTAATTTTATAGCAATAGTTAAAGTTCAAATCTTCCATGCCTCCAATCAAAAATAGCTTCATGCCATCAAAATTTTCAACTAAAATAATGATAGCATGAAACCATTTTAGCGTAAAGCAACATTCTCCATAAAGAATTCAATAATTTTTTCAGCCAATTTATTATGAAGACTATTGCCAAATTCATCAATGATCAGCATTCCGGCATTTTCTATTACCCTGATCAGATGAGACAGCAAATCGGCAAATACCTGGTTTCCCTGCGATTCGCCCTTGTTGCCATAGAGCAATTCCACTTCTTCGTTTCAGGATTAATCCTTAATAACTGACAACTTCTAATATTAATATATTTATGAAAGAATTCTTCCAACAATTCAAGCGATCCACAATATTCAAACTCTATTGCGCTAAACTCCAATGTCACATTACATTTATAGACTTTTCATCAACTTTTTACTAATTCATTATTTTATTTATCGGTTAGTTAGATGGTCAGACCCCAATGTGGTCAACCTAGCATCCATTGTTCATACCCTCATTGGTACTGCTCGGGTCTCCGACTACCTGCATTTCTTTTGTAAAGTATACAAGTACTGGAATCTTCACTCTGGAATCCTCTGGTCTTCCCATAAGTATCTCTCACCTCCAATACACCATTTGATTTTTCTTCAAGGATCAACAGGCTTTACAGCATTTCTAGGCAATAGCTATATTTTTCCTTTTTTCTGCTCCAAGTACCCTTCCTTGATTACATAATAAGGAAATTCTTCTTGACGATATTCCCCATAGTTTAGACATTTCTGCTGTTATTATGTACTCCTTAGTTTTCCTCCAAAACACACTATCTTTAGATATAAGTATATTCCTTTATCAGAATAGCTTCAATCAAAATAAATCCGCCATACCACTGAAGAACCACATATGTTGGAACCTTCACTCTTTTAAGCTGAGATGTAATATTGGCAATAATCAGGTTATTGGAATGTTCATTTCCTGCATTGTTCTGTACCGGTATTTCACGAGGTCTTTCCCTAGTGTTTTTTCCTTCCTAATTTATTATTACTTTAATCATAATTTTTCTTTGCCGCGAT
>ENA-OQCN01001333-OQCN01001333.1-human-gut-metagenome-genome-assembly--contig:-NODE-1333-length-12425-cov-8.069442_pt1 | contig 12425 bp, 19 predicted proteins | sample MGYA00242497_ERZ504576 | MGnify/ENA primary metagenome ERZ504576 (study PRJEB26092, sample SAMD00036296) | human gut metagenome | host: Homo sapiens | study: EMG produced TPA metagenomics assembly of...
AGGCCATGGAGGAAAACATGCTGTGCCCGTTCCACTACTTTGGAATAACAGATGTTTCATTGCTTGGTGACAAGGAGATAAAGAGCAAAAAGCTTACAGAAGCATCGTTCAACCAGCTTGTTGGTGAGATGAAGATGCACCACCCTGTAAGAGAGGATCTGCTTTGATATCAGCAGAGCAATTTACAACAAAGTTTACAAAATAATACACAGGAGCTTAAGGCAATATGAAAACAATACGCGTAGTGGCTGCCGTCATAAGAGCAGTCAATAATGAAAATAAACCGGTTATCTTTGCAACCCAGAGAGGCTACGGAGAGTTCAAGGGCGGCTGGGAGTTTCCAGGCGGCAAGATTGAGTCTGGTGAGACACCGCAGCAGGCGCTAAAGCGCGAGATAATGGAGGAGCTGGACACGGAAATTGCTGTCGGTGAATTAATAGATACGATAGAATACGATTATCCTAATTTCCATCTCTCAATGGATTGCTTCTGGTGTGAGGTCATTCACGGGGAGCTTATCCTAAAGGAAGCAGAGGATGCAAAATGGCTGACAAAGGAGCATCTGGCGGACGTAAAGTGGCTACCGGCGGATGTGACATTGATTGAGAAGATTGGAGAGGAGTTGCATGAAACCAAGGACAGCAAATAGCATGAACATACAAATTTTCGGAACAAAGAAATGTAATGACACAAAGAAAGCACAGCGATTTTTTAAGGAGCGTGGGATAAAGTTTCAGTTTATCGACATGAAGGAAAAAGGCATGAGCAAGGGCGAATTTAATCCTGTCGCTCAGGTGAATGGCGGTCTTGACAATATGATTAACTGGGATGGCAAAGATAAGGATTTGCTGGCACTTATAAAGTACATAGCAGATGAGGACAAGCTGGATAAAGTGCTTGAAAATCCGCAGGTGATTAAGACACCGGTGGTCAGAAACGGCAGGCAGTCAACAATCGGGTACGGCCGGATGTATGGAAGACATGGAAATAACACTAAAGGAAATGAAAGGCAGGAAATTATATATGTATTATGTACCGGATGGCACAGAGCAGTGCGGTTATTATGAGTGTAAAGAGTGTGGAAGCAGGTTTTTGGATTTAAAAATTGTACCAACATTGGTATGTCCATACTGTGGAGAAGAGGCAGATATGGAGATAGGACCTGATGAGGAGATGCCAAAGGTTGTAGAATCTGCGAAGCTTATTCAGATGGTTAGAGGTGCTGAAGAGGTAGAGAAGATGGATAAGCTGTTATCGCTTGCTGTGACAGGTGGCGATTTTAGCTGGATATAAGAATGCAGATATATGTAGATGCAGATGTAAAGTAGCTGCCGGCGGATGTGACATTGATTGAGAAGATTGGAGAGGCACTATATGAAACCAAGGACAGCAAAGAGTATGGAGCTTGAAGAGACAAATGCAAGATGGAATGAATGCTTAAACAGTTATGAGAAAGTGAGGCGAGACGTGTGTTGATGAATACATCGGAGTATCTATCCGTTATCGAAAATATAAAAAGTGAAATAAAGGCTGCACAATATCGTGCGACGATTCATGTGAATGCTGATATGTTGCTTTTGTATCATGATATTGGTTGTGTAATCAATGAGCATAAAGCGTGGGGTAACAAGTTTGTAGATAATCTTGCCACGGATATACGAAGTGCTTTTCCAAAGAGCAAGGGATATTCCGTCAGAAATCTGAAGTATATGGCAAAATTCGCTGAGACTTATCCGGATTGTGAATTTGTGCAACAGGTTGTTGCACAAATTCCATGGGGACACAATATTGTTCTTATGGATAAGATAGCTAATCCAGAGGAACGTAAATGGTATATTGAAAAATCAGCGCAAAATGGTTGGTCTCGAAATGTTCTTGTGCATCAGATAGAAAGTGGTTTATATCAACGGCAGGTTTTGGCGGACAAGGTCACAAATTTTGAAAATCGACTGCCATCACCTCAAAGTGAGCTTGCAGCGCAGACGATGAAAGACCCATATGTGTTTGATTTCATTTCGTTTAGAGAGGATATGTTGGAAAGGGATATTGAACAGGCATTGGTGCGGGATGTCACCAAGCTGCTTCTGGAACTTGGAACAGGTTTTGCATTTTTGGGGAATCAGTATCATCTGAACGTGGGCGGCGATGATTTTTATATTGACCTGTTATTCTATAACTTGAATCTGCGCTGCTATGTAGTCATAGAACTAAAAACCGGGGAATTCAAGCCGGAATATGCCGGGCAGCTGAATTTCTATCTGTCGGCAGTGGATGGCATATTAAAGAAAGAGCAGGATAACCCGTCCATTGGTCTGCTCCTTTGTAAGAGCAAGAACAACGTGGTAGCGGAATATTCGCTCAAAGATATTTCCAAACCAATTGGTGTGAGCGAATATAAAGTGACAAGCATTCTGCCGGATGAACTGGAAGAACAACTGCCATCCGTTGAAGATATCCAGAAACGGATTAAATAAAATTTAGTATTGTATAACTAAAATAGCAGCCTGTTGAAAAAACTTAGAATTAAATTTATGAATTCATATACTTGACATGAAAGGGTACTGGAAAACATATGCATCTGGCAGACGTGGAGAGGCACTATATGAAACCAAAAACAGCAAAGAGTATGGAGCTATATGATATATTGATTAGGCGCGGGTATCCGGAGCCGTTTTGCGATGAGATAACGAAAAACCTAAATACCGACTGGACAGCTCAAAGGATGATAGGATATCTGTCACACTATAAAAAGCTTCCCATGGAAGAAATCGCTGATGAGATGCTTGCGATACTCAGCGACCGCAATCGCATAATGCAAAAGCATGAGCTTGAGGAGACGAATGCAAGATGGAACGAATATTTAAACAGATAAAGTCAGGAGGATTCACATGAGAGTACTGAATATCGAAGATGATACATTTAAACACAATGATATATGCAAAGCCCTGTCAGGATGTGGGATTAAAGATGTTGAATGGTCCAATAATCTCGCGGATGGGTGGAAACAGATTAAAAACTCAATAGATAGTAATAACCCGTATGATCTGATAATTACTGATATGTATTATCCCGGCGAGCCGGGCGGCAGAGAGGAACAATCAGGAGATGTTCTGATTGACAGAGTGATTAAGAACAAAATCACAATACCTGTAATTCTCTGCTCCAGCGTGAATCTCAAATACCCGGAAATATATGGCTGTGTTTATTATAGCAGGGAAAGAAACTGGGAGGCAGATATGCAGAAGTTTGTAAATAGCCTTGTGGCAGGATAATACTAATAAATCTCAAGCTTCTGATCAACCAGTGATTCACCTTCATATACAAGCTTAAGTGTGAAGAAATTTTCTTCATTTTCAAGCAGGAGCTTTAAGAAGATAGCGTCGCCTTCCCAGGTAGGAAGTGTGGGCACGATAGTTTTATTCACCCATTTGAGGTCACCTTCGTTGCATGTTATAAGCTTGCCGGAAAATTCATCAGCGGTGAAAAGACACATCAATTCAGGCTCCTGTTTATCACTTATAAAAGTTATGAGTGCGCGGAAACGGTATGATGTGAGTGTGAGCCCTGTTTCCTCTTTGACTTCGCGGAGCAGCATTCTTCGGGTGATTCACCATTCTCGGCGTGACCGCCAACACCAATCCATTTTCCTTCATTTATATCATTTTCTTTCTTAATACGATGAAGCATGAGATATTGTCCATCGTGTTCTATGTAGCATAGAGTAGTTATTTTCATGATGTACCTCCGTCAGATGATTATAACATAAAATGTGCGGGGAAGACAGGAAAAATATCTATCTGCATAGCAGCCTAAATTTTTCCTGAAAAATTTATAATAAGCTTATTTATTCCCGAATAAATTGCAGACACCCCCTGTGAAGTAGTATAATAACAACAATTAATAAAGCTAATTGCACAAATGGGAATTGGCAATAAGCATGAAATGAGGTTTACACTATGGACGTAAGAAAAATGAGAAACGAATTACTGGGAAAGCGCCTTGTGGCTGCGCTTGAGTCGCGCAACATGGAAGCCTACTATGTAGAGACAAAGGAGGATGCTGTTAAGAAGGCACTGGAGCTGATTCCAAAGGGAAGCTCAATCAATATGGGCGGGGCCACATCGGTGAAGGAATGTGGTCTGTATGAGGCCCTCTCAAACGGAGAATATCAGTTTTATGACAGGGACAAGGTGTCTACGCAGGAGGAGAAGCAGGAGATAGCGTTAAAGGCATTTACATCGGATTATTTCCTTGGAAGTGTCAATGCTATGAGCGAGGATGGCGTATTTATCAATATTGACGGAAATGCAAACCGCGTAGCGGCATATGCTTACGGACCAAAACATGTGCTTCTTATAGTAGGCATGAACAAGGTCGTAAAGACTGAGGCAGACGCTATGAGCCGTGCGAGAAATGAGGCAGCGCCTATCAACGCACAGCGCTTTGGCATCGACACACCATGCTCCAAGAACGGCACCTGCTTTGACTGTAAGAGCCCGCAGTGTATCTGCTGTCAGATTCTGACCACACGCTTCTCAAGGGTGAAGGGACGTTTCCAGATTATTCTTGTGGATGAGAATCTGGGCTTTTAGTAACTGTTCAGTACAGAAATATGCGGTATCGCATATTTCGTAAGAAAACGTATATTATGTAGGAGCAAGCGCCCATCAGCGCAGCTGATTCTTATGCGCTTGCGGCTCGCAACTGTGAAGGTACTGAACAGTTACGACTTTTAATATATTGACCCTCATATCATTTTTATGCATTATACGGAAACGAAACATACGGTCAGGAAATACACGGACAGGAAATATATGGATAATAAACATGCGGAAAGGAAACATACGAAATGGGATATTTAATCAGTGAGACAACAAAAGAGGAGCGCGAGGCAATTGTGGCTGAGTCGCTTGGCAATATCGAGGCACCTGCGATGGATGCATGTCGGGGCTTGCCGAGATGTATCAGGACTATATTGACGGAAAGAAGGAGCTTCGTGAGATAAATATGGAGTTCAACGCCAGGTATGTGCACGGAGAGGATATGCCGGGGCGAAGCGGCTGTGGATATAAATAAAAAACGTGCAACCCTTTTGGGCTGCACGTTTTTATTATCCTAAAAGTGCCTTATCAGAAGCAAATTCCTCGCCGGAAACCTCCTCAAACTTCATGAGCAGATCCTCCACAGTGAGGTTTTTCTTTTCCTCGCCTGAGATATTAAGGACAACCTGTCCGTTATTCATCATGATGAGTCTGTTGCCGTGAGCGATGGCATCACGCATGTTGTGTGTGACCATCATGGCTGTCAGGCTGTTCTCCTTGATGATTTTGTCTGTGAGAGTGAGCACCTTTGCGGCTGTTTTTGGGTCGAGAGCTGCGGTGTGCTCATCCAAAAGCAGCACCTTCGGCTTCTGGAGTGAAGCATGAGCAGTGTAACAGCCTGACGCTGTCCACCTGAGAGCAGACCAACCTTTGATGTCATTCGATCCTCTAGTCCCAGGTCAAGCTCCTTTAAAAGCTCGTGGAAATGCTCCTTTTCAGCCTTTGTGATACCCCAGCCAAGACCACGGCGCTTTCCACGGCGTGCTGCAAGTGCGAGGTTTTCATCAATCTGCATGGTTGCGGTAGTTCCTGTCATTGGATCCTGGAACACACGTCCCAGAAATGATGCACGCTTGAACTCTGGAAGTCCTGTGACATCCACTCCATCGATGAGAATTGAACCATCGTCCACAGGCCATGTGCCTGCAACGGCATTGAGCATGGTCGATTTTCCGGCACCGTTTCCACCGATAACAGTGACGAAATCGCCCTCCTCAAGCTTTAGGTTTACACCATTAAGGGCATGCTTTTCATTGATTGTGCCCGGATTGAAGGTTTTATGTACGTTTCTAATCTCTAGCATTTATTTTCCCTCCTTTGCATTAAGTGCTGCGGCAGAGCGTTTGCCGGCCTTTTTAAAGGAGGCCTTGCTCTTGCCCTTCAGGTAAGGCACCGCAAGGAAAATAGCCACGATGATTGCAGTGAAGAGCTTTAAGTCATCACTTGGCATCTGCAGCCACAGAACAATTCCGATTACAATGTAGTAAACGATTCCACCAAATATGACAAAGATAAGTTTTCCCATGAAATTCATGTGCTTTCCGAGGATTGCATCGCCGAGCACCTCACCGATGATAACGGCGGCAAGACCGATGACGATTCCACCACGGCCCATGTTTACATCGGAAAAGCCTGAGTACTGTGAAAGCAGACCGCCTGAGAGCGCTACAATTGCATTTGAAAGCGCAAGACTGATGAGCTTCATGTTGTCGATGTTGATACCCTGAGCCTTGCTCATTGCAGGGTTGCAGCCAGTGGCACGGATAGCAGAGCCTTGCTCTGTTCCGAAATACCAGTAAAGCACCGCGATAATTACAACCGAGAAAATCACACCGACAATTATCGCATGTGTCAGGTTACGCGATGAAAGCACCAGATTATATTTATCTGCGCTAAGTGCCTGGTTGGCGTGGCGCTGCATGATATTTAAGTTGATAGAGTAGAGAGCTATCTGTGTAAGGATTCCTGCCAGAATCGGAGGAATGCCGAGCTTTGTATGTAAGAGACCGGTGCAGAGTCCTGCGAGCAGACCGGCAATACATGCGCAAAGCAGTGAAACCCAGATATTGTAGCCGTTAATCGTCATCATAACAGTTACGGCACCACCTGTTGCAAATGAGCCATCAACCGTCAGATCGGCGAAGTCCAGCAGTCTGAAGGTGATGTAAACACCGAGTGCCATGATGCCCCAAATCAGACCTTGGGCTATATTGCCCGGAAGGGCATTGGTGAATGCAACCGGATTTAAGGTTGCAAAATAATTCATTAGAATCATTTTATTAAATACCTCCATAGTGCAGCTGTTTATTCAGCTGAGATTTCCTCATAGCCGTCCGGAACTGTAATTCCAAGCTCCTTGGCGCGGTCCGGAAGGTACTCCTTAGTGAACTTAGGAGCGCTCTTGACCTCCATAGTTTTGATGTCTGTACCATTTACAAGGATATCGTAAGCCATCTCACCTGTTGTGTATCCAAGGTCATAGTAGCTGATAGAAAGTGTTGCCACACCACAGCCCTTAGCGATTCCTTCCTCGCCGGCGAAGATAGGTTTCTTAGCCTGTGAAGCTACATTGTTGATAGCCTCTGTACATGAAGCAGCAGTGTTGTCAGTTGGGATATAGATTGCATCAGATGCATCACATGCGCTCTGTGTTACTGCAGCAACATCATTTGAATCAGAGAAAGTGTACTCTTTTACAGTGTATCCCTCGTCCTCAAGGTATTTGGTAATAGTTGTTGACTGGTAGATACTGTTTGGCTCAGATGAGCAGTAGATGATACCGATGTTCTTTGCATCCGGGAAGAGCTCCTTGATGCATTTAGCCTGCTCATCGAGTGGAGCGAGGTCTGTAGTACCTGAAATATTCTTTCCTGTAGTGCCTGACCAGTCTGACATATCAAGAGCTGTAGCGTAGTCTGTGATAGATGTTCCGAGAATCGGAATAGAGTCTGTGGCTGCTGAAGCGGCCTGAAGAGCTGCTGTGGCATTTCCAAGGATAAGGTCGTAGTCGTTGGTGACGAACTTGGTGCAGATTGTAGAGCATGTAGAAGCATCTCCTGCGGCATTCTGCTCGTCAAATGAGACATCGTCTCCGAGCTTGTCCTTTAATGCGTCTTTAAAGCCCTTTGTAGCGGCATCGAGAGCCTCGTGCTGTACGAGCTGGCAGATACCTACCTGATATTTGGCATCTGAGTTCTTACCTGACTGTGTGCCACCGTTTGCTGAACCGGAATCTCCGCATCCGGCAAGTCCAAGAACCATTGTTCCTGCAAGAACAAGTGAAGCTAAAATTTTAGATCTCTTTTTCATGATAATTCCTCCTTTTATCAGCGCTTTAAAGCGTTGATGTATCAATTAGGTAAATTATATTCACTTATTAATGAGAAGTCAAGAGAAGATGAGGAAAAAGTAGGGTTTAATATATATAAATGATGGATAATAGGCTATAATTGAAAATAAACATAGCATCAACAAAACAGTAAAGGAAGAAAACACTTTGATAAATATAGCGATATGTGATGATGATTTAGTCTTTGCGTCAAAAATGGAAGCAATATCTTAAAAAGTGGAGCTTATGGTCTCCATTTGTTTCGCTGTGGTTAGGGAGCTGTTTTGTGGATTTCAGCGGTTTCAGCTACTTTTTTGGAGAATTTTCCGGCTGTTTCGCTGGGATTGGGGAGCTGTTTTGGGGATTTTAGTGATTTCAGCTACTTTTTTGGAGAATTTTCCGGCTGTTTCGCTGGGATTAGGGGAGCTGTTTTGTGGATTTCAGCGGTTTCAGCTACTTTTTTCAAGAATTTTCCAGCTTTTGGGCTGGATTGGGGAGCTGTTTTAGAAGTTTTATGGATTACAGCTACCTAAGACCTGCCTACTATCAACCTATGGCTATTGTACATTATGCTAATTTAGTGTGGGGAATATTATGCTAAAGAATAAAAATGATGGTTCATACTGGATTTCCGCAGTAAATATTAAAAAACTTCGCATTAAAAGAAACCATCTTAAAATGCGAAGTTTTTTATATAATTATTCAGCTACAACCTTGGCAAATTTCTTTTTACCACGTCTGATAATGAGACCCTCGCCCTTGAAATCGTCGAGAGTGTATTTTGTAGAGATATCAGTTACCTTCTCATCTGCAACGGAAACACCGCCCTGCTGGATATTTCTGCGGCCGTCTCCTCTTGAATCGCAAAGTCCTGCTTTTACGAGAACAGAGATGATATCAAGCTCTCCGTCAGGGAAGTCCTCAGCTGTAACGGTAACTGTAGGCATATTTGCATTGTTGCTCCGCCTGCGAAAAGTGCATGGCTTGCCTCTTTAGCCTTTGCGGCTTCCTCCTCACCGTGAACAAGCTTTGTAAGCTCGAATGCCAGGATTTCTTTAGCTTCATTGAGCTGTGCGCCCTCCCAGCTTTCCATCTTGTCAATCTCTTCGAGAGGAAGGAAGGTGAGCATTCTGATACATTTAAGAACATCGGCATCAGAAACGTTTCTCCAGTACTGGAAGAACTCAAAAGGTGTTGTCTTGTTAGGATCAAGCCATACTGCACCTGACTGTGTCTTGCCCATCTTCTTGCCCTCAGAGTTTAGGAGCAGATTGATTGTCATAGCGTATGCGTCTTTTCCAAGCTTACGTCTGATAAGCTCTGTTCCACCGAGCATGTTGCTCCACTGGTCGTCTCCACCGAACTCCATGTTGCAGCCGTATTTCTGGAAAAGTGTGTAGAAATCGTAGCTCTGCATGATCATGTAGTTAAACTCAAGGAAGGAAAGACCCTTTTCCATACGCTGCTTGTAGCACTCAGCTGTAAGCATACGGTTTACTGAGAAATGAGCACCAACCTCGCGGAGCACATCCACGTAGTTTAAGTCCATCAGCCAGTCAGCGTTGTTTACCATGATAGCCTTTCCCTCGCCAAAGTCGATGAAGCGGCTCATCTGTTTCTTGAAGCACTCTACGTTGTGGTTGATAGTCTCTGTTGTCATCATCTGGCGCATATCTGTACGTCCTGATGGATCACCAATCTGTGCAGTACCTCCACCGATAAGCACGATAGCTTGTTTCCTGCCATCTGAAGTCTCTTCATAAGGCAAAGCGCCATGAAATGTCCAACGTGAAGGCTGTCTGCTGTAGGATCAAAGCCAATGTAGAAGGTAGCCTTTCCGTTGTTTATAAGCTCTTTGATTTCTTTTTCGTCTGTTACCTGCGCGATAAGGCCGCGGGCAACTAATTCGTCATAAATTGTCATGATTTTCCTCCTGATAAGATGAATCTGTATTCTGAAAAATAAAATATCCCCCTCATCCATTTAAGGACGAGGGGGATTTCTCGCGTTACCACCTTAATTTGCATCCTGCTCGCACAGGAATGCCTCCGTGAGTTGTCACACATTATTCGACATATATTATATAGTGAAAATAGCCGATTCTGCTAACACTCCGGCACTATAACGTGTGCCAATACGTTGCGGCTTATTAATCGAACCGGAGATATTTAACCATCCGGTATGACGTTCGGTGCAAAGCTCCGGGATGTATTCCAGATCTGTTTCCTTGCGCCTCTCACCTGCCGGCAGCTCTCTGTAAGTATTGCAGAAATGTACTTGTTCCCATCAAAGCCTGTTGAAATGTAATTGTGCTTCAATTGACGATATTATAGCCGTTTAAGAAGGGGTTTGTCAAGGGTGCAAAAAGCGGTGATTACTTTAACGGTATATACAGGTCGGAAGAACTATTGCAAAAAAGTATAAAAAAGTATAAAATAAAAGAAAAAGTATAAAAAACTATAAAGAGCAATAGAAAGTATAAAAAAATATAAATAGTTTTGAATTTCATATAATAAATTGAGGTGAATTTATGCAGAATCCATTTACTACAACCTTCAGTAAGACTCCGGAATACACATATATCCATACAGAGAAAACAGAGGAGATACTGGAAAACTTTATTTACGATAATCCGTCGGAGTCGGTATATAAGATAACCGGTGTCAGAGGCTCCGGTAAAACCGTTATACTTGCAAAGGTGGAGGAAGAATTAAGAACCAATGAAAGCAGATATATAAACTGGCTTGTTTTTGATGTAAATCCTGCAAGAGATATACTGGGACAGATAGCGGCAATGCTTGTAAAGGCCGGTTTTGGTTCACAGGATAAGAAAACAACAGGGATAAACCTCTCTGCAACAGTGATGGGAACAGGTGGTGGAATCGGCTATACGGCAGAAAACAATAATAATTTCTTTGATATCGGTGTAGAAGTTGAGACAATGATACAGGCTGCACAGAAAAAGGGGAAGAAGATACTTATAGGAATAGATGAGGTTTCAAAGTCCGAAGAGATGATAAAATTTGCGTCTGAATATGGCAGATGGCTCAGAGCAGGGTATCCGGTTTATTTTGTGTGTACAGGCTTGTATGAAAATATACAGGAATTGAGCAATGTCAAAAATCTTACATTTTTCAGAAGAGCGGCAACAGTTAAAACGGAGCCTCTTAATATGATACGAATGACTGAAATGTATAAGAGTAAGCTGGATATTGACAGTAATGAGGCTCGTGAAATGGCGAAAATTACAAAAGGATACGCATATGCATTTCAGGAATTGGGAGTGTTGTATTTTAAGAAAAAGTTGGATGAGTTGTTAGAAGATATTTTACCAAAACTCAAAGCTGAATTGTTTACATATTCTTATGAAAAAATATGGGAAGAGATGACTGAAATGGACAGGTTTCTTGCAGGACTTTTGACAGAAAAGGAAGAATACAAGCGTGAAGAAGTGCTTAAGCTTATGGGAGAGAAGTCAGGAAGCTACTCTATGTACAGGGATCGTCTTATAAAAAGAGGTATATTAAATTCCAGACAGGGCTATATCTCACTTGCACTTCCATATTTTGGTGAATATATAAAGGAGTATTGTTAGAATCTTAAAATGAGTGAATTATACAAGCTCCAAAAGCTTTTTAATTATTGCACTCTGACCGGTGGTGATGTATACTTTGAATAACAAACAAACTTTGGTTATGAAAGGGAGAAAAAATGAGCACATATTATACTATTATGAGTATGATTGACGGCTTTAAGTCGTTTATCAATCTGGCAGTTATGGTACTGACAATTGTTGCATCATGGATTATGTATGCAAAGGCAGGAGAGCACGGCTGGGCGGCCATTGTACCGTTTTACAGCTCATATGTAAAATTCAGGATTGCAGGGAAACAGAAGCTGTTCTGGGGATATCTTGTGGCAAGTATCGCAAGTATAGCAGGATGTATTTTATTGATGTATGAGATTATTGCCTCAGGACTTTCCGTTATGACATCCAGTTATATGGGGTCGTATTATGATTCTACCTATGGATATGCCGGAAACCGTATCGGGGCTCACATGGGCATGCTGATATTTGCGGTTATTCTGATTATTGCAGCAATGATTGCGGCATTGGTTATGAATATCCTCTGCTGTGTCGGACTGGCACATGCGTTTGGCAAGGGAGCAGGATTTGCCTGCGGACTTATATTCCTCAATGTGATTTTTATCTGTATTATTGCCTTCAACAAAAACATTGTTTATGTGGGAGATGGATATAATAGTAATAATAACTACTATAATCCATACGGTTCAAACGGATACGGTCAGCAGTATGGTCAGAACATGTACGGAAACGGAGCAAATCAGCAGTATGGCCAAAACATGTACGGAAACGGAGCAAATCAGCAGTATGGTCAGAACATGTACGGAAACGGAGCAAACCAGCAGTACGGCAGAACATGTACGGAAACGGGCAAACCAGCGAGTACGGTCAAGAACATGTACGGAACGGG
>ENA-OQCN01001335-OQCN01001335.1-human-gut-metagenome-genome-assembly--contig:-NODE-1335-length-12378-cov-6.015999_pt1 | contig 12378 bp, 17 predicted proteins | sample MGYA00242497_ERZ504576 | MGnify/ENA primary metagenome ERZ504576 (study PRJEB26092, sample SAMD00036296) | human gut metagenome | host: Homo sapiens | study: EMG produced TPA metagenomics assembly of...
CGCACCGCAGATGCGGCAAGGTCTTGACAAATATCCCAACAGAAATGGATAAGTCATCAAGCACAAAATAGGCGATTTCCGAGTACCGGAACTCTGATTTCCAAATTTCCGGAAGTGCGATTTCATCGCACAAGAATATTCAACACATTTTAAGGACAAAGGAATAATTCGGCAGTTGATAAATCAATATGCAATAAGGGACTTATCATAATTGCGGCAACTGCTAATAGTGGGTATACGGCTTTTCCGGCATCCTTTTCAAATGTTATCGGAGTAAAAGCAAAAGATACATTTAACATTGATGCGGAAGGTTTGCGGGATAAAGGTGTGGATTTTGCAGCTCCATCGGAACACAAAGTAAGCGCTTAATTTTTGGGTAACTACAAATTTATCCTTTTTTCATTCATAATGATAGAAAATAGTTTTTTACTCCATCATCTTGATAGGAAGTAGATTTTTACTACAATTGGAGGTTTCATTATGAATGGTAAACGTACTCCAGGCCGTTCCCTGGATGAATGGCTAGAACTGGTGACATCCTGCCGGCAAAGCGGTCTTACCGATGCTGCCTGGTGTCATGAAAATGGGATTTCTCCCAGCTGTTTTTACAATGCTGTCAGCAGGCTTCGCAAAAGAGCCTGTGAGATACCAGAACCATCTGGAAAAGCAAGCACTCTCGATTTTACATCCCATAAACAGGATGTAGTCCGGATTGCTATAGAGCCGGAACATACTCCGGCAGAACTAGTTTCAATGAAAAAAAACTGTTCTCTGTACCTTGACAATTCACATACGATTGAAATCGAAGCAAATGGACTTCGGATCCGCATAAGCAATGATATCCAGCCGGTTTTATTAAAAACTCTGATGGCTGTGCTCAGGGAGTCCACATGCTAGCGGATATCTCGAATGTCGATGCAATCTACCTCGTCTGTGGAAGAACAGATATGAGAAAGTCCATTGATGGTCTTTGTGCCATCATCCAGGATCAGTTTTCTATGGAAATCGACCATGCACTCTATCTCTTCTGCGGTAGAAAATGTGACCGGATCAAAGCAATCTTGAAGGAACCGGATGGGATCGTCATGATCTATAAAAGATTGACGGTTCAGGGGTCTTACCGGTGGCCACGAGATAAATCAGAGGTACGAAATCTTACCTGGAGAGAGTTTGACTGGCTGATGTCCGGCATCGATATCGAGCAGCCAAAAGCAATCCGAACATCTTAAAAAGCTAGCTTAAATCTGCACACAAAAGTGCCGGATTTCCTGGTATTTTCGGCACTTTTCAGGCTTTTACACACCTTGTTTTTCTATGAAAATCCTCTGTTTTCTGGTATAATAGAAGCATCAGAAAAGGGAGGAAAAAGCAGTGGCTAACAGTTCCAAAGACCTTCAGCTGCGTGAGCTGAAAGATATGATCACAGAGCTTAGAAACATGATAAAGACACTTCAGGCAACTGTGGATGCTGCCAGCAAACGGGAAGAAGTTCTTATTCAGGAGAGAGACAACCTGAAAGACGAGATTAGCCTTCTCCGTAAGAAGCTTTTTGGTTCCTCAAGTGAAAAACGTGTGATTGATTTTCCGGGTCAGTTAAACCTTTTTAATGAAGCAGAACTGGAACAGGATCCCTCGATTGCGGAGACAGAAGAACTTGCTGCAATACTTCCGGAGGAGACTCCTAAAAAGAGAAAAACCAGAGCAACAGATGCAGAGCGCTTTAAAGGGATACCAGTAATAAAAAAATATATCGATATCCCGGAAGAGGATAAAACATGCCCTGTTTGTAGTACTCCGTTGGTTAAGATTGGCGAAGAGTTTGTCCGTCGTGAACTGGTCTTTATTCCTGCCAAACTGAAAGTCGTTGAAATCTACAGTTTTAATTACAGCTGTCCGGAATGCAGTAAACGGGATATCCCTGTCATTAAAAAGGGAAAAGACGGAAAGCCTCATATGCTTTATGGTATGGCCTCAGCTGGTACCGTTGCCTGGGTCATGTATCAGAAGTTTTGCAACAGTCTCCCATACTGTCGCCAGGAAAAAGACTGGAAACAGTACGGAGCTGCGATCACCCGTGCAACTATGGCAAACTGGGTAATCCGTAATTCTGAGGCATTTTTCCGCCCGATGTATGAATATTTTCATCGGAAGCTTTTGGAAAGAAACTTCCTAATGGCTGATGAGACGCCTCTTCAGGTTTTGCATGAAGAAGGACGTCGTGCTCAGACAAAGTCCTATATGTGGCTGTTCCGTAGCGGAGAAGACGGTGGTATCCCGATCATTCTCTACAAGTATTCACCAACCCGCGCCGGAGACAATGCCGTTGAATTCCTTCAGGAATTTAACGGATATCTGATGTGTGATGGTTATAGCGGATACAATAAAGTATCCAATGCAAAGCGGACAGCCTGCTGGGCACATATCAGAAGATACCTGACAGATGCCATTCCAAAAGGAAAGCAGCTGGATTATACCCAGCCTTCCGTACAGGGCATGATGTATATCAATCAGCTCTTTCATCTGGAAGATGTCATTAAGGCAGAGCACTCATCCTTCGATGCTATCAAAAAGGCTAGACTTGAAAAAGAAAAGCCGATAGTGGAAGGCTTTTTGTCGTGGCTTGATAAACAGAACCCTGTCAGAGGTTCGAGGATGGATAAGGCTGTAACATATATCCAGAACCGGAGAGACTATCTTATGACCTATCTGGAAGATGGACGATGCAGTTTCTCTAACAACCTCAGTGAAAATGCGATCCGTCCATTTACAGTCGGCCGCAAAAATTGGCTGTTCTGCGATACACCTCATGGTGCCCAGGCCAGTGCTATAGTATATACGATGGTAGAAATGGCCAAGGCAAATGGAGTAAATGTCTATCACTATTTAACCTATCTTCTGGAAAAGCTACCAGATGATAGTATGAGTGACAATGAATTAGATCAACTTGCTCCATGGAATGAAAAGGTAAAAATTGAGATAGAGCGTCGAGCAAAAAACTCAAATCAATCATAAATCATATGTGAATTGTCAAGGTATTCCGGTTACTGAAAAGTAGCCGGATATTTTTCTATCAACGGCTGAAATTTAAGCGCTTACCCTTTGTCCTTTAATGCGGTTGGCGAACCAACATTATTGTAACACAGGAGGTTTTTTACTGTAAGCTGAAGCATTCCTAACTCACCTGCATAGCAGGTGGTTTATTTGTTTCCCAAAGTTCCGTTTTTCGGATCAACGAAAAACTACACAATGGTAAACAGGGCTTTGCCCTAACAAGAAGAAAAGCGGCAGAGATTTCTCCCCTGCCACTTTTGATTATGTAAAAAATATCTGTGTTAACGAGTCTCTTGCCTTGCTTGTATCTCGTTCATTTTTCCAATCGAAAATCAGATATAAACTTTTGTTTAAATTGCCTATAATTCAAGTGAATCTTCTGCATCCACCCACATCTGTAAATTACCATTAAGATATAATCTCGCATATTCCAAAGGTTCATCCACAGCCAATGAAGTAAGCGCACATTCTGATCTGTATGTGGTTTTTAGATTTTTTTCAGCTTCCCAGCAATCAATACGAAGCATATATCCGGCACTTGTGTAAACATCAATACTATCGTGGTTTATGTTGTATTTTGCATAAATTGTTCTCATCGTATCTTATCTCCATTTTTTTATAATCAGTTACAGAGTTAAATATCGAAAACATTTCAATCAGTTCACCATGTCGCTATTGTTATATGTTATAATGTGTTATGAAATTTTCTTTCCCTTAATTTTTCCCATATTAAAGTTCATGAAAACCAATGGGAGGATATAACACAAGGGAAAGAGTAAGGGAAAGTTCACTTGCTACAAACTTAGTATTTTCAAGGGTTTGCGAAGAATTTGATAATCAAATATAACAGTTATTAAATTTCCTAAAATAAGTGAAATATCAACTGGAATTTGTCAAAGAGGATTATTCCAATATTCCACAGTATTTCTATTTACATCATAAAAAGTAATATTACCCGCATTTATAGGCAAGACAATCGCAAAAGGTTTATTGCGGTCAATATCAACCACTTGAATTGTGTTGCCATCATCTATTTCAAGTTGTTGCACCTGCTGTTGATTCATAGAAATAAATGCTCGTTCATTATATCCCTCTACAGTAAACTCCACAATTCCTCTTTGAATCCCCGAAAGAGTTCCACCTCCACGGAAAAAATATCCGAAGGAAAGTCCTGGACGATTGACATAGACGGAAAAAGAATGGTCACTCAAATCCTGAGGGTAAGAAATATATGCAGCCATCGTGCTGGAAACGCTTCCATCGACCGTCCAATCATCCTTAATCTTCTGCGACGAACGAATATCTGCCTCCAGCTTAGATGAAGTCACGCCGATCTCATTGTTCGTATAAAGAAAACAAACAAATAAAATACAAGCAAGAACAACCCCTATCACAATTTTAAGAAATATTTTTTTCACGCTATCAAAACTCCTTGTCAACTTTCGATTTGTCATAATCATTCTACCATACCGTTATGAATAAATCATCTCTTGCAAAATAATTTCTTCTGCCCGGTTGTGAATGTTATTGCAACGCTGCACCCATTCCATTTGATGGGTACGCTTCAATTCCTCGGTTACGCCCTCGGCAGTTTTCATCTGTTCCATGATGATGTCTAACCGTTCCTGTGCCTGTTCGTTCAGGTCTGCAAGATATGTCCATAACTCCCCGGTCAATATCAATGTGTTCAATCTGGCTGGGTGGACTTCTCTTAAATATTCCTGATGTAGCCGTCCATACTTCCCAATGGGGCGTGTTCCTCCGGCAGTTTCAAATCCGGGATGTAGTAATCTCCGACAAGGATATAATCAATTCCGTTTTCCGTTATTCTTGGTTTCAATTTGCTCATATTTTTAATCTCCTCATTCTGGTTTTGCAAGTCTGACTCTCCAGAAATATTGGTAAATCATTGGTAAAATTGAGAATGGAACACAAGAAATGCTATTTATAGAAGTATTTAAGACGATTTGAGACTTTTTCATTCTGAACAGAAAATCCTGCCGTGGCACACGAAAAGTATTTTTATCATCTATCTAAACCTCTTGAATTTACTGATTTTCCTTGATTTTCAGGCATTTTCTCAAATGGCCCGATGCTCGTTCACTTGGCATATCGTAGCATAAATTCGCACATCTTTGCCAGCAAAAGTAGTACAACGAGTAGTAAATTGGGCCTAAAATCGTGTTTTACTACTGGCCCTTTTCTGCGATATATGGCGAAATTCTATGGCAGAGCTTTGCCGCAAATCCTTGCCCTGCAACAAGAGTACGGATTGTACCGGGAATTTTCTGCCGTTTTCATATTTTGCCGTATCGCATACCCGTTGAAATCCCTCTACCGTGAAAAGTAGTAACTACTCAGCATTGGCTACTCGCTGCAATTCTTCCTGCGCATCCTCAAATCCGATGTGTGTATAAGTATTGAGCGTCACACCAATGTCAGAATGACCCATGATATATTGAAGCGTTTTGGGGTTCATTCCGCTTTTTGCCATGTTCGAGCAGAACGTATGTCTGCAAACGTGCGGCGTGATCTTCGGCATCTGCAATTTATAGATGCTGTTGTACTTCTCGCAAATATGCTGGAAATACTTTTCCCAATGCAGGGCCACCATCGGCATATCGTTTTTATCCAAATAGAGGAATCCACTTTTGCCGCAAATCATCGGTTCCACTTTGGGCTTTTTCCTGTTGGCAATGATGCGCTTGAAGCATTCATACACATCATCCGTCATAGGAACAACCCGTGTACCGCTGCTTGTCTTGGTGTCCTCGATGATATACTCCATATTCCGCTTCCGCTGCAACTGATGGTTAATGTTGATCTTCCGATTTTTCATATCCACATCCGCCAGCGTCAAACCCACAAACTCGGAAATCCGAAGCCCGGTCTTGAACAGAATATAGATACCATCATAGTATTTGCAAAAATGCTTGTCACTCGCCACAAATTCAAGAAACGCTCTTTCTTGCTTTCTGGTAATCGCTTCCCTTGTCACGCTGTCGTTGACTACGACGGTGGCAAGCTGAAATTCAAATGGATTCTTGCGTATCAAATCATCATCGACGGCCATCTGAAAGGCTGGTCGGACAACCCCCCTGATAGAATGAATGGAGCTGTAACCTCTACCGTCCTGCTGCAACTTATCAGCCAGCATTTCGCGTCAGACTGCTTCACTTTGTCAATCCGGCGCTTACCGAATTCCTCTTTCTTAATGATATTGAGGACAAAGTTGTAATTGGCCTCGGTATTATGCCGGACGCCTGTTTTCTGCATGAGATATTTTCTTACCAGTTCCTCCACAGTCATTTCACCACCGCGAGGTACAATCTGATCGTCAATATCTTTCTGAATCAGTTTTTCTTTCTCCCGCAGAGAAAGATCGTCCGCTTGCCCGTTGGCAGCTTATCCGTTTTCTCCAATTTCCAGCTATAAACAAACTGGGGCTTTCCTGTTGCGTCGATACATTTGAACGCATATCGTCCATCTTTGCGTTGGCTCTCTCCGTTGCGAAGAATACGATTTCTGTTATCTCGTCTTTTCTCGCTCACCGTTCATGCTCCTTTCTGTGAAAAGAGCCTCCGCGCGATATACTAACAGTATATCATAGCGGAGGCCCTTTTTCTATTGCTAAATGAAGCAAAACTCGGAGCCAAAAGGCAGAATATATGATCTTCAAGCGCGTATAGCAAATGCTTTTATCATCAGCGAAAGATCAGATGGCCGATAAGTCATCCAGAAAGGCTTCAAAGCGTTTCCGCTTAACCAAAACCTTTACTCCATTTTGAATCACAAAGCCAGAATCCATATTCTCGGCTACCAGCTTTCGCATTTTCTTCTCACCAATATTGAAATATTCCGATGCTTCATCAATGGTAAGGCAAAATTTATCTTTTACCTGAACTTCAATTTCGCCTGCATGATTCACCTCCCTTTCTTCAAGCGGCAGCATAAACTATCATTCCATGCCACCATGAAAGATGAATAAATGGGCAAGAAACGGACGGCTGATGGCATCAGCTCCACAGGAATTTCACCTCGGCCCATGTTTGTGGGTGCGCCGCGCAATGCTTTGAGGGCGTTCAACGCGGGAGTATCGTTAGCGTATGCGCCGCTGATTATGAGCTGCCAACTCTCGGTGTAGATGGTTCTCGCTCACTCATGGAACATGAGGTCATGGCGCATCCACCGACGCGGAACATACAGAATGTATCCGTCTGCCTTATACTGCGCCGGTGGCCTCCCATCGGGCTTTCTTTTTCAAGGTACTGCCAGCGGCCCGCAGCAGAGGGAAGAAACAGGGAAAGGGTTAAGCTGTTTCAGCCTCCGGGGGCCGGTTCGTCACGGTATCGTGACGATGGAAGAAATGAGCTTGATTTCCAGACGGCGCTTCATGTACTCGTCCACGCACACATGAGGCTGGCCGTATTCGTCGTAAAGCGTCCGGGTACATAACTTGTTGATGTAACCCTCGTAGTACCGTAATACTCGTTCCACGGCCTCGGCATCACCGGCGCGGGCGGCCTCGATCACCGAAAGGGGCAAAAGCTCAATGCCTTTGTAGTTGGGATTTTTCATCCGCGTCTAACCTCCCTCCGGCATCAACGCCATCAATTTTGTTCGCAGCTCTTTCAGCGTTTTTGTCCTGTGCCGCTGGACGGCACTTCTGGACATTCCCATGAGTGCGCCGATCTCGCCGTCTGCCAGTTCCAGAACACAGTGCAAAATCAAAATGCTCTGCGCCTGCTGGGGCAGTTCGGCAAATGCGGCGGCCACAAGCTCGTTGTCGATATGTAAATCATAGCCATGCGACGAAAACACAAAATCGTCGCTGGGGTAATGATCTACGGTGTAGAGCTTGTCCAATTCTGCCTGTGGGAGAACGCCGAACGACGTTTCACGGTCGCGCTGGCGTTTCATATCCCGGTGGTAGTTTCGGGCCTCATTTCGCAGTACGGTTTTGCAGAAAGCATCAAACCGGCACTGTTCGCCATAGTCGCGGGGGATAGCTTCCATCTTCTCACCCCCTTTCTGTGGGGGATGTGGTGGTTCTGTCCCTTTCCGCCAACATGACACCAGACAGGCCCTTTGCTACCCGCTGAACGCCGCCTTTTTGAAGTTTTTTGAAAGAATTTTTTCGGGTTTGGCCGGGCTGCAAAAAGCAACAAAAAACGCCGGCAGGTCGCAAATGACCTGCCGGGCGCAGATATGTTTCAATACAATTATTATTTACACGGTATAGTTCATATATATAGCCGGGCTGCCCCGGTGGGGGAGCTATGCTTTTTTTAACTGATGTAAATCATGTGAGTTATGGAAAAGCAAATGAGACACGGCAAATTAACCTCCCATCGGCTACCGCGTCCCTGCAAGTCGTCATTGGTTTGTGCAAGCGCAAAGAAACGGCGGCTCTGAAATTCAAAGCCGCCGCTTCATATAGGCGTGTTGATAGGACTGCTGTACGGCGGCTTTTTTCTTTTGCCGTCGCCCGGCAGTTTGATAACAAACTATTCGTCTTTCTGAGAATTATAATACAATTCAAATGTTACACAAATGTCCGAGGTAACTTTGCGTTCGACAGAAAATCAGGCTGAATTGTTACAAAGCTCGGACATTTCAAGGAAATCGGATAAAGTTGAAATCAGCGAAGCAACATTTATTGGTTGCTCCGCTGATGTACTGCTATTCTTCGCGTATGGCAGGCAGAATTTCCGCTTTCTTTAATTCAGCTTTGGCGTATGCGGTAAAGATTAAATATATAACTGCCAGAACAGCAATTAAAGCCAACAGGAACAGCCACGGCAGTTCCAGCGTAATACAATGATTTGCTGCATCTAATTTCCTACAAGCAATTACACTTAGAATGCTTCCGCATACAAGGGATATTGCTAATGAACCTCCAAGGTAGATTCCAATTTCCCTGTTCAGCATTATTTTCAACTGTTTTTGCGTTGTTCCAACGGCTTCAAGCAAACCAAACTCACGTTTTCTGCTCTGGAAATCAACAATAAGCATATTCATAAGACTGATACTGCCAAAGACAAACAGAATAGCAGAGGCCATATACAGAGCATTTATAGAGGCTCTGTATTGATGCTGAATATTTTTAATCGTTTGCTCAATCGTATTTACTTCTATTTTCCCGTTTTTATCCGCGATCTCCTGAACTGCGGTCAAAACGTCGTCAAAACGTCCGTCTGAATTTTTGACTGCCAGAATACCTGTCTGCTCTGTTATCCCTGTCAGTTTTTTTGCTGTATCATAAGTCATAATGAAGTAAGGACTTCCGGGAACAACCGGGCTATTCTCCATTAAATCAGACCTATTGTATGTGCCTACCACAACGCTTCCACATCAAAGGTGCTGCCATCGAAAGCTCTGCCCGCAATCTTCAAAGTATCGCCAACTTGTGCTATATCTTCTTCAACCAATATTCCATTTTTCTCAACCATATCATCGTAATCTGCCGTTCCAGAGGATAGCACCGCCTGCTTTTCTTCCGTCTGTTCCCGGTTTAAGGTTGGAAAGAAGTCTGAAATGCTTGTGATAGAACCACTTCCGCCCGAAAAAGTAACCGTCATATAAACGCTGTCGAATGCGGTGATTTTTTCTATCCCGTCCACCTTTTCTAATTCCTGCATCAGTGTCTGATCCTCAAGCGGATTTTCTTCCAGTTGCAATTTTGCGCTTCCGTATGCTCCGCTTCATTATCAAAGGAACTACCCACTGTATTTCTTATTTGTATGAGAATGTTACCGGCTGGATAGTATTTGAAGCTCGCCTGTTTTGCCGGATCAATGGAACCAGCAACCGTAGAAGTAACCAGTAAAAGAGCGCCGCTCACTCCAAGCATTAGCAGCGTCAAGACTGCTTTTTTGCTTGTTTCTTTGTATATTTAATTTTGCCAGATTAAACGGCGTAAGTTTCCGGTGCAATTTTGGACTCTTTTTTGCCTTTCCAGCATACGCGAGGTATTTCGCGCCCTCTACCGGGGAAGTATTCATTGCTACTCGGACAGGCTTAAAAATGGCAATATTCACTGTCATAAAGGCTACTGCGGCAATCAGTACAGCATAAATAACTGTTGTTTTTAGCCGGAATCCATCAGGACAGCCAATAAATCCAATCAGTACGCCCGTGACAAGTCCTAAAGGAATACCGGTCAAGGCATATAACCGTCCCTCTTTTCCTGCCATCGCTTAATCTGCCTTTTTGTCATGCCAAGTGTCCGAAGTTGCCCAAACATCTGAACATTTTTTACAATCTTTGTGTAAAAAACACCATAGACAATCGTTGCCGCCAAAATAGCCGTCAATGCCGCCAGCAACGGTACTGGAATCGGAATACCCGATGTTATTACCCCCGACATAACAGCAATATATTCTGTAAGCATTACCTGCTCCTCGACAATGCCTGTATTTTGTATTGCTTTGCTGGCAAAATCAAGAATAGCCGTGGAGCTTATGGCGTCTGTATTCAGCCTTGTATATGCTGTAACCTGAAAAGAATCTTTTGCCAAATCTCGGGCAAGTTCTTTACTGACATAAATAAAATATCCGTTGCTTTCTTTTGTGTCGTCCAGAATACCAGAAAGCGTATATTCCGCTTTCTGCCCTGTGCCGGTCACGTCAAGAGAAATAACATCGCCAGCTTTATACGCTTTTCCTAAAAAGTCAATATAATTCTGCGGAAGCATAATCTCATTTTCTTTCTGCGGCACACTTCCCTGTAAAGTCTTTTCTTCCTGATGCGAAAAGTAATCTTCATCTCCGTAAGCAACCGTGATTGTTTTATCATCCACATAAAAAAAGCCAATAGCGGAGTATTCTCCGATCCATGAAATATCTTTGTTTTGACGCAGCAGGGCTGTCTGTTCATCCGTAACTCCCAAAATGCCAATCTGCGCTTTATTCCTCTGTGTGTTCTTAAATTCCTCTTGCGTACCTGTTGATATTAGGATAATCGAAAAAACCATGCAGACAGAGAGGGCGATTGTCAAAAGTAAAAAAGCCTTGCTTCTCTTATCCGCTTTCATACTCCTATCTGCCAATTTCTTTACAATGGAGCTTGTATCATTTTCAAAAGGCCAAGTCATAGCCCGTCACCTCCTTATCTCACGATTTTGCCGTCCTCAATCCGTACAATACGGTCGGCAAGCTGGGCAATCTCGCTGTTGTGAGTAATCATTACAACGGTCTGGTGAAATTCTGCGCTGGTGCGCTTGATAAGCCCCAGTACCTCGGCGCTGGTCTTACTGTCAAGGTTGCCAGTCGGCTCGTCGGCCAGCACGATAGCCGGTTTGGTTATCAGGCACGGGCAATCGCCACACGCTGTTGTTGACCGCCGGAAAGATTGTTCGGCATATTTTTCAGCTTATCTTCCAGCCCCAGCAGGTGAACGATTTCATCCAAAAACTTCTGATCCACCGTGTCCCCGTCCAGTTCCACCGGCAGGACAATGTTTTCATACACATTCAGAATGGGAACAAGGTTATAGTTCTGGAAGATAAAGCCGATGTTGCGGCGGCGAAAGATGGTAAGCTGCTCGTCGTTCTTCTTTGCCAGTTCTTCGCCTCGGACAATCACGGTTCCGCTGGTGGGAGTGTCCAACCCGCCCATCATGTGAAGCAGGGTGGACTTGCCGCTACCAGAGGTTCCCACAACAGCCACAAACTCGCCGTCCTCCACGGAGAAATTTACGCCGTCAAGGGCGCGGGTAATGTTCGGTTCTGTACCGTAATACTTTTTCAGGTCAATCGTCTGTAAAACGCTCATATTCAAAACTCCTTTCAAGGCTTCCTACCTGTTGATAAGTGTATTGTAAAACCCAAATGTCCGCGAAATGTTACAGCGGCTAAAAAAAATCATTGAAAATTGAGGTGAAATGTTACAACGCTCGGACATTTCATTTTATCTCTGCACCTCGGGCCAACTTGACCCGAAGCAGAAAGTTTCTCTCAACGCAAGGGAAGCATAATGGAAAATTCCGAACCCTTGCCCGGCTCCGAAACCACTTTGATATAGCCGCCCTGCCGCGTTACGATCTCGCGGGCCAGATACAGGCCAATGCCCACACCCTGCTGTTCGTGTACTTCTTCCTCACGATAGAAGCGCTGGAAGATAGCGGCCTGATTGCTTTCGGAAATGCCCTTGCCAGTGTCGGTCACTTTGATTTCCACATACATTTCCCACAGCACCACAGACACAGCGATTTTCCCGCCTGCCGGGGTGTACTTCACCGCATTGTCCAGCAGGTTAAAGAGGGCTTCCGATGTCCACTTGCTGTCATGGGAAACGGTCAAATCCTCCGGGCAGTCCACGGACACGG
>ENA-OQCN01001336-OQCN01001336.1-human-gut-metagenome-genome-assembly--contig:-NODE-1336-length-12378-cov-3.102196_pt1 | contig 12378 bp, 14 predicted proteins | sample MGYA00242497_ERZ504576 | MGnify/ENA primary metagenome ERZ504576 (study PRJEB26092, sample SAMD00036296) | human gut metagenome | host: Homo sapiens | study: EMG produced TPA metagenomics assembly of...
AAATACTTTCCGCTTACGCAATCTGACGATAGCCAAACAGAAAGCTGTTTGGCGGCTTGAACGCAACGGCGAATGCCCTTAAATGCGATAGCAACAAAAAAAGCCATTCATTAAACAATAAATAAGCAAATTCTTTTCTAAAAGGCTACCGCCTGTTTTTTCAAACTTGGTTTTAGCACGCAAACAGCGACGCTGTTTGCGCTCGATAAATTGTTAAATCGGAAGATATTATGGGCGCTGCCCAAACCCGCAATTTTTGAAAAAATTGAGTAAACTTTTTTGCTTTTTGGAGGATAATTTAGTGTTAGCTAATTTCAATGCCCGACCGATATTCCGTTAAACCATAATTTAACTCGTTTTAACTCAACGCAAACAAAAAAGAGATACCCACGAAAGGTATCTCTTGATTTAATTATTTTGCGTTATTTTGCGTAATTGACAGCTCGGCTCTCTCTTATGATATTAACCTTAATCTGTCCCGGATATTCAAGCTCTTCTTCAATCTTCTTGCAGATTTCTCTTGCAAGCGGAAGCATACGCTCGTCATTTATGACTTCGGGTTTAACCATAATACGAACCTCACGGCCTGCCTGAATAGCATATGAGCTTTCAACACCCTCAAATGAAGATGCAACTTCTTCAAGCTTTTCAAGACGCTTGATGTAGTTTTCTACATTTTCTCTTCTTGCACCCGGTCTTGCGGCAGAGAGTGCGTCGGCAGCCTGTACAAGACAAGCTACAACCGTCTTTGCCTCAACATCACCGTGGTGAGCCTGAATAGCGTGAATAACCGCATCGTGTTCTTTGTATTTTCTTGCCAAATCTACACCGATCTGAACATGAGTTCCTTCGACCTCGTGGTCAATTGACTTACCGATATCGTGTAAAAGACCCGCACGCTTTGCAATTGTCGGATCCATACCAAGCTCGCTTGCCATCATACCTGCAAGATATGAAACTTCAAGCGAATGATTAAGTACATTCTGGCCGTAGCTGGTACGATAACGAAGTCTGCCGAGTAACCTGACAAGCTCCGGATGAATGTTGTGTACGCCTGCCTCAAGCACTGCTCTTTCGCCGTCGTGCTTGATTGTAGCGTCAACTTCTCGTCTTGCTTTTTCAATCATTTCTTCGATTCTTGCCGGATGAATTCTGCCGTCTGAAATAAGTTTTTCAAGAGCAATTCTTGCAACTTCTCTTCTTACAGGCTCAAAGCTTGAAAGAGTGATTGCTTCCGGTGTATCGTCAATGATAAGATCAACACCTGTGAGTGTTTCAATGGCTCTGATGTTTCTGCCCTCACGACCGATAATTCTGCCCTTCATTTCGTCATTCGGAAGAGGAACTACGGAAATTGTAGCCTCTGCAACCTGCTCTGCGGCAAGTCGCTGAATTGCAAGAGAAATAATGTTTCTTGCTTTTTCGTCCGCCTCATCCTTAAGCTGCTCCGTATATTCCATAATCTTAACGGATTTCTCATGAGCAAGCTCGTCCTCAAGCTGTGAAAGCAGGTAACTCTTTGCCTGCTCGGCTGTATAGCCGGAAATTTTCTCAAGCATTTCAAACTGACTTTTCTTGAGTGTTTCGATTTCCTCAAGCTTTGCATCAGCGTCTTTTAACTTACGAGAAAGCTTTTCGTCCTTAAGCTCCATGTTGTCAAGCTTTTTGTCGAGGGTTTCTTCCTTTTGCTGAATGCGTCTTTCCTGGCGTTGAACTTCTTTGCGGCGGTCGGCAATTTCTTTTTCGCTCTCGGTTCTGAAACGGTGAACCTCGTCCTTGCCTTCTAAAACAACCTCTTTCTTTTTGGCTTCGGCTGTTTTCATAGCTTCCGACACGATTTTTCTTGCCTCTTCTTCTGCACTTCCGATTTCCTTTTCGGCAACATTTTTACGATAGCTTATACCTGCAAAAATGCCTATGCCCGCACCGAGAAGCAACGCAACAATAATTAATATTATTGCTAATAACGACATTCTGACACCTCCTTGTTTGATTTTTAATTAGATAATAAGTTTAAGTTCAATCAAACAGCCTTGTCGGTGCCGTTAGTAAAGATATTCAATTTTCATTTTTATAAAAATAATTTAATTTTAATATTTTTTATATGCTGTGGTTTGCAACAAAGGTATATTATAACGATTAATAAGTTATAAAAACTAAATAAAAAATATCTATAAATAACGGCTCTGAACGAGTCTGATTAATAAAAAATAGGTAAATTTGCATTAATCCTATTTAACCGCACTAACGGTATTATAAGTATTTTATCCTAATTTAATAAAAATGTCAAGAATATTAATGGCAATTTTGCAAATAAATAATTAAAAAGTGAAACATTCACAGGACAATTTGACAATAGCGTTCGTCAAATTGCAGTAAAAGATGCAGAAATTTTGTAAAATTTTCGTTTTTATGTAAAATTCATAAGAAATTTGTTAAAATTTTATCAAACACTTGAATAACGGCAAAAAATGTAATATAATTAAACTACCTTATAAATTAGGAGGAATTTAAAATGTCAGTAAAAGTTGCAATTAACGGTTTCGGCCGTATCGGTCGTCTTGCATTCAGACAGATGTTTGGTGCAGAGGGCTATGAGGTAGTTGCTATCAACGACCTTACAAAACCATCAATGCTCGCAGATCTTCTCAAGTATGATACAGCACAGGGCGGTTACTGCGGTAAAATCGGTGAGAACCTTCACACAGTAGAGGCTGATGACGAGAACAACACAATCACAGTTGACGGCAAGACTCTTACAATCTATGCTAAGGCTAACGCTGCTGAACTCCCATGGGGTGAGATCGGCGTAGACGTAGTTCTTGAGTGCACAGGTTTCTACACATCAAAGGCAAAGAGCCAGGCTCACATTGATGCCGGCGCTAAGAAGGTTGTTATTTCTGCTCCTGCAGGCAACGATCTTAAGACAATCGTTTACAGCGTAACGAGGGTACACTTACAGCTGATGATACAATCATTTCTGCTGCTTCATGTACAACAAACTGCCTCGCTCCTATGGCTAACACACTTAACAAGTATGCTGAGATCCAGAGCGGTATCATGTCAACAATCCACGCTTACACAGGCGATCAGATGATCCTCGACGGTCCTCACAGAAAGGGTGACCTCAGAAGAGCAAGAGCAGGTGCTGCTAACATCGTTCCTAACTCAACAGGCGCTGCTAAGGCTATCGGTCTTGTTATTCCTGAGCTCAACGGTAAGCTCATCGGTTCTGCACAGCGTGTTCCTGTTCCAACAGGTTCAACAACAATTCTTACAGCTGTTGTTAAGGGTAAGGATGTAACAGTTGAGGGCATTAACGCTGCTATGAAGGCTGCTGCTTCTGAGTCATTCGGTTACAACGAAGATCCAATCGTTTCTTCAGACGTAATCGGTATGAGATTCGGTTCACTCTTCGATGCTACACAGACAATGGTATCAAAGATTGCTGACGATCTCTATGAGGTACAGGTTGTTTCTTGGTATGACAACGAGAACTCATACACAAGCCAGATGGTTAGAACAATTAAGTACTTTGCTGAATTAGGCTAATTTTAACCTATAATTTATCAGGTATAAACTTTAAGCTGTCTCTTTTGAGGCAGCTTTTTGTTTTTATAAAAATTTTTCTGTTGATATTTACTTTTATACTTTTGTATGTTAAAATTTTAGTGTATAAAAATATTTGCAATGCTTTGCAAAGGAGAACGGAAATTATGAACTCTAAGTTAAAAAACAGTGATACTGATTTTCTTTTTAAAGCAATTCTTTCTCTTGAAAACGAAGAGGAGTGTTATCGCTTTTTTGAAGATTTATGCACAAGTCCTGAACTTAAGGCTATGTCACAAAGACTTGTTGTAGCAAAAATGCTTACAGAAAAAAAGGTTTATTCTGAAATTGTAAAAGAAACGGGTGCGTCAACCGCAACAATCAGTCGTGTAAAGCGTGCTCTTTTTGATAACGATACCTACGGTTACACACTTGTACTCGATAAAATTGCCAAAGAGGAAAACAAATGAGTTACAATATTTTTGCCGATTATTATGATGTATTAATGCAAAATGTCGGCTACAAAGAGCGAAGCGACTACATTTGTGAGCTTATGAAAAGGCATAATCATGAATTTGGCATTACACTTGACCTTGCCTGCGGTACGGGCAGTCTTACTACGGAGTTGGCACTTAAGGCATAGATGTTTACGGAATTGACGCAAGTGCGGAAATGCTTAGCGAGGCAATGCAAAAGTCGAGCGAAAAAGGGCTTAATATTTTATATTTAAAGCAGAAAATGCAGAATCTTAACCTTTATGGCACTATAGATACTTGTATTTGTACGCTGGACAGCATAAATCACATTACAAAAGAAGAAGATGTGACAAAGGCTTTTGAGCGTGTAGCTTTCTTTATGGATAAAGACGGTTTGTTTGTATTTGATGTCAATACCGTTTATAAACACGAACAGGTGCTTGCAAATAATACATTTGTATATGAAACCGATAAGGTATTTTGCGTGTGGCAGAATACTTTACGGGAAAACTGCGTGACGGATATTGACCTTGACTTTTTTGAAGAAGAAAACGGCATTTATTATAGAACAAGCGAGAGCTTTTCGGAGCGTGGATATTCAAGAGAAAAACTGACGGAAATGCTTGTAAATGCGGGTTTTGAACTTGAGGCTGTATATGGAGATATGAGTTTTGACGAACCGAAAGCCGACGAACAAAGGCTTGTTTTTGTGGCAAGAATGAAAAATCCAATCAATAAGGAATGTTAACGGGAGAATAATATGGATAAAATTATAAGATGTATAACATCGGACGGCGCAGTAATGGCATCGGTTATTGATGCGTCCGATATTGTTTTTAAGGCACAGAAAATTCACGGACTTTCAAGAAGCGCTACTGCGGCACTCGGCAGACTTTTGTGTGCGACTTCTATGATGGGTGCAATGCTCAAGCAGAAAGACGCATCAATTAACCTTAGAGTATCGGGTGACGGAGAACTCGGCCCCGTAATAGCGGTTGCGGACAGTAAGGGTAATGTTCGTGGATATGTAGGAAACGCAAATTGCCCTACCGAATACTATAACAACGGCAAAATCAATGTTTCAAAAGCAGTAGGTAAAAACGGTGTGCTTAATGTAATGCGTGATTACGGTTCAGGCGACCCGTATATCGGTCAGGTTGAGCTTGTAAGCGGAGAGATTGCCGAGGATATTACCAATTATTTTGCAACAAGTGAGCAGATTCCCACAGTATGTGCGCTTGGCGTTCTTATTAATAAGGAGGACGGCGAAGTGATGCTCGCAGGCGGATTGCTTATTCAGCTTTTGCCGGGTGCTTTTGAAGATACAATTGAAAAACTTGAAAAGAATCTCGAAACTCTCGAGCCTGTTACAACTATGCTTGCAAAGGGAATGAGTATTCTTGATATATGCAAAACCGCTCTTGCAGGCTTTGAGGTAGAAGTGCTTGACGAGTACCCTGTAAAGTATGTTTGCACTTGTTCAAGAGAAAAACTCGAAAGACTTTTCTGTACAATGAGCGACGATGAAATTCGTGCAATGCCTGATGAAAACGGCAGAGTAGTGGCTAATTGTCATTTCTGTAACAAGAAGTATATCTTTAATAAAGAAGACCTTGAGAAGATTATTAAAGAGAAAAATTCCAAGGATAACACTTCCAAAGACAAAAAGTCAAAAGAGTAAATTGTCGTAAAATATCGTGTTGCTTTGCTTTTGTAAAGTTTTTTTGAAAAAAAATTCAAAAAAGTGTTGACATTTGAGCCGATATGGTGTATTATAATACCTGTCGCTAAGAGATACGACAAACGAAAGCGAAGCGACAAAGGCAATGGGAGCATAGCTCAGCTGGGAGAGCATCTGCCTTACAAGCAGAGGGTCATAGGTTCGAGTCCTATTGTTCCCACCATTTGGCCCGGTAGTTCAGTTGGTTAGAACGCTAGCCTGTCACGCTAGAGGTCGACGGTTCGAACCGTTCCGGGTCGCCAAATTTTGCCTCTGTAGCTCAGTCGGTAGAGCAGGGGACTGAAAATCCCCGTGTCGATGGTTCGATTCCGTCCGGAGGCACCAAAAATGCGGATGTAGCTCATCTGGTAGAGCGCCACCTTGCCAAGGTGGAGGTAGCGGGTTCGAGCCCCGTCATCCGCTCCAAAAGAAAGCACTTGTCAGCAGACAGGTGCTTTTACTTTTTGAAAATTAAGTATGCAAAAAAGTAATGCTTACGCATTATGGGGTAAATAAAGGTTCTGTCCTGAATGTTGGCATAACAATAATAAATTATTGTTTAGCAAATTGATTTGCCAATTAATTATAAAAATTGGTCGACCTTTTCAAAGGTCGTGGGTGTGGGCAAAGCCCACAAATACTTTCCGCTTATGCATCTAACGATAGCCAAACAGCTTGCTGTTTGGCGGCTTGAACACAACGGCGTTAGCCTTTAAAAGTGCGATAGCAACAAGAAAGCCATTCTATATATAATGAAAAGTTAATCATTCCTTTTATAAAAGACAGTCGCCGCATCCGAAACATATGCAACCTAAAATACCGCATAAGAGCATTCATAAGAGCATTATAATTGATTTTTTCTTTGTCATAGAATTACCTCTTTTCAACACATAGGTTAGTCTAAACTAACTGTATGCATATATATTACCACAAAATAAAATATTTGCAAGTTATAGCAGATATTTATTTTGCGGTAACTGATTTTATATTTTTATTATCGGCGTTGTGAAGTCTGCTCCGCACTTTTTAAGCGGATTTACAGCGAGTGAAAAAACATCTGTTGCGAAAATTTCTGTTTTAAGTAATTTTTCTGTATTGCCTCCGAGTGACAAACCTTTTTTTACAGAGGTTATAACAGGGAGAGTACAGCTTTTCAGGATTTTTGCACCGTCATTTGTAAAGCCGAGCACTCTTGCATAGCACGGTTCGGTGTTTTGAATTTCTTTTGTTATATTCAAAAGTGCGCATATTAAAATTCTGCGTAGTCTTGCAAGTGTGTAACGCTTTGATTTTACGGCAAACAATATTTCATTAACTGAATTATATTCGTGCACTGCCGTGTAAATTCTGTTTTCAAGTCCTTCGGTTACATCGGGTAAATCGGCAAGCTGATGAACAGACATGGAGCGCAATTTATACAGCAAGGCGGTTTCCAAATTATCGGGCAGAGCAAGCTCTGTCGGTTCAAAAGGAGCAAACTCCGCAATATTTTTGCCTTGCTTTAATTGTTCTCTTATATATGATGCGGAGGCAAAACCGTTTTCAGTGATTTCGCTGTCGTGTTCAACTCCCTCACGACGGATTGGCAGTGGTGATATGTTGCTCGGCAATGCTTTAAGATATTCAACGGCAAGCACATTGTTTGGTGTGGCAAGAATTTTGGCTGTTTTATCGCCGTATATTGCACGCACGGCAGATTCAATTGCTTTCGGATAATACGAACCATTTTGCATTTCCTTTGCCACAAGCGATTGTACGGCAGTATTTTTATGTGCGTCGGCTGTCTGTTTCAAAAGTTCAATATTACTGTTTTCACAACCGAATGCAAGATGCGTGAGTCTTGAGAAAGATGAGAGAATTTTAACTCCGCTTTTTGCAAATACTTCGGCATTTGATACGGCATAGGCGACAGGCAGTTCTATTACAAGGTCAGCGCCGCCGAGCAGGGCAGACTTTGCCCTTGTGAATTTGTCTGTAATTGCGATTTCGCCACGCTGTGTAAAGCTTGTGCTCATTACAACCGCAACAGGTTCGTTTACAAGGCTTTTTGCCTTTTGTATTAAATATTTATGTCCGTTATGAAAAGGGTTAAATTCGCAAATTATGCCGATTGCCATAGCATTACCTCGAAAAAGCAAAAAATTATTGTCAGATATTAAAAAAATCACTTGAAAACTATTATAAAAAGTTTTATCATTATAGTGTAACACTCACAGAGTGACTTTTAATTGTCCTCAGATATATTATATATCAAAAATCGCTTTAGGACAACTAATATAGTTGAAAGGATGAATAATAATGAAGGTTCTCGTTATTAACGCAGGCAGCTCATCACTTAAATATCAGCTTATTGATATGGACAGCGAAAAGGTACTTGCAAAAGGAAACTGTGAAAGAATCGGTCAGGAGGGTGCATTTATCGGTTTTAAAGCTCCTGACGGCACAAAAATTGAACGCAAAACAGAGATGGTTAATCATACACAGGCTTTTGAGGCTGTTAAGGACGCACTTCTTGATCCGCAGTATGGTGCAATCAAGGATTTGTCAGAGGTTAGCGCAATCGGTCACAGAGTAGTGCAGGGCGGCAGCTATTTTAATAAGTCGGTTCTCGTAACAGACGATGTTATCAAGAAGATTGAAGAGCTTGCTCCTCTTGCTCCTCTCCACAACCCCGCTCACATTCAGGTATCAATGCTTGTACAAAGGTATTCGGCAAAGATGTTCCTCAGGTTGTAGTATTTGATACCGCTTTCCATCAGACAATGCCGGAAAAGGCTTATATGTTTGCTATTCCATATAAATACTATGAAAAGTACGGTATCCGCCGTTACGGCTTCCACGGTACTTCTCACCGTTATGTATCACAGAAAATGGCTGAACTTATGGGCAAGAATATTGAAGATACAAAAATCATTACTTGTCACATCGGCAACGGTTCATCAATTACAGCTATCAAGGGCGGCAAGGTTATTGATACTTCAATGGGTCTTACTCCGCTCGGCGGCTTTATGATGGGCACACGCTCAGGTTCACTTGATCCGTCTGTAATTACATTTATTGCAGAAAAAGAGAATGTTTCTGCAGAAGAAATGCTTAAGATTCTTAATAAGGAATCAGGTCTTTTGGGTGTATCGGGTGTATCTTCCGATGACCGTGATGTTTGCGCTGCAGAACAGCAGGGCAACCACAGAGCACACCTCGCACACGAGATGCTTTATTATCAGATTGCAAAGACAATCGGTTCTTACTATGTTGCACTCGGCGGTTGTGACGCAATCGTATTCACCGCAGGTATTGGCGAAAATCAGCCACAGCTTCGTGAAACTGTTTGCGATTACATTTCTTGCTTGGTGTAGAGATGGACAAGGAATTTAACAAGAAAGCAAAGTGCGGTGTAACAGGTACACTTTCAACTCCAAACTCAAAAATCAGAGTTGAGCTTATTGCTACTAACGAAGAACTTGTTATTGCAAGAGATACAAAGGAAATTGTAGAGGCTCTTTAAATTAAAACTACATATAAAAATAAGGTGGCTGTTCGTAGCGGACAGCCACCTTTTGCGTTACACGGAATCATTATTAACCGCAGTATCGGAGTCGGTATCTCTGAATAAAAGTGAAATACACCAAATTGCGGCGAGCGCAACGAGAATGTAAACAATTCGGCTTATAATTCCTGTCTGACCGCCGCAAATCCAGGCGACAAGGTCAAACTGAAAAATACCTACACAGCCCCAGTTAAGTCCGCCTATAATTAAAAGCGTCAGGGCAATTTTATCAATCATAATAATCCTCCTTAATTATAATTGTAAAAATATTATTGACGCTTTTAAAATAAATATTCAGTTGTTTTTATATTCTGATAATTTTGTTTTGTATAGCTTTATCAATATAAAATATAATTAGTGCGCTTGTAATAGTCATTAATATAAAAAGTATAAATGAAATCGGTTAGATAATCCAAAATTATCAACTGAAGTTACACTATTTAAAAAAGCATAGTGAGTAATATATATTGGATATGACAATTTATCAAAAGTTATCCAAATATTTGATTTTGCAATTTTTATAAATATTGTGAATTTGTTAACCAAATAATTACAAATGAAATAAGTTGATACGGCTAATCCTAAATGAGTAGCGGAAACGATCAGTAAATAAAAATTATTAATAGAATTATCAAAACAATATTTGCCTACTAATCTGATGCCAATAGAAGCTAAAAATAAAAACAAGCCATAAATAATGAATATCGGCAGTGTATTTTTTACTTTGAATTTAGAAATATAATATCCTAAAAAATATGTAACAAAATATTCAAGTGAAATATATGGTATGTTAAAACACATCATTATTTTTGGAATAAACCAAGCAGCAACAAGTATCAAAATTATTACAGCTATATTGAGTTTATGCTTTTTTTCAATCTTTTTAACTAATATTGTCAGTAAATAACAAATAAGAATAATTGTAACAAACCACAAATTTCCTAAAGGTTTAATTTCAGAAAATGGTATGAAAGGAGTTATAAAATTAATGCCTTGCAAGCAAAATAAATATTTTATTGCTTCCAAGCCATCAAATCCATTTATTTTAAAATACACTATGGAAACAGGAATAACAAACAAATAAAATGGAATTAACAGTTTTTTTACTCTTGTCAAAAACCATTTAGAAGGGCTATTTATTTCTTTATTTGCATAAAGAAATCCAGAAATGAATAAAAAATATATACGCCATAATTAAAAAATTGTTCTAAAAAAGCTATATCAAGCCAACTTGCAATATGACAAAGTATTATAAATAGCATACCTAATACTCTTAGTATGGAAATGCAATAGTTTCTTCCTGTATTTTGATTTACATTCAAATTTTTACTCCTTTACATTAAAATTTTCAAACGAAAGTTAATCAGGGAAAATAATCGGGAACAATAGCATAAAGATTAAAAACATAAATCCGAGGCCGATTACGGCAAGTCCGATAATACGGGTAATTTTCGTTGCTTTTTTCAGCTTGTACTTTGAAATCATATTTTCGGTGGGAAAGGGAAGTAAAATAAGCATTACGCCGAGAATATCGCAGCTCGCGACTGTAATTATCATTCCCGCAGTTCGCAAAAACGCAAAAAGAAAAATTCCGATAGGAATACCGAAAAAGCAAATCATATTTATAATGCTGAACAATTTACCGTACTTTTCGGTAGTTTCATAATATTTATTTGCATTGCCGTGACATTCTTCACTGCAATATTGTTCAAAATAGGATATTTCTTTTGCGCAATAATCACATTTTTTCAAGTTTTCAGAACCTTTCACTTATATTATAAACTATTCTAACACATTACACCGCTTTTTTCAATGATATTTAAGTGAATGGAATGGGAAAGATGTTTATAATGCCTAACAAATTTGTAAAGGTAATTAACATTATATTGTATTTATAAAAAATATATGCTATGCTTTCTTTGAGGAGATGGTAGAATGTCTAATTTTTTTGTGGCTCTGTATGCGGTAATGCCTATGTTTATAATGCTTGCTATCGGTTTTACTGTGCGAAAAATGAAGGTGATTGAAGAGGCTCATTTGCCTGTGCTTAACAAAATCGTTTTTAATGTTTTCTTTCCGTTCTTGATGTTTAACAATATATATGCTTTTGATTTGTCGGCAGATTTTAATGCATCACTTCTTTTGTATGCGGTTGTTGCCGTAGCGGTTATTTACGGTTTGTCGGTTGGTTTTGCTTTAATTTTTGAAAAATCAAATAAAAGTCGTGGTGCGCTAATCCAGGCGATTTACAGGAGTAATTTTGTGCTTATGGGTTTGCCGATTGTAGGTAATATCTTTGGCAGCGGCAGACTTGGTATGACATCTATGCTTGTCACGGTTATTGTTCCGATGTATAATATTCTGGCTGTAATAACACTTGAAGTATTCAGGGGAGAGAGTATAAAAATTACAAAAATACTTAAAGGCATAGTTACAAATCCGCTGATTATCGGCTCGGTTGCAGGTATTTTGTTTGCGGTTTTCGGTATTAAATTACCTGAAATTGCAGAGAGCGTTATTTCTGATATGGCGTCGGCGGCAACACCGCTTGCGTTGATTGTGCTCGGAGCATCTTTTGAATTTTCAAGCATAAAAAGATACAAGAAAAACCTTATTGCGGTTATTTTTGCAAGACTTATTATTGTGCCTGCAATCAGTCTTTCCGTAGCTATTATGATTGGTTTCAGGGGAATTGATTTAGTTTCGCTTATCGGAATTTTTGCATCGCCCTGTGCTGTGTCTTCTTATACCATGGCAAGGCAAATGGACAGCGATTATGAATTATCGGCAGGTACCGTAGTTTTTACAACTATGCTTTCGTGTTTTACTTTATTCGGCTGGATTTATTTTTTAAAAGAGTTAAATTTCTTCTGATGTACAAATTGCACAAATATCACATACAAAGCTTATACAACATATATAAATGGCTGATTTTGAATGAAATTAAAAAAATATGCTTGATTTTGAAGGATTATGTGCTATAATAAAAGCCGTAAGATAAATTATAACAAATTTTTCAATTATATGTTTTGAAAAAGTTTATAGTTATTTCTTTCTTTTAATTTTTGTGAGCATTAGAAAAAAAG
>ENA-OQCN01001337-OQCN01001337.1-human-gut-metagenome-genome-assembly--contig:-NODE-1337-length-12374-cov-2.675186_pt1 | contig 12374 bp, 9 predicted proteins | sample MGYA00242497_ERZ504576 | MGnify/ENA primary metagenome ERZ504576 (study PRJEB26092, sample SAMD00036296) | human gut metagenome | host: Homo sapiens | study: EMG produced TPA metagenomics assembly of...
CTGACGTTTCTCAGCCTCTTCTCCGCGTTCAAGTATATTGGACAATATCCGGCCTCGCAAGATACCATCCGCAGAAAAGTCCTGCAGGACCACTTCCCACAATAACGGGAGAATGTAAAAGAGGTGTCTCACCCGGAGAGGGAAATTCATATGGTTTCTCTTTAGTTAACATAATGTTGTTATTGTTAACTTTTTTGGCGAGTTTCTGTTCATCTCTGATCGTTACATCTACAGTATATACAAAGATTTTGTCATTTTTGTGTCTGCAGTCCAGAGATTGCTTTTTTATTTCATAAGTAAAACTGTTTCCAGGATTTTTTAATACTTTTGCAATCTTTTTTCGAGCTGTGCCTTTGTATGTGTGATCGGAAGTTTCAGCTGTGAAATTCGAATCATTTTTTCTTCTCCTTTGCTGCATTTTTGCCGGCCACTGCGCCGCTGCTCCATGCCCATTGCAGATTATATCCGCCGCATGTACCGTCAATATCCAGAAGCTCCCCTGCAAAATACAGACCCTTACAGAGCTTTGACTCCATGGTTTGAGAATTTACCTGTGAGGTATCTACTCCCCCGGAGCAGACCTGTGCCTGTGAAAATGACATACCATCCTGCACTTCAAGAGGAAATTCCCTTATGGCAGAAACCAGTTGTTTTTGTGATATAAGGATTTTGATAAGCTTTTCCGGGAAAAGTCCCACCAGGAGTTCTTTTTCTTTTTTATAGGGACATGCCTTCTTTCGTGCATACAGAAGTTTCTTTAATTCTTCTTCTGACAGCTCCGGCATGAAATTAATGCGGAGCTCTGCTTTATGTCCTTCTCTGACTGCACGTACTGCATAAGTGCTGAGCTGAAACACTGGGATTCCGGAGATTCCGTATTCTGTAAGCTGCAGCTCGCCATGTTCAGATTTACAGAATTTCCCATCTGTAAAAAGAGAAATCTCTCCTTCTGTACGTACGCCTGCCCATGCCTTAAAAGAAGAACCTTTACACTTCAGGGCAGTAAGTGCCGGATAAACCGGGACAATGCGGTGATGAAAGCTCTCTGCCAGCATATATCCGCTGCCGTCTGAACCTGAAACAGAAGATGCCCGGGATCCATTGGCAAGTATCAGTGCATCTGCATCATAGTGCCATCCTTTTGTCAGGATTTGGAAATTCTTTCCATTTGTCCCGGGTTTTATTTCTGTAACCTGTTCGTTTGTCTTTATTTTCACACCCAGACTGGCAGCCTCCATGCACAGTACATCTACAACACTCTGCGCCTGATTGCTTCTCGGATAAAGATAGCCGTTTCTGTTTAAAGGATAGATTCCTATCTCTTTGAAAAACTCAATGGTATCCTCGACAGAAAACTCTTTGAGTGCATCTTCGACAAATTCCGGATGTTCACCTCTGTATGCATCATCCGGTTTTACAAGATTTGAAAAATTGCATCTGCCGTTTCCTGTAGCGCAGATCTTCTTTCCAGGTTTCTCATTCTGTTCCAGAACAGTGACTGCTGCCCCGTTTCGGGCTGCCATGATCGCTGCCATCAATCCGCTGGCTCCTGCTCCTGTGATCACTACCTGCCTTTTTTTCATAAAGTTACAAGTCCTTTATCAACCATTTTCTGAAGAGACATCAAAACGCCAAGCTTTGCATGTTCCCAGGTAAGTCCTCCCTGGAAATACACTGCATATGGCGGCTTCATCGGACCATCTGCGGAAAGTTCGATAGAAGAACCCTGCACAAAAGCACCTGCTGCCATGATAACCTGACTGTCATATCCGGGCATGTCCCATGGCTCCGGATCTACATAACTGTCGACCGGTGCTGCTGCCTGAATACCCTTACAGAACGCGATCAGACCTTCCGGTGTGCCAAGGCTTACTGCCTGAATGATGTCCTGACGTGGCTCTGTGGAATCCGGGATTACCGGGAATCCAAGTTTCTCATAAATATTTGCCGCAAACACAGCTCCCTTTAACGCACCCTTGGTAACCATTGGTGCAAGGAAAAATCCCTGGAAGAAAGAACGGTTGACTCCCAGAGTTGCGCCTACCTCACTGCCAAGTCCGGGACAGGTCATTCTGTAAGAAGCATTCTCCACGCACTCCTTAGTACCTGCAATATAACCGCCGATAGGCGCAAGTCCGCCGCCCGGATTTTTGATCAGAGAACCAACGATCATATCAGCTCCCACATCACTTGGCTCAATAGTATCTACAAACTCACCGTAGCAGTTATCCACCATACAGATCACATCCGGTTTAATACTCTTTACAAAAGAAATCAGTTCTCCAATCTGTTTTACAGAGAAAGACGGACGTGTCTGGTATCCTTTGGAACGCTGGATCTCCACAAGACGTGTTTTTTCATTGATTGCTTTACGGATGCTGTCATAATCAAAGGTTCCGTCTTCTAACAGTTCCACCTGACGGTAACTTACTCCATATTCTGCGAGAGAACCTTTTGACGGGCGGATGCCGATTACCTCTTCCAGAGTATCGTAAGGCTTTCCGGCAGCGCCAGAAGTTCATCACCCGGACGGAGATTACCGAATAAGGCAATGGCCAGCGCGTGAGTTCCGCATGTGATCTGCGGGCGTACCAGACAGGCTTCCGTATGGAAAGTATCTGCATAAACCTTTTCAAGTGTTTCCCGGCCAATATCGTCATATCCATAACCGGAAGAACTTCCGAAGCATTCGGCACTTACCTTATTTTTCTGCATGGCAAGAAGCACCTTCATCTGGTTATATTCTGCCGTTTTATCAAATTTTTCAAATCTTTCTTTTAAAGATTCCTCAATCTTATGACCAAAGTCATAAACCTCTGAAGAAATCCCAAGCTGTGCGTACATTTCTTTCATAATTTGTTTCGTCCTCATTTCTGTTTGCATTATTATCTTTATTTTATCTCTGAATTTCACTTATTCTGTATCAGTGATTTTTAAGAAAAATTCGGTTATAAAATTCCTCTGTCCCTGCATACCTTCAGCATTTCATCAAGGATTCTGTCTTCATTATAGTCAAATTCATCCTTATTCATCCAGATGGTATCCTTCTCCCTGCGAAACCAGGTCAGCTGGCGTTTTGCAAAATGTCTGGTATCTCTTTTCAGGATCCTGACCGCTTCCTCTAACGGATACTCGCCATCCAGATATGCAAGGATTTCTTTATATCCAAGTCCCTGCATGGAAACCATCCCCCTGTGGTATCCCATATCTTTTAACTTCTGCACTTCCTCAAGGAGTCCCTCTTTTAACATCTCATCAATACGGTCATCAATCCGTTTATAAAGAAGTTCCCTTGGTACATTCAGCACAAAATATGCCAGATTATAAGGGGTTTCGTGTTCCTTCTGCTCCTGATTATGTGCGGAGATCGGCGACTGGTTCTGATGATAAAACTCCAGTGCCCTGATCACACGTTTTACATTATTGGCGTGGATTTCCCCGGCACTGACAGGATCAACATTCAAAAGCATCTGATGCAGATATTCATTTCCCTTCTCTGCAGCAAGCTGTTCCAGCTCCTGACGGTATCCGTCTTCCTGCTCTGCCTGAGTAAAATCAATATCCTTTGTAATAGCCTGTATATAAAATCCGGTTCCTCCTACCAGAACAGGAATTTTCCCCTTGGCATAAATTTCTTCCATGGCAGCTTTTGCCATCTGCTGGAATTTCACGATATGAAATTCTTCCTGAGGCAGCAGTTCATCTACCAGATAATGCTTTACTCCCTGCATCTCCTCCGGCCGGATCTTAGCTGATCCAATATCCATATATTTGTAGACCTGCATGGAATCAGCAGAAATGATCTCTCCGTTTACTGCTTTCGCAAGAGCAATGGATAGATGGGTTTTTCCTGCTGCCGTCGGTCCTGTAAGAACGATCAGTGGCTTTTTCATAATAGCTCCTTATATATAACTATACAATACGTTTAAATTTCTTTTCCAGTTCTGTTTTAGTCATGGAAATAATCGTCGGTCTTCCATGAGGACAGTGATAGGGGTTCTCCAGTGTGAGCAGTTCATCGATCAAGGCATTTGCTTCCCGGTCGGACATCTGGTGATTTCCCTTTACCGCAGCCTTACATGCCATGGTGGCCAGTCTGGAAGCAAAGATTCCAAGTGGATCCTTATCCTTCTCAGAAGCAAGATTGTCAAGCATTTCCAGAAAAAGTTCTTCCTCCGTAAGACCGTACAGATTGGCCGGGACTGCATTGATACAGTATTCCTTACCGCCAAACGGCTCAATCTCAAATCCAAAATCCTCGAAATACTTACGGTTAGCCTTAAGAAGAGCTTCTTCCTGAAGATTCAGAGATACGATCAGCGGCGGGCTGAGATACTGGGATTCTATTGTCTGCTCACGAAACCTTTTTACGAAACGTTCATAATAAACCTTTTCATGTGCCGCATGCTGGTCGATAATAAAAAATTTATCCTCAAACTGAACAAGCCAGTAAGTATCAAAAATCTGTCCGATCAGCTGATGACGGCTTCGGGATTCAGGAGCAAGAAGTTTCTCCTCAAATAATTCCAGCTGCTGTGGTCTGATTTCTTCTGATATTACATTTTTGTTTTGTTCTATCTGTTTTCTGTTTCCTTCTGAATCCACAGCAGTCTTCAGATATTCTGCAGTTTTCTGTTCTGCAATTTCCTGCTTTGTCTCTGAAAATACCGGTTGTTCTTCATTCTTTTTATCGCTTAGTGTTCCCTCAAAAAGCTGTTCCTCTGCCTTGGTAAGAGGATCCCTGGTCTGATAGATCTGCTGTTCACGCACTGCCTGTTCTGCCATTGTAACAGTTCCTCGTGGTAGTGCGGTATGCTCAGAAACCCTGGAAGCTGTATTTACAGTCTGTGGACGATACTCCGGAATTTCAGCCCGACGTCTGGTTTCAAATGGCTCCGGTACATCCCCCGGTTTTACCACAGGCTGCTGCTTTTTAATCGGTTCTTCTTTTCCAAAAGGCACTGTCTGGATCATTTCTCTTGTGGTAAGAGCCTTGTGGACTGTCTCGTAAACTGCATCATAAACTTCTGTTCCTCTTGCAAACCGCACCTCCATCTTGCTTGGATGCACATTTACATCCAGATCATTTCCCTCCATCTGAATATGAAGAGAAACAAAGGGAAACTTATGCTGCATGAGAAAACCCTTATAGGCATCCTCTATCCCCTTTGCAATGATCCGGTTCTTTACAAAACGTCCGTTAATATAATAATTCTCAAAGGTACGGTTACCTCTGGAAATCTCCGGTTTTCCCACAAAACCCTCAATCTTCATGAAATCATTCTCGTAGGATACCTCAAGAAGTGCTTTGGTGATATCTCTTCCATATATATTATAAATCACATCTTTCACATTGTAATTTCCGGAAGTATGAAGCTTCACCTGTTTATTCTGGATATATTTAAAAGAAATCTCAGGATGGGACAATGCCAGCTGCTCCATCAAAGTGCTGACATAATTTCCCTCCGTAGTATCTGATTTCAGGAACTTGCTTCTTGCAGGTGTATTATAAAAAAGATTTCTCACCAGGAAAGTAGTTCCTTCCGGTGCTCCCATATCCTCTAAAGACTCCTGTACACCACCGTTGATCACATAACGGACGCCGCTTAATGCAGATGGGGTTTTTGTGATCAGTTCCACCTGTGCAACAGCGGCAATACTGGACAAAGCCTCACCGCGAAATCCAAGAGACGCAATGTGTTCCAGATCCTCAACCTTCTCAATCTTACTGGTGGCATGACGCAAAAATGCCAGGGGTACCTGATCTCTTTCCATACCCCCGCCATTATCTGTGATACGTATCATCTTTTTGCCGCCGTCTGTGATCTCCACTGTTACAGCAGTTGCTCCTGCATCAATTGCATTCTCCACAAGCTCCTTCACAATGGAGGACGGACGTTCCACTACCTCACCGGCAGCGATCTTATCTATGGTCTGCTGGTCTAATACTGCAATTTTTCTCAACTTTTATCACCATCTGTTCTTAATCTTGTTTTGCAGGTTATAAAGTGTGTTCATTGCCTCGATAGGAGTCATGTTTCCCATATCAAGACCCTTGATTTCTTCTATGATGTCATCATCTTTAACGGTATCAAACAGGGACATCTGTGCCATATCCATCTGATCATATACCGGCTTCTTCTTTTTCGTCGTGGTTAAATCCTTTACTGCTGCCGTAATATCCGCATCACTGAGCTCCTCCACCAGTTCCTTTGCTCTCTGGATCACAGAATCCGGAACACCGGCAAGCTTGGCAACCTGGATACCATAACTTTTGTCTGCGCCGCCCTGGACAATCTTACGCAGAAATACAATATCGTCCCCTTTTTCCTTGACAGCGATACAGTAGTTATTGACTCCCGGAATCTTGCCCTCCAGTTCAGTAAGCTCATGGTAATGAGTGGCAAATAATGTTTTGGCGCCACAGAGCTTTGTATTGCTGATATGCTCGATCACTGCCCATGCAATTGCAAGACCGTCAAATGTACTGGTACCACGTCCGATCTCGTCCAGGATCAGAAGACTTCTGGAAGTGGCATTTCTCAGAATATTCGCAACCTCTGTCATTTCCACCATAAAGGTACTCTGACCGCTTGCCAGATCATCCGATGCACCCACACGTGTAAAGATTCTGTCAACAATTCCGATATTTGCTTTTTCAGCAGGGACAAAGCTTCCGATCTGTGCCATCAGTACGATCAGGCAGTCTGTCTCATATATGTAGACTTACCTGCCATATTTGGACCTGTGATAATGGATACCCTTTTTTTATGGTTGTCCAGATATGTATCATTTGCAATAAACATATCGTTCTCAATCATCTGCTCTACAACCGGATGACGGCCATTCTTGATGTCAATCACACCTGTTGTGTTTGTTTTTGGACGCACAAAATGATTTCGTTCTGCAACCAGTGCAAGAGAAGCAAACACATCTAATGCGGCTACTGCCTTGGCTGTTTTCTGAATACGCACAACCTCTTTACCGACAGTATCACGCACATTACAGAATAATTCATATTCCAGCGCATAAAGCTTGTCCTCTGCACCAAGGATTAAATCTTCCAATTCCTTCAATTCCTGTGTAATATAACGTTCTGCATTAGAAAGTGTCTGCTTACGAATATAGTTGTCAGGTACCTGGTCTTTAAATGTATTGGTAACCTCCAGTGAATAACCAAATACACGATTATATTTAATCTTCATTGTCTTGATACCGGTACGCTCACGTTCCCTTGCTTCCAGTTCGGAAAGCCATTTTTTGCCATCTGTTCTGGAACGGCGGAATTTATCTACATCTTCATTATAACCTTCTTTGATAATACCGCCATCCTTCTGTGCAAGAGGCGGATCTTCCACGATGGCACGTTTAATCAGATCTGTTACATCTTCCAGAGAGTCCATATCTTCATAAATTTTCTGAAGCAGGGGAGTCTTAAATTCTTTTAATACCTGTTTTATATATGGAAGCATTTCCAGTGAAGAAGCAAAAGCGATCAGATCCCGCGGATTAGCTGACTTATAACTGATACGGCTGATCAGTCGTTCCAGATCATAGACAGGTCCCAGATATTCCCTGATCTCGTCGCGAAGCATTCCATTTTTATTTAACTCTTCCAACGCCTCAAGACGTTCCTCGATCTCATCTCTGTCGATCAATGGCTGTTCTACATAACTGCGAAGTGTTCTGGCACCCATGGCAGTCTTTGTCTTATCCAGTACCCAGAGAAGAGAACCTCTTTTCTGTTTTTCACGTAATGTTTCTACAAGTTCAAGATTCCTGCGGCTGGAGCTGTCGATCAGCATATACTTTTCTGCTGCATACGGACGGATCGTCGCCATATGGGACAGCGCGGTTTTCTGTGTTTCCTTCAGATAAAGGAAAAGTGCTCCTGCTGCAATGATCCCGCAGTCATAATCACCAACGCCCAATCCCTCCAGAGAACCTACATGAAAATGATCTTTTAGTGTGCGGCGGCACAACTCGTCATCGAAATACCAGGAATCCAATGAAAAAACACAAATCCCAAGACGGTTCTGCAAGTCATCTGTATCTATATTAGACATATAAAAAGAATCATTACAGATAATCTCTGCAGGAACAAATTTATTGATCTCATCAAGAAGTTTCTGAGGTTTGTCCACCTCAGTAAGGAAACAGTCACCTGTTGTAATGTCTGCAATAGCGCATCCGAAATGTTCTTCCATAGACACAATAGACATCAGGTAATTATTCTTTGTCTCATCAAGAGCAGCAGCATCCAGTGTGGTTCCTGGGGTTACGATCCTCACAACCTCACGCTTTACCAGTCCTTTGGCTTTTTTAGGATCCTCTACCTGCTCACAGATTGCTACCTTATGTCCTCTCTCGATCAGACGATTAATATAAGTCTCCGCAGCATGATAAGGGACACCACACATGGGTGCCCTCTCCTCTAATCCGCAGTCCTTTCCTGTAAGGGTAATCTCCAGTTCCCTGGTGACAAGTAATGCATCATCAAAAAACATTTCATAAAAATCTCCCAGACGGTAGAATAGAATGCAGTCTTTATATTGTTCCTTTGTCTTGCAGTATTCCTGCATCATCGGACTCATTGCCATTTAATTGTTATCTCCTATCTTCATAACAGCTCACTACTGTTTTTTATCTCATATATATTGTATTTTTGACATCTTAAGATTTTAACATGAATAAATAGAAGATGCAAGATAGAGTATAAACATTTATTCTATCCCTAAAATGAAACTTTAAATTCCACCCCCTATTCTGGATGCAATTGACCGTTTTGTTTATTTTGAGAAAAAAAATAATTCATGAAGAGGGATGCCACGCATGGCATCCCCTTTTCATCAGGAAACTGTCATTACTTTTCCCATAAACAGTATTTCGTCATTGCTCCTGTCATAGATCAGGAAGGCAAAAGGACGAGTGAGTTCCACATTTTTGATAACTGGTTCTTTCTCCTCTACAGCTGACATACATTCCATGATAACTGCTGTCACTGCTGCTGCTTTCGTGCCGTTTTCATCCAGTTCCAGTTTTGTTTTCTGCAGTATCGTATCTACATTTACATTTTTGTCTGCAATACCGGAGAAATCAGCGTTGCTGGAAAATATATTATCAAGCCCCAGGCTTGAGAGTATGTCATTTAGGATGACGGTAGTCTCAAAATCAAGTTTTGGCATCTTACATTGTACTTCGTCATACTCTGGCTGAGATTTCAGAAGTCCACCAATATCCAGATCCTCAAGTGTAAAATCGCCTTCATCGACAGGCAGGATTCCGACAAAACTCAATCCATTTGCATACTCCCTGTCAAATGCTGTTGCCTTATCATTTTCATAATACCTGTCTCCGGCACAGGTCATGTATTTTGTCTTTTCATTGTTTCCAAACTTCTCTTCTGTATCAGAAACATTCCAGGGTTCTCCACTCCATCCGGACTCAAAATATAGTGAATTAGTTAAGCACAGTCCGGTAGTATCATTGATCAGATCCGGGGTTATGATTTTCGGGATCAGCCCTTCCGTATTTTTGTCACACCAGGAATTAATGATACCGCATGTTTTCTCTGCAGCGGAAAAATCTACATTTTCCACTTTCAGCCCCAAAACCGTTCGTTACTGAATTTTTAAATTCTTCCTGTAATGTCAGATTATTATCCACCCAGACTGCATCTGCAATCTTTAATTTTGACTTATATCCGTAACTCTCATCTTCAGTATTATATTCTTTAATCTTGTTCAGATATTCCTTTGCATAGGATGCAAAATCATCGGTTCCCAGGTAATTACATAGAACTTCTTTTGTCTCTCCTTTTGCACCTTCTGCGATCATGCCCAGCGCAAAATTAAGACTTGTGGGACTGAACATAATATTTTCTCCATTGACTGCCGCAGAGATTTGGTCTGTCATTTTTACGGAATTCTGTAATGTCACGGCTTTGTCGATACTGGCTCCTTTATTACCGGACACCGTGTCTTCATTGCTGCTTTGGATTTCACTGGCTTCTGCGGAACCGGCATATATGCCGACAGCTGGCAGTGCGACAGTCATAGCTGCCAGTATTCCGATTAAGAGTTGTTTTCTTATCATAAGGCATTTCCTCCTCTGGCATTTTCTTTAGTTTAACATATTTTTCTTTCGGTTTTGTAATCTGTGGAAAATAGAATACCTTCAACATTGCAGGTACATTGGTGTTAGGGGATTCCGTATCAGGAATGACAAAGTAAGCTTATCCCGCTTGATCTCGATAGGAATTACTTTTCCATTTTTTGGGATAATTATATCAAAAAGCTCCAACTGTAATTTTTATGCAATGAAAGATTTCCTTTTCAAAGAAGCAAAAATATTGTATCATAGTAATAATCTGGCCTTTTGCCCGATGTATCTGTCATGTACAGAACAGTAACTTATGATAAAATTTCTGTTGAGAGGAGAATTTATGTTCGAAACGATCATTGACACAATCAACACATTTCTTTACAGCAAATTGCTGATTGTGATATTAATTGGTTCCGGTATCTATTTTACTATTCGGACCAGATTTCCGCAGGTACGTTTATTCCGGAAAGCCTGTAATGCTGTAATGGAGAAGCCAGAGGGAAAAGAAAGTGTGTCATCCTTTCAGGCACTGATGGTCTCTACAGCATCTCGTGTAGGGACAGGCAACATTGTGGGAGTATCTTCCGCTATCTGCATCGGTGGTGTAGGTTCCGTATTCTGGATGTGGATCATTGCCATTCTTGGCAGTGCATCAGCTTTAGCAGAAAGCACACTGGCACAGATATATAAGAAAAAAGGGGAAGATGGCAGGTGTTATGGTGGTCCAGCTTATTATATAGAAGCAGCACTGCACAGCAGAGAATTGGCTGTGGTTTTCTGTATAGCCATGATCCTGACTTATGCATTTGGATTTAATATGCTGGCTTCTTACAATCTTCAGTCTACCTTTGCCAGCCAGCCATTTTACAATGCAGAGATTACGCCCTGGATCATTGGAGGAATTCTGTCACTGGTAATGGGATGGTGTCTGCTGGGTGGCGGTAACAGAATTGTGAAAGTAACCTCTACCCTGGTTCCATTTATGGGAATTGCATATATTCTGGTATCTCTGTTGGTCGTAGTATTGAACATCGGACAGCTTCCGTCAGTCATGGCACAGATTTTCAAAGAAGCATTTGACTTTAAAGCCATTTTTGCCGGTTTTGCCGGATCGGCCATGATGCAGGGAATCCGAAGAGGTCTGTATTCCAATGAAGCAGGTATTGGTTCTGCACCAAATGCAGCAGCGTCTGCAGTAGTCAGCCATCCGGTCAAGCAGGGACTTGTACAAATGTTGTCTGTGTTTATTGACACATTATTATTGTGTACTGCAACTGCATGATGTGTCTGGTATCTGGTGTGATACCTGCAAAAGAACTTCAGGGTGCACCATGGGTGCAGGCAGCACTTCACAAGACACTTGGTTCTTTTGGCCCATATTTTATCATGATCGCCATGGTATTATTTGCTTTCACCACATTATTGGGAAATTGTTTCTATTGTGACAATCTGCTGACTTATATTCATAAAAAACAACCGGACAGGAAATTTATGACAGGATTTCGCATTGTATCAGCATTGGCGGTATTTTGGGGTGCAGGTATGGAAATGACATTACTGTGGCATATCTCCGACGTATTAATGGGGGTAATGGCGTTGATCAACATTCCGGTGATCCTGATACTGTCCAATACTGTAGTAAAAACATTAAAAGATTACGAAATACAGATTCAGCAGAAAAAGAATCCTGTATTTTTCAGTAAAAATATTGATCTGAAGCAAAAACAGATTACTGGAATGAAAAAACTAACCAATAGTTAATAAAAATCCCAGACGGAAAGACAAAAATGCAATGTAAAAAATTTCCATTGAAATCAGACAAAAGCAGGGACAGAAACAGCATTAAAACTGTTTCTGCTCTCTTTTATATTCAGATGATATCATGTTTTATCATTTCACTGTAACATCTAAGAAAGAGAACCTATTTCTTTGTCTTGAATTTCTTCATTGTGGAATATGGACTGTAAACTCTGGACTTGTTCTTTGAGGTTCTATTCCAGGAACGTACTGTCACATACCAGTTGCCTTTTTTTTACGTTTGTAAAGGTTACAGTTACGGTATTTTTGCCTTCTGTACGTTTCACATATTTCTTAACCGGATACTTCTCTCCTGCGGAGGTTTTGTATTTGTTTCCAAGCAGGATTTCATAACCTGTGGCATTTTTGCATTTTGTGTAAGTAACAGTCACAGTGTTTCCTTTACAGTAATATCCCTGATCTTTGGCTGCTGTGGTGTGACAACAGTGATCTTGATCTTCTTAACCTTGTCC
>ENA-OQCN01001338-OQCN01001338.1-human-gut-metagenome-genome-assembly--contig:-NODE-1338-length-12371-cov-2.331591_pt1 | contig 12371 bp, 10 predicted proteins | sample MGYA00242497_ERZ504576 | MGnify/ENA primary metagenome ERZ504576 (study PRJEB26092, sample SAMD00036296) | human gut metagenome | host: Homo sapiens | study: EMG produced TPA metagenomics assembly of...
ATCGATGTGATAGTGGAACTGCTGCAAGGAAAGCTGAAAGACCAGTATAAGCGGTTCACAGCGCAGTATGGTCTGATCAACAGCACCGCAAACAAACGGGCATTCCGGCAGGACAGCAGCTATTGTCTGCTGGCATCTCTGGAATGATCTGGATGAGGAAGGAAAGCTGAAGCGTAAAGCAGATATTTTCAGCAAGCGTACCATCCGCAGGCAGAACCAGTGACCAGTGTGGATACCGCCAGTGAAGCCCTTGCCGTATCCATCGGGGAACGTGCAAAAGTGGATTTGCCGTTTATGGCAGAATTATCGGGAAAAACAGAGGAACAAATCACGGAAGAACTGGCAGGCGCAATTTTCCGGAATCCACTGACAGACAAGTGGGAAACCTCGGATGAATATTTGTCCGGAAATGTACGTGAAAAGCTGGGGATTGCAGAGAGATTTGCCGAAAACCATCCGGAGTATGAAGGCAATGTGCAGTATCTTAAAAAAGTACAGCCGAAAGACCTGGATGCTTCGGAGATTGAAGTCCGCCTGGGGGCAACCTGGGTTGATACAGAGTATATAACACAGTTTATGGGGGAAACCTTTCATACACCGGGCTATTATCTGGGAAGCAAGATTGATGTCCGGTATGCAGCCGTTAATGGGCAGTGGAACATTACCGGGAAAAATATGGACAACAGGGGTAATGCCCTTGTGCAGTCTACTTATGGAACCCAGAGAGCAAATGCGTACCGTCTCTTAGAGGATGCCTTAAACCTGCGTGATACGAAAATCTACGATATCATTGAGGATGCGGACGGGGAACACAGGGTTTTGAATAAAAAGGAAACCATGCTGGCACAACAGAAACAGGAGATGATAAAGGAAGCCTTTAAAGAGTGGATTTTCCGTGACATAGACCGAAGAGAGGCATTATGCAAAAAGTATAATGAATTATTCAATAGCAGCCGTCCACGTGAATACGATGGAAGCCATATTCAGTTTACGGGTATGACACCGGAAATCACGCTGATGCCGCATCAGAAAAATGCGGTTGCCCACATCTTATATGGAAATAATACACTGCTTGCCCATTGTGTCGGTGCAGGAAAAACTTTCCAGATGATTGCGGCAGGTATGGAAAGCAGAAGGCTTGGATTATCCCAGAAAAATTTATATGTGGTACCGAACCATCTGACAGAACAGTGGGGCAGTGATTTTTTGCGGCTCTATCCGGGGGCAACGTCCTTGTTGCCACAAAGAAGGATTTTGAACCTGCCAACCGAAAGAAATTCTGTTCCCGGATTGCTACCGGGGATTATGATGCCATTATCATCGGGCACAGCCAGTTTGAACGTATTCCTCTTTCTGTAGAACGTCAGGCGGCAGCGATTGAGAAACAGATTCGTGATATTACTATGGCGATTGAGGATGCAGAAGGGCAGGAGGGAACCCGTTATACAGTCAAGCAGATGGAAAAGACAAGAAAATCCCTGCAGACAAGACTGGATAAATTAAATGACCAGACGAGGAAAGACGATGTGGTGACCTTTGAACAGCTTGGCATAGACAGGCTCTTTGTGGATGAGAGCCATAATTATAAAAATTTGTTCCTCTACACAAAAATGAGGAACATTGCCGGAATCGCCCAGACGGACGCACAGAAAAGCTCCGATATGTTTATGAAATGCCAGTATTTAGATGAACTGACCGGAGGAAAAGGAGTTACCTTTGCAACGGGGACCCCAGTGTCCAATAGTATGGTTGAACTCTACACCATCATGCGGTATTTACAATATGATACAATCCAGAAAATGGGCCTCGGACATTTTGATTCCTGGGCGGCGGCTTTTGGGGAGACGGTTACGGCGATTGAACTTTCGCCGGAAGGGACGGGCTATCGTGCGAAAACACGGTTTGCCCGGTTTTTTAATCTTCCGGAATTGATTTCTCTTTTTTAAAGAAAGTGCAGATATCCAGACTGCGGATATGCTGAATCTGCCTGTACCAGAAGCGGAATATATCAATGAGGTGCTAAAACCCAGCGAGATACAGCAGGATATGGTCAGTGCATTTGCCGACAGGGCAGAGGCGGTTAGAAGCGGTTTGGTAGAGCCAACAGTGGATAACATGCTGAAAATTACCAATGATGGAAGAAAGTGTGCGTTAGACCAGCGGCTGTTAAACGACATGCTGCCGGATGAAGCGGACAGCAAGGTAAACCGTTGCGCAAAAAATGCATATGACATATGGGAAGAAACGGCAGAAAAGAAATCAACGCAGCTTATCTTTTGCGATTTGTCCACGCCGAAGAATGACGGGACATTCAATGTATATGATGACATTCGTGAAAAACTGGTGGAAAAAGGAATACCGAGGGAGGAAATTGCATTTATCCATGAAGCGGGCACAGAAGCAAAAAAAGCGGAATTGTTTGCAAAGGTACGTGCCGGACAGGTGCGTATCCTGCTTGGTTCCACGCCGAAATTAGGAGCAGGGACGAATATACAGGACAGGCTTATTGCCCTGCATCATTAGACTGCCCCTGGAAACCTTCGGATCTGGAACAGCAGGAGGGACGTATCCTTCGTCAGGGTAACCAGAATGAGAAGGTAAAGATATTCCGTTATGTTACGGAAAATACATTTGATGCTTATATGTGGGTGCGACACGAAGTCGCTTAATTTAACTGTTTGGCGGTAACTCCGACCAAACCATCCATTCCGTTGGATGAAGCCAATATCCCCGGCTTTGCCAGTAATGGCATTGTTCGGAAGCGGATATAAACGGAACCCTATTTGGAGCAAATCCCGTGAGGGAGAAGCGAAACTGCCAGCTACAAGGCGGTTAGGGTGCAGGCTTTCTGATAGCAAGGTTAATTAACTGAATCACCGTAAGCTTCGTTAAGGCTGAACAAGCCAAAGTAGCTGATAGGCTTGAACCAAAAGGTGTGCAGTTGGATATTCCTTTCCACAGTAGGAATACACGGACATAGGACTGCCGGAGTAGAGGTGGAACCTAAACTATCAATAATTGTTGATTAAGTGGAACGTGTCAAGCCCGTATTCTCGCCTGCAAAGGCAAGCGGACCGTAAGGAAAGCCGTTGGGAATGCGGGTAAAGGATTGCGGAGGAAGCGAATGCCGACCCTGTAATGGGGACGGATAGGGGTTCAAAATTTGCCCCACCCGAAAAGGGAGCAGAATTCCGCAGGGTGCTTAATTACGAGAGAGTTTATAGAATTTTTGAAAGGAGTAAGGCAAATGAACATGAAAATGTGTGCGACTTCTGACGTAGCAAAAGCATGGAACAGCATTGACTGGAACAAAGCTAATGCATACGTTAAAAAACTGCAAATGCGTATCGTAAAGGCTCATCAACAGGGCAGAACCGGCAAAGTAAAGTCTTTGCAATGGCTGCTCACACACTCTTTCTACGGACGTGCTTTAGCTGTAAAAAGAGTAACGAGTAACAAAGGCAAAAAGACAGCAGGTGTAGACAAAATTTTATGGTCTACTCCCAAACTGAAATATGAAGCAATTCTCAGTTTAAAACGCAGAGGCTATAAACCATTACCGTTAAAGAGGGTATATATCCCAAAAAAGAACGGAAAAATGAGGCCGCTCAGTATTCCATGTATGAAGGATAGAGCGATGCAGACATTATATAAATTTGCACTGGAACCGATTGCGGAAATCACTGCTGACCCTAACTCCTATGGATTTAGAGCAAAGAGATGTGTACAGGATGCAATAGAGCAGTGTTTTACCTGTCTGAATAAAGCAAAATCCCCTAAATGGGTGCTGGAGGGAGACATTAAAGGCTGTTTTGATAACATCAGTCACGAATGGATATTGAACCATATCCCAATGGATAAAGATATTCTGCGAAAATGGTTAAAGAGTGGGTATGTCGAGACCGGAAGATTATTTCCGACAGACCTCGGTAGCCCACAGGGTTCGGCTATCTCACCAACTATCTGCAACATGGTACTGGATGGTCTGGAAATCCAGATTAAGAAGAAATACCACAAAACTAAGAGGGATGGAAAAGCATACTTTCCAAAAGTGAACTTTATACGTTATGCTGACGATTTCATCGTCACAGGCGAAAGCAGAGAGCTTTTGGAAGCAGGTATCCTCCCGATTATCCGGGAATTTTTATCAGAGAGAGGGTTGGAACTGTCAGAAGAAAAGACAGTGATTACCCATATCGAAGATGGTTTTGATTTTCTCGGATGTAATATACGCTGGTATAAAGACAAGCTTCTTACAAAACCATCCAAAAAGAACTATAAAGCCATCGTGAGCAAGGTACGGGAGATTATAAAGCAAAATCCATCTATGAAGCAGGAAGATTTGATAAGAAAGTTAAATCCGGTTATCAGAGGGTGGGTAAATTTCCAAAAGTATAATGTTTCCTCGCAGGCGTTTGAACGGTTTGATTTTGATGTATGGAGATGTCTGTGGAGATGGTGCAAACGTAGGCACCCGAAGAAAGGACACAAATGGATCGCTAAGAAATATTTCAGAAGAGTTGGCACAAGATACTGGACATTCAGTGTAAATATGGCAGACTCGTTTGAATTACATCTGATATACGCTACTGATACTAAAATAGTAAGGTGGCTGAAAACAAAATCAGAAGCGACACCATTTGATGAGCGTTTCACAGAATATTTTGAGGACAGAGACACAAAGAGAATGTTTCGGGAAATCAATGGAAGAAGGAAATTAAATGCACTGTACAAAATGCAGAAAGGCATTTGTCCGCATTGTGGTGAACCTATCACAGTGGAACGGGGATTCCGAATCCATACGGAAATGGGAGCCGACTTTAAAGAAAAGAAAGTCTTATTACATGCTGATTGTCATAGAGAGCTTCATTACTCGAAAAATGTTGATGAACTGGTTCTGCTAACGCAGGGCTTATAAGTGCTTGAGCCGTGTGAGGGAAAACTCTCATGCACGGTTCTTAGAGGGGAAAGCGGTAGTAATACCGCTGACCTACTCGACCAGATTCTGGAAAACAAGCAGAAGTTTATTTCACAGATCATGACCAGTAAATCCCCGGTGCGTGCCTGTGAAGATGTAGATGATACAGCTCTATCTTATGCAGAGATCAAGGCACTGGCAACAGGAAACGAATACATCAAAGAAAAGATGGATCTGGATGTGCAGGTAAGTAAACTGAAACTTCTGAAAGCAAACCACACCAGTCAGATCTATCGTCTGGAATCGGATATTGCAAAGCGGTATCCGGTACAGATTGCAGCATTGAAGGAGAAAATTGCCGGTATGCGTGTGGATGCAGATGTGGTAAAAGAAGTAGATTTACAGGATAATGACCACTTTGCAATGACAGTCGGTGGAAAGCTGTATACCGATAAAAAGGAAGCGGGAGTTGCACTCATTTCAGCAGCATCCGGTTTGAAGTCCGTAAAATCAGCCGGGCAGATTGGGGAATATCATGGTTTTGCACTTTCTTCAGAATATAATTTCCTGTCGAATACTTATACCATGACGATCAAGGGAAAATGTTCTTATAAGATTGAGTTCGGAAAGGATACTCTGGGCAATATCCAGAGGATTCATAATGCACTTTCTGCAATCGGGAAAAAGCTGGCAGATACCGAGCAGAATCTGGAAACGGTACAACAGCAGTTAAAGACTGCACAGGAAGAGGTACAGAAGCCATTCCCGAAAGAAGCGGAACTGAGTGAAAAAATGGAACGTCTGGCAGAATTAAATGCCATGCTCAACATGGATGAGAAAGGGGGAGAAAATCTTCTGGCAGATGAGGGCATCGGGGAAAACCCGGAAGTAAACGTGCCAGAGGAACGTCAGGACAGAATCGCAGACAGTGTTCATAAAACGTCTGTTCTGGAAAGACTAAAAGAACAGAAACAGCAGGAGCAGACAGGCGAAACACAGCAGAAACCAAAAAAGAAACACGAACAGGAGTTATAAAGGATATCCCGTCAGAGTGACCAGAGCTTTGGCGGGATTTTTCTATGGAGGATTTGATTATGGCAAACAGAGAAGAACAGTTAAAGCAGATTACAGAGCAGTTGGAACAGGGTGTTGCAGAAATATTCACATCAGAAAAATATACGGAATATCTGAACACAATGGCAAAGTTCCATAATTACAGTTTCAATAATACATTGCTGATCGCCATGCAAAAACCGGAAGCAACACTGGTAGCGGGGTATCAGGCATGGCAGAAGAAATTTAACCGACAGGTAAAAAGAGGAGAAAAAGGCATCCAGATTATTGCCCCGGCTCCATATAAAGAGAAACAGGAGATTGAAAAGACTGATCCGGAAACAGGAGAGATTGTGATTGGGAAAGATGGACAGCCGGAAACAGAAGTAATAGAGCGTGTTATTACAAAATTCCGGGTCACGACAGTATTTGATGTCAGCCAGACCACAGGAGAACCAATTCCAGAATTTGAGGTATCAGAACTGGAGGGGGATATTCTGATCTACCATGATTTTATGGAAGCATTAAAAAGGGTTGCCCCGGTTCCTATCCGCTTTCTTGAGATTGATGGGGAGGCGAAAGGCTTTTATCAGCTTGTCGATAAATATATTGCTATCCAACCTGGCATGAGTGAAGCACAGACCATGAAAACAGCGGTGCATGAAACGGCACATGCAGTATTGCATGATCGTGACCAGATGGAAGCGGAGGGCATTGTAAAAGACCAGCTTACAAGGGAAGTGGAAGCTGAAAGTGTTGCTTATGTGGTATGCAACCATTTTGGACTGGATACATCAGAGTATTCCTTTTCCTATATTGCGAGCTGGTCTTCCGGTAAAAATATGAAAGAGCTTCGTGCTTCTATGGACACCATTCGTAAGACTTCTGCTGATATGATCGGACAGATTGAGGAAAAACTCAAGGAACTTCAGGTCGAAAGACCAGAGCAGGAAGTAACTGCTGTGGAGCAGATAGAAGAACTGAGTGCCATGCAGTATGCGGAGCAGACCATCAACCGGCTTGAACAGGAACGGACGATTTTCAGTAATGACCAGAGGAACCTTATCGTGAATTTTGCTTATAGACTGGATAATAGGGAAGCAACGGAAAAACTGGCAGAGAGCCTTGCTGAATCTATTCTGGATGGAAACAGAGAAGCGGTACTAAAACTGATTGGAGAAGCGGAGAAACAGATTGACAGTCTGCCGGATTCGATGATCGGTTTATCAGAATTGCATGAAGCCGGATTTTATTCAGAAAGTATGCTTCCGCTTACCAGGGAACGGGCAGTGGAATTGCACCATGAGGGAGTAACGGTTTATGGACTGACCGGAGCAGTTGGCGGTCAGGAACAGTTGCAAAGAATTATGAATCTGGAACTGGATATTTTACAGCATGACGGATTATTCGGAGTGACGAAATTTGAATGGGAAAATTACCGGAGAAGTCAGGAAACGGTTATGACACCGGAAGAAAAAGCAAAAATCAAAGAAACACTTCTTTTAGAAAGTGATGGAAACCGCTATGGAATTTACCAGATCAACAGTAGACAGGAAGAAAGAGGGTATCAGTTTTTAAGTCTGGAAGCGGCAAAAGAAATGGGATTTACCGTAGATGGCAAAGACTATCAGATGGTTTACAGTGAAAGACTGAGAGATGCTACGACACTGGATAACCTTTTTGAGCGATTTAATATAGAGCGTCCAAACGATTTTACCGGGCATTCCATGTCAGTCAGTGACGTAATCATTATGAACCGGGGCGGCAGATTAACCGCATACTATGTAGATTCCTTTGGATTTACAGAACTGCCGGACTTTGTAGCACAGAGAGCTGAAATGTTAAATGCCAATCCAGTAAAAGCATATCCGGAAGTTTATATGGGAACTTTGGAAAAGGCTATGCAGGAGAGAAATGTAGATGCTTACCTGGATTCCAGAAAACTGAACATTGACTGTAAAAATGCAATTGAACAGGCAATCACAGAGGGATTCGATGGTATGCGTTTAAATCCAGATGCTGCAGTAGGCGTGTTTGAAAATACGGGGAAGAACGGGTTGCATTTGTTCTGGCAAATACATTGAAACAGCTTTCCTATGATGGAAGATTTTCTGATGGCAATAAACGGTGGGCAGATGGCATTGATATTCCGGAAAATATCAGTCGGGGAATGGATCTGAACAGGGACTATATTGTGAGCACCATCCGGCAGTCCTAAATGGTTTTATTGACATGGTAAGAAACGAAATCCGCACCCGAAAATTGGAAAAGTGCTTGGTGTAAAAAATCAGCATATCACTGAAACTACAAGAGGGTATGAAGCAGAAGGACATACAGGCACCTGGTATGCGATGGATATGAAAACATATCATGGGGAGCGATTCTTCCAGATGCGAAATGAGGAATACGGTCAGGACGTGGCAGATATTATCGTATCGGAAAATGGGACACTGGTGGCAGAGGACATCTGGCATGGATTGATGAAGGAGCCAGGGAAGCTATTTCAGAATATCTGGAAGAAAATGGTGCAACGGTGTATGACCTGATAGATCTTCCAGACCAGGCAACAGTCATCTTAGCAGACGGAACAGTTATGAAAATCATGGAACAGCAGCCAATCAGTACAGATACATGGGAGCCGACACTGATCGGACAGAATCTGCGGGGTGAAGAACAGAAATTCAGCTTTTTCGAGATACATAAAGTCAGAGAAAATAATGGCATTGACCTGAAAATGCCAGAAAATCATTATATTGACCAATATTATGTGATCGAAGATCTGGCAGCAAAAGGTGGGATGAAGATCGAGCGATATAAGGATTTGGGAGCTGCCCTTGGAGCATATTACTCTCTGCCTAATCATAAAATGAAAGCTCTTGGAATTGAAAATACAGCACCGTTGCGAGGTAGTCTTGATTTTATTCAGTGTAAGAATGGAATAGATACATTGATTTATGATTGCCAGGAAGTGGAAGGATGGCTGAATCCGCAGATATACAATACTTTTAAAGAGATAGGAAACAGTCTGGCAGTGCATGATACAGAGATAGCATACCAGATTGGAGATCAGTATTTTACAATTCAGACGGTAGAAGATGGTTATGATTATACATTCTATGATAAAGATTATCTGGAACTGGATGGCGGCGTTTATGATGATCCGACTATTTCTATTACTGAAGCAATGGAGAATATTTTGGAAGAGGATGGACTTTCGATAGAAGATGCAAGCGTGATGGATTATGAAGAAATGTATGCAGAAATTGAATATGCAGAAGAAGAGAGACTGGAGAAGATACAATTTGAACGTACTTGCCCAAAGGCTTTTTTTGATGGTTATGACAGGGAAGCGGCATTAAAAAGTTATGAGGGAATAACCGTACAATTTAAAATGTCTGGTATGTATTTAACAGTGCAACCGACGGAGGATGGCTATAAATACCTGGTTTATGATCAGGAACTTCATGAAATTTCAGGAGATGCCTGTGGGAATCCAGAAGATTCTATTCAGAAAGCAATGTATGCCAGCTTGAAAAATGAAGGATTGGAAGATGTTGAATGTGTAAAAGTTGATGACAGGGAGTTTCGGGATAAGGTAATCAGTCATTCTAAAGAAGTGCTGGCCAGTGGAGATGTTCGATTCACTTCGGAACTTGGCAGATGTGAAACAGCATTGAATGGGATGGGCAGGGCAGAAATTGAATATGAAGTTTTATTTCATGCAAGAGCTGTGCTGGAAGAAATGGGACTGGAAAATGAAGTTACATTGATTGGGGCGAGAGTACATGGTTCCAGAAGTAGAGATGACCTGTATCGTGCAGATTCTGATCTTGATGTGGTGCTTTCTTATCGAGGAAATATTCGAGAGGATAGTTTTTTTTAACGAATTGAATTCGTATGGTATGGCAATAGCAGGCATTAAAGTAGATATTACCCCAATCTTAGAAGAAAGAATTACTTTGGCAGAGTATATAAAGGAATCGGAAGCCTATCTTGATCAGCAGGAAATCAGGAAACTCGCAGTGGACTTGGATAATTTTAGTTACGAGTATGATACTTATGAATATAAGGATACTGTTGAAAATAGGGAAGAACAGGTCGAGAAAATCACAGAAGATATTTTGCACAGGGAGACAGCTGGTTTAAAAGACTGGCTGACTGAGGTGTCAAAAGAATCGAATATAGACAGTGATGTAATTACTGCCCGGTCATTACTTTCACGTCTGGAAAATGCAGAAACACTCTCTATTTTACTAGACCGTTAGAGCAGGAGCAGACAGAAGCCACGATCACTTTTTATGTTGCAGAGTGCATGGAATTTCCAGTTATGGGTGAGTACCACGAAAATCTTACTTTGGAAGAAGCCTTACACATTTATGAAACCATTCCCGCTGAACGTATGAATGGGATAAAAGGTGTTGGATTTGAACTGCACGATGGAAGTGATTATGACGGACCGTATGATCTTATGCGACTTGGAAAAGTTGACAGGGAAGGAGTGGAGATGATTAAACACTATAAGGAAAGTCCATTAGTTCAGAAAGCAATGGATGATGTGGAAAAATATTTTGCCAGGAAGCAGGAACTTACAAAAAGAACAGAACAGGCAGTTGGAGATAAGCCTATACAGAAAGATAATGTTTCACATCCAAAGAGCAGAAAAGAATCTGTTCTTCAGGCACTCCGGAACGTCAGGCAAAAATAAAAGAGCAGGAACAGACTGTAACGAAAGAAAAATCCAGAACACATAAGAAGGGAGAGGTGTCATTATGATGGTAAGATTTGAGGAAGATGAATATATTGCTGTTGCGATTTTTGATGCGGGTGACAGGATTCAAACAATGAATGCTATGGATGAAATTTTTTCCTATCTGGATGAAGATATGAAGTATCTGATATTTACAACAATCCAGAAGCTGTATTATCTTAGCGATGAAGGATACAAAGAGCTGGAAAGAACCGTAGAGATTTATAAAGCAGACTTGGAGGTGGATGGAGAATGAGTAGAAGTCAGTTTGCAGTTTACCAGTTAAAAAAGAAGCCGGAATTGAGAAACCTTCTTTTCCGTACCTATGAAGAACTTGCACAGGATCAGATTCCTGTGCAGGTGAAAAATTATGAACAGGTGTATCTTGGAACAATGAAATCGGGAGAAACGCCAGAGCAGATAAAAAAGGAGCTGGAGAAGAAACAACCACATAATTATAAAGGTCATGCAATCAATACCAGTGACGTGATGATCTTGAATGATAATGGTATCATGACTGTTTACTATGTAAATAAAGATGCTTTTATAGAGATTTCTGATTTTATGAAAGTTGCATCTTCGGAAAACGGTGGACTTACGAAGGATACGGTTGGCTATGAAATAGAGGGAAAAGACGGATCATGGGAAGTAATAGATTATCTGCTGGTAGAAGGCAAGAATTATTTCCTTATGGAACATGAGCAGTATGGGAAAGATGTTGCGTATGTAGTCTTGAACCAGGATGGCAAAGTGATTGTAGATAGCACATATAATGGATTTGATGATGCGGTAAAACAGAAGATTCTTGATTCTCTGCATCCGCCGGTGCAGGAACAGACAGGAAATAGTAAACCGAAACTGGATAACTGGCAGAAGTATCTGGAAAATGGGGAATACCTGAGAAGTGCGGAAATTACAGAGGAAGCAAATTACAATATGATTGACGGACTTAAAAATAATGCAGCACCGAAAGAGAAAAAGAATCGTCCCAAAGAATCTATCCTTGCAAAATTGAACGAGAAAAAGGAAGAAGTCGCAAGGCGCAGTGGACAGAAAGCTATGCAGCAGGTAATGGGACAAGATATGGAACGTACAAAAAAATAAAAATGAGAAGCTGGTCACTTTGTTGTGGCTGGCTTCTTTTTTCACATATAAAAAGACTGGCCAGTGACGAATGCTTCGGTTAAGGCTAGTCTTTGTAGTGCGTTGAAATATCTTCAATTTTACAATCCAGAATATTACAGAGTGTATTGATGGTGTTCATACTGACACCCTCATTATTCTGCAAGCGGTGTATCAGGGACTTACTGAAATGGTATTCTTTATGAAGTGTGTACTTTGTAATACCTCTTTCCTGCATGGTAAGCCACAATTTATCATATTTAATCAACGGCTATCTCCACCTTTTTCTTGTCTTTCCCTCATTATAGGGTTAAGATAGAAAGTAACAAAGGTTCTGTTTTCGGAACCCATATCAATGAGGAGGAGATGGATTGAAAAAGCAGAGGATAAAAGGAATTGTACTGGTAGTTGTTTGTTTCATATGTGTATTGTGTATATGTAGTGGGTTTTATAGAGTGCAGTCGAAGGAACTTTCGGAAATTCCTGATGCAGTCAATAGTACGAGATTTAACACTACGGAACATTTAACAG
>ENA-OQCN01001339-OQCN01001339.1-human-gut-metagenome-genome-assembly--contig:-NODE-1339-length-12369-cov-2.153978_pt1 | contig 12369 bp, 14 predicted proteins | sample MGYA00242497_ERZ504576 | MGnify/ENA primary metagenome ERZ504576 (study PRJEB26092, sample SAMD00036296) | human gut metagenome | host: Homo sapiens | study: EMG produced TPA metagenomics assembly of...
AACGTGTTTGAGGCGAACGCCGAGTTTGAGCGTAGTTCCTTTGCTTTTAGGTGATTCTGACTCTCTTAGTGTTTCTTATGGTATGGAACCTGAACAAGAAGCCTTATCTATTGTTTCCTTCAAGGACCGAGAGGTTGCTTCCCCGTTAATAAATTAAATCCCAATTACGCATTCATCTTCAATATCGGACTGATTTTTTTATAAACCAGGAACACGATCAAAGATACCAGTATACCTTTCAGCAGATTGAATGGTCCGACTGCCAGTATCACGAAAGTCTTAAGGTCTGTGATATGTTTGTTTACGGCAGTTCCCATTCCAACCAGGCCGTCGATCGGCATACCGAATGCTTTGGCATATGCCGGTAGTAATACGAAGGCATTCAGGAAACATCCGACTACTGTCATGAATACGGTTCCCGCCGCCATTCCGGCTACTGCTCCGGTTCTGGTACGTTTCTTATTGTAGATCAATGCGGCCGGCACAACCAGTGAACAGCCAATCAGGAAGTTTGCAATTTCTCCGACTCCCGCTGTCATAGTTCCGTTGATTGCAAAGTTCAGTAAGATCTTGATAAGTTCTATTGCCGCTCCGGCGAGTGGTCCCATTGCAAAACTTCCGATCAGATCGGTACTTCGCTGAAATCTATCTCATAGAAGGACGGAGCGAACGGAAGCGGAATTTCGAACAACATCAATACTGTTGCGATTGCCGATAACATACCAATCTGTGCCATTATCCTGATTTTGTTTCTGTTCTTTTCATTTTGTCTTGTCATTACTTTTGTACTCATCTTTCTTTCTCCTTTAAACCGAATTATATTCTAAAGGAAGAAACTTCTTAATTTTGAACCATACAATATTCACATAGCAAGCAAAAACCCCGCCACCCAAAGGGCAACGGGGCAATCATATCATTCTGATAATCCTGTAAATATCGTATCATCTTCTCTCATCCAGACTTTACTGTCGGTTCCGGAATCTCACCAGATCGGCTGATCATCACATTGATAACATCTGTTCAGATATCTCTGACCAGAAATTCTTCAAATGACCAGTTCGCGGACTTTACCGCCGGTTGGGAATCACACCCTGCCCCGAAGAATCTTCTTTCGTCTTATATTATAGTACGGCATATCCGTCTATGCAACCATTATTTTGTGCTCATCTCACGGATCAGTTTTCTGATCGGAAGAACAAATGTCGGAGATACAGACAATTCATCGATTCCCATCTTAAGGAATGTCTCTGTCAGAGTCATATCTGCTCCAAGTTCTCCGCAGATACCAACCAGCATCCTGCTTTGTGTCCGTTTTCGATCGTCTTCTGGATCATGCGGAGCACTGCCGGATGATGTGAATCATAAATGTTGTCAAGTTTGCTGTTCTGTCTGTCAATTGCCAGTGTATACTGAGTCAGGTCGTTTGTTCCGATACTGAAGAAGTCAACTTCCTCTGCCAGAAGATCGCTGATCATCACTGCTGCCGGTGTCTCGATCATAATACCCTGTTCAACTTCACCGTACTCGATTCCTTTTTCTGTCAGTTCTGCTTTGATAGACTCTACGATCTTCTTGATCTCTTTCACTTCATCTACAGAATGATCATTGGATACATAATTCCAATGTTACCATATGCGCTTGCACGAAGAAGTGCCCGCAGCTGTGTACGGAAGATATCTCTTCTGTCCAGACAGATACGGATCGCACGGTATCCCATGGCCGGATTTTCTTCATGATCAAGGTTGAAATAATCCACCTGCTTGTCCGCACCGATATCCAGTGTACGTACAATTACCTTCTTACCTGCCATGTTCTCAGCTACTGTCTTGTATGCCTGGAACTGTGCTTCTTCATCCGGATAATTATCCGCTTCCAGATATAAGAATTCACTTCTGAACAGACCGATTCCGGCCGCATCATTGGCCAGTACACTTGTAACATCTTTTACACCGCCGATATTTGCATATAATTTGATATGTTTTCCGTCTACCGTTATATCTTCTTTTCCTTTTAATTCCTGAAGAAGTTCTCTTGCTTTGATGTCTTCTTCTTTCTTTTCCTGCATTTTCTTTAAAGTTTCTTCATCCGGATCAATGTAGAATGTTCCTGTGTAACCGTCTACAACCGCCATCTTCCCGCTCCACTCTTCTTTAATATCAACTTCGATCAGTGCCGGGATGTTCATCGTTCTTGCAAGGATTGCTGTATGTGAATTTGCAGATCCAAGTCTGGTTACGAATGCAAGGAGCTTCTCCTTGTCCATCTGGACTGTCTCACTTGGTGCAAGATCTTCTGCCACAACGATCACAGGTTCATCACCGAGGCTCCACCGCTTTCGTTCCCACTTAAGATATTTACCATACGTTCCGAGATATCTTTTACATCTGCTGCTCTTGCTTTGAAATAATCATCTTCCATCTCTGCAAACATCTTCGCAAAGTTATCTCCTGTTGTAGCAACAGCAAATTCTGCGTTTACCTGCTGTGTCTCGATGATATTAACAACAGAATCAATATAATCATCATCTTCCAGCATCATTTGATGTACTTCAAATACAGCAGCATTCGCTTCTCCGACTTCTTTTAATGCTTTTTCATACAGTCCCTGTAACTGCTCTGCTGCCTTTGCGCGTGCATCCTCGTAACGTTTGATCTGTTCTGCAGTATCCTCTATTTTCACACGTTTTACAGGCTGTTCTCCCTTCTGGTAGAACAATATTTTTCCAATTGCAATTCCTTTAAATATTGATTTGCCAATATATTTCTCCATAAATGATACCTCATCCTTCCTTCAATCTTTGTTAACATTCTAACTCACAATACCTGTAAAGTCTAGTTTTTCGTATGATTCAATTCGTCGTAACGCAGCTTTTCCATTGTAAATCCGCGTCCTCTTACCTCATTGATCTGCGTGATCGTGATAAATGCTTTCGGATCGATCTCCTGAATCGCCTCTTTTACCGAATACAGCTTTCTGCTGTGGATAACACATAATACGCCCTGCTGCTTCTGCTCTCCATAACCGGTCTCGATGTCTACCATCGTCACTCCGGCATCAATATCCGTTAAGACTTTCTGACGGATTTCTCTGTATTTGTCCGAAATTACAAATAACTGGATCTGTGACTTCCCAAGAAGCATCACCCGGTTCAGCACAACCGTACTTAAAAACAAATTCAAAATACCATACAGTATCTGTTCCGAATCTGAAAACAGCATCTGAAATCCCAGCACCGAAAAATCTACGATATACAAGAATACCGCTACCGGGACATGAAACCATTTGTGTAACACAAGTGCCAGTATATCGGTTCCACCGGTAGAAGCACCTACTCTTACCACCAGTCCGATACCGATTCCAAGGAGAACCCCTCCATATAATGCCGCAAGCATAGCATTATTCTCCGTCACTTTGTCTATTCCCGGAATGGACTGTGCCATCGACAGGAATATTGGATAAATAAAGGAACTGATGATCGTTGTCAATGCAAACTTCTTTCCCAAAAATACTGCACCGAGAACGAACAGCACCGCATTGATCGCCAAAATAATCATCGATAGGTTTACCTGAAAATAATGGCTGATCGTAAGACCGATACCAGTCGCACCTCCCATAATGATCCCATTCGGCACGATAAACGCTGCCACAGCAAACGACAATACAAGATTGCCGGCCAGAACTCCCAGAATGGTTTTGATTATTTTTTCCCAACTTTTTTTCATATGCTCCATCCTCTCTCCGTACTTTCTTTCCTGGATTATGAAATTCCTTTCATCGTAAGCTGGATCCGCTTCTTCTTAAGATCCACGCTCATCACTTTTACATCCACGATATCGCCAACGCTTACCACTTCCAGCGGATGCTTGATGAATTTCTTATCCGTGATCTCGGAAATGTGTACCAGTCCATCCTGGTGCACTCCGATATCTACAAACACACCAAAGTCAATGACATTTCTTACGGTTCCTTTCAGGATCATGCCTTCCTTTAAGTCTTTCATATCTAAGACATCTGTTCTTAAGATCGGTTTCGGCATTTCGTCACGCGGGTCACGTCCCGGTTTTCCAGTTCTTTCACAATATCCCGTAGGGTGATCTCTCCAATCTCCAGTTCCCCGGCAAGTCTTGCATAGTCTTTGATCGTGAGGGAAAGTCCGGTTAGCTTTCCTCCGCTGATGTCTTCCAATGAAAATCCCTGTTTCTTCAGCAGTTTTTCTGCAGCTTCATAGGACTCCGGATGTACACTGGTTCCGTCTAACGGATTCGTACCATTCTGGATTCTCATGAATCCGGCGCACTGCTCAAAGGCTTTTGGTCCGAGTTTTGCAACTTTCAAAAGCTGCTTTCTGTCTGTGAATCTTCCGTTCTCTTCTCTGTATGCCACAATATTCTTAGCAATTGCTCCGGATATTCCGGAAATATAAGAAAGGAGCGGTGCCGATGCCGTATTCAGGTCAACTCCGACTTTATTTACACAGTCTTCCACAACACCGGATAAAGCTTCACTTAACTTTTTCTGGTTCATATCATGCTGATACTGTCCGACACCGATGGATTTCGGATCAATCTTCACAAGTTCTGCCAATGGATCCTGCAGTCTTCTTGCAATGGATGTCGCACTTCTCTGTCCAACGTCAAACTTCGGGAATTCTTCCGATGCAAGCTTACTTGCCGAATATACGGAAGCTCCTGCTTCATTTACAATTACGTACTGCACTTTCTGCGGAATCTCTTTTAATAATTCTACAATGAACTGCTCAGATTCTCTGGATGCGGTACCATTTCCAACAGAGATCAATGTAATGTTATATTTTTCAATAATCTTTTTCAGCAAATCTTTGGATGCCTGGATTTTCTTCGGTGTCGTCGGAGCAGTCGGATAGATAACCGTTGTTCCGATGACTTTACCGGTCGGATCAACAACTGCAAGTTTACAGCCGGTACGGAATGCAGGATCCCATCCAAGTACAGTCTGTCCTACGATTGGCGGCTGCATCAGAAGCTGATGCAGATTCTTCTTGAATACGCTGATTGCCCCGTCTTCTGCCTTCTCGGTCAGATCACTTCGGATCTCACGTTCAATGGCCGGTGCAATGAGACGCTTATAGCTGTCCTCTGCCGCCTCTTTTAAGATTGGTGTGGTATGCGGATTATCACTGTGGATCATCTTCTTTTCCAGATATCTTAAGATATCGTCCTGCGGTGCCTCAATCTTCACCGTAAGGAACTTTTCTTTTTCTCCACGGTTCAATGCAAGCACTCTGTGTCCGGCAAGTCTGTTTACCGGTTCTTCGAAATCATAATACATCTCGTATACAGACTCCGCTTTTCATCTTTTGCCTGTGAGATTACTTTCCCATGCTGTATAGTTGCCTTGCGGATCCAGCTTCTGTAATCTGCCTCATCTGATACCGACTCGGCGATGATGTCTTTTGCTCCGTCAATTGCTTCTTTTACGGATTTTACTTCTTTCTCCGAATTCACATATTCTTCCGCATATACTTCTATCGGTTTCTCCGCTTTCTGAAGTGTGATAAGTGCTGCAAGCGGTTCCAGTCCTTTTTCCTTTGCGATCATGGCACGTGTCCGGCGTTGGACGGTACGGACGTAGAGATCTTCTACTACAACCATCGTCTCTGCTGCCAGAATCTGCTTTTTCAGTTCTTCGGTAAGCTTTCCCTGTTCTTCGATGCTTGCCAGAACCTGTTCTTTCTTTTCTTCCAGATTACGCAGGTACATCAGTCTTTCATGCAGTGTTCGCAGTTGTGCATCGTCCAGTGTTCCTGTAACTTCTTTTCTATATCTTGCGATAAACGGAATCGTATTGCCTTCATCGATTAATTTTACCGCCGCATCGACCTGCCATCTTTTGACTCCAAGTTCCCCGGTAATCACCTGATTAATATCCATATGTTTTGTCTTTCCCTTTCTTACTGTATTCAAAGAATTTGTACTTCTTTATTACGCGGATAATTATAACTGAATTCATCACTGTATGCAATGGCGTCTATACTACAGAGTTCACTCTGTTTTCTTGAAAATGTATTTTCTATATGTTATACTGAAACTACTTGAACTTATCAGAAAAACAGAAATACTTAAAGGGGCTTTTACTTATGAATCAGGAAATACAAGGACTCTCAAAACAACAACTCAAATCCAGGGAAACACGGACCCGGATCTTTCAGGCAGCCAAACGGATCCTGCAAAAGCAAGGTTATGAGCAGCTGTCGATCAAGAATATCTGCGAAGAAGCCGGTGTCTCCAATGGGAGTTTTTATCATCATTCAAGACAAAAGATGATCTTCTTTCTTATTATATTGAAGAACAGCCGAGTATGGATCCCAATCTTCTCGAACTTCCGTCCAGTGCTGCCGGAACAAAAGAGGCAATCATCTCAGTTTATTTAAATTATGTTCACTACTGCGAAGAGCTCGGAGTTGAATTCATGGCCAATTACTATACACCTAAGAATCAGTCCCTGAACCCTTTGATCCGTACAGAAAGACCATATCCGATCATCACCGTTCATGATTATCTGAAACGCGTGATCGATGCCGGAATCATTTCCCCTCCTGCCGATCTGGAGGATATCACAACCGACATCCGTATGATCGTAATCGGAAATGTATTTGAGTGGTGTTTAAAGAGCGGCGATGCTGATTTCGAAGGCAATATGCGCCGTTCCCTTACTACTTATCTGAACGGATTGTTCTGATCATTTTGAAATCTATGAATTTGCAAAGGATGAATACGGTATGTACACGTTTATTGCCAATCCCAATGCCAGATCCGGCAGAGGGATCTTCTCTGGAAACAGATTGAAAAAATTTTGCTGGAAAAAGAAATCGCATACAATGTTTTATTTACGAAATATCAGCATCATGCCACCCGCCTGGTGCATGATCTGACTTCCGACGGTGCTCCTCATACGATTGTTGTCCTCGGAGGAGATGGTACTTTAAACGAAGTAATCAATGGAATCAGATACCTGGACAAAGTAACACTTGGATATATCCCGCTTGGTTCAGGCAATGACTTTGCCAGAGGTCTGGGACTTCCGACGGATATCCACAGTGCTCTGGAACAGATTCTTTCTCCTTCGCATTACACTGCCATGAATGTCGGTGTACTGGATTATGAAAATAAACACCGGCGTTTTGCCGTAAGTACCGGTATCGGCTTTGATGCCGCAGTCTGCCATCAGGTAATGGTCACGCCTCTCAAAGCTTTTCTGAACCGCCTGAAACTTGGGAAACTTACCTATCTCGGTGTTGCACTTCATAAACTGCTCACATTAAAGCCGGTCACAATAACTGTCACAACCGAAACCGGTGAAACAAAAACTTATCACAAAGTCTATTTTACAGCAGTTATGAATCTGAAATATGAAGCGGCGGGTTCAACTTCTGTCCTGCCGCCAACGGGACCGATGACAGGCTGGATATCATCACTGTCTCAGAGCTGACACGACTTAAGGTTCTCTGCCTGCTGCCGACAGCATTCAAAGGATGGCATACCCGTTTCCGTGGAATCACTCTGGACACCTGCACAGAAGTCACGATCACCAGTGACCGCGCACTGCCTGTACATACCGACGGCGAGCCGGTCTTTCTGCAGTCTGACATCCATGTACATCTGGAAAAAGAGAAGTTACGTATTATTACGCCTTGTAAATAATTCTGTACACAGGGAGGTTATTTTATGCGTTTACTAATTGCCGGAATTATTATATTTTTCACATCGTTCTACTTTTATCTGATCTGGCCGAGGCTGTCCCACAAACAGCAGATTCGCCCATTTCTCCATACTATGTTCGCACACCGCGGATACCACTGTATTGAAAAGGGAATTCCGGAAAATTCCCTTTCTTCTTTCCGGGCTGCAATCTCACACGGATACGGAATTGAACTGGATGTACATCTGTCAACCGACGGAAAACTTGTCGTATTTCACGATGATGATCTGTCACGTATCTGCGGACGCCCGGAAGCAGTTGAGGCACTTCCGTCAAAAGAACTGCAGCGCTGCCGGTTACAGGATACCACTGAAACCATCCCTCTTTTTTCTGAGGTACTTTCTCTGGTAGACGGGCAGGTGCCGCTTCTGATCGAACTTAAGATTCCGAAATCTTCTCTCAGTATCTGCGAAAAGACATGGGAATCCCTGAAAAACTATAACGGTCCTTATATGGTGCAGTCCTTTAACACACTTGGCATCTGGTGGTTCCGCCGCCATGCGCCACATGTCCTGAGAGGTCAGCTTTCTTCCAATCTGACTGCAGACAATCTTCCGGAACCATGGATACTGACTTTTATTGTAAAACATCTGCTCGGCAATGTACTCGGACGTCCTGATTTTATCTCGTATAAACTCGCAGACCTTCCGAGATTTGAAGTATGGTTTTTAAAGCACATTCTGCATCTTCCGGTTGCTGTATGGACACTTCGTACACCAGATGCGTTAAAGAAAGGAACACTTTCTTACGACATGCAGATATTTGAGAAAAAGAAAATGTATTATTAATTTTGTTAATATTCCATGAACATTATTGTTGATTCATTTTTTTCATGTTATAATGCGCTTTGAAACGAGATAAGATAATAACAAAGGCTTAAAAAGGGGTAGTTCATATGAAAGCCATTGATAAAGCAAAGAGTTTTTTGAAGAAGTACCGTCATGCATGGGTATTATCATACTTTCTGATCTATATGCCATGGTTTGTTTACCTTGAAAAGCGCACAGATGTACGACATTATATGATACACTCTCCAATTGATAATCATATTCCGTTTATTGAATATTTTATTATCCCTTATTTGTTGTGGTTCATATTCATTGCTGTGACTGTGGCTTATTTCCTGATTAAGGATAAATGGGGATTTTACAGACTATGTGCTTTTTTATTTTCAGGTATGACAATCTTCCTGATCATATGTACGGTCTTTCCAAATGCATTAAATTTAAGACCAACTGTATTTCCACGAGACAATATGTTTACCGATATGGTAAAGTTCTGTATAAAACAGATACACCGACGAACGTGCTTCCAAGCATCCATGTATTCAACTCTATCGGTGCAGTCATTGCCATCTCACATAGTAATGATCTGAAAAAGCATAGATGGATCCAGATCAGTGCCTATATTCTGGCAACGCTCATTATCCTGTCCACAATGTTCTTAAAACAGCATTCCGTGACGGACGTGATCGCAGCGGTTACGATGGCATGTATTATTTATCCATTCGTGTATGTGACAGCGGATAAGACGGCGCCGAAGCTTTCTCAGCAGCCGACGTAATATGAATAATTATGAATCATATAGAAAGATGCAGGTAACTGTTATATAACTGACAGTTATCTGCATCTTTTTAATTTCCATTGTTTTTCCGATCACTACCGTTCAATCCCCGCATACCCTGTATACTTTTCAAACGCCGACGGAATCGAATACTCCTTCCTGATCTCCTCCGGATGAATAAACAGAAATCCTTTCTCATTCGTCTTCTCCAGCTCATCTACGATCACCTCATATCCTGTCATATGCCATTCGATATGACTGAAGATATGCTTTGCTTCCGGAAGTTCCTGCACACGGACCGGCATCAGACCGATCGTCTTGCTGTACTCCGTAACTTCGTCCATCGAAAGCTTACCTTCCACATTCGGGAATTCATACAGTCCTGCAAGCAGTCCTTTTGCCGGACGCTTCCGGATCGCAATCCGCTTACCGTCTTTGAATATCAGAATGGTTCTTTCTTCGATCTTTCTGGTTTTTGCCTTTTTCTTTACCGGTATCTCTGTCGTTAGATTCTCCTTGCACGCAATACAATATTCTTTTACCGGACATTCCTCACATTTCGGTTCTCCGTTCGGCACACACACGATTGCTCCCAGCTCGATCAGTCCCTGATTGAAATCACTGGCAGCATCGGATGGTATCACCTGTTCCAGTGTGTTTTCAATCTTCTTACGGACACTCTGCTTCATGATATCTTCATAACTTCCGGTGATCCTGAAATCACCCGGAGTACGTTACCATCACTGCCGGCTTCGGGATTCCGTATGCAAATGCGCTGATAGCCCCCGCCGTGTAATTTCCGATTCCTTTCAATTGCAGAATTTCTTCATAAGTATCCGGAAATATGCCTTCATGATCAACCATGATCTGCTGTGCTGCCTTCTGCATATTCCTGACACGGTTATAATATCCAAGACCTTCCCATAGCTTCAGGAGTTTATCCTCTTCTGCTTCTGCGAGATCCTTCACTGTCGGAAGTGCTTTTAAAAAGCGGTCGTAATATCCTTTTACAGCTTCCACCCTTGTCTGCTGCAGCATAATCTCGGATATCCACACCCGGTATGCGTCCGGGTTATGACGCCACGGAAGGTCTCTTTTATTCTCACGGTACCAGTCCACCAGCGGTTGTACGATCTTAACAAGGTCTTCATCTTTTTTTTCTGTATTTTTCATTTTCTATTGCTTCCCCATTTATTTTACTTTCTCGAACATATGATTCATTATAACTTATCATTCTATACAACGTCAAAGCCCTTTTCCTGGAAATGTCGTCCCGATATCGACATCCTCAGGAAAAGGGCTTTAAGAGAAGGGAATGTGGCTGATCCCTGCCACTAACAATATTATCGTTTGATATTATTATATTCCTGTTTCCTTTATATTTCCAATTGGTTATTCTCATATACTTATAGAAAGATTCTATATATTTTTTAAGCTGATTCTTATTTCTTTGTTCTATAGAGATTATCTATTCCAGTTGTCTTTCATCGGAAAAAGCAATTGGAAAATTTAATTAGAAAAGTCTATACTATTCATAGAAAATAAATATGAATATTTAGGAGGTATTCGGTATGTCAATTACAGCTGAAACAGCGAAAGCGCATGCAAATGATCCTGCCGTATTATGCTGTAGAGCAGAAGGCGGAATTACAATTGAACCGGCAAACTTAGAGGATCCTGCAATCTTCGATGAATTAGTAGATTCAGGTCTTTTAAATCTTGACGGATGTCTGAAGATTGGACAGGTTCTTGGGGCAAAATTAACAAAAACAAGTGATTCCCTCTGTCCACTGACAGCAGATAACGTAGAAGGATTCAAATCAGATGACGATTTAGCAGCAGAAGAAGCTCCTGCTGAAGAGGAAGCTCCTGCCGAAGCCGCACCTGTTGCAAGTGTTCAAGGTGCTGTTACTACAATTAAACATGGTAAAGTAGTCATCTCTATCAAAGAAGGAAAAGATATTTATCTTGAACTTCCTATCTAATTTGAAGAGAACCTATGAAAGTATACGAATAGCAAAGGGCAGATATCATTATACAGATATCTGCTCTTTTTATTTCCGCTCCCAGACAGGTTACTCTCTATTCTTCTCTGTCCGCTGCTTCTTCAACTTCTTCCATCCAGTTCATTCTTCCGTAACGCAATGTCACTGCATAGATCTCTTTCTGTAATTTCACAGATAACTGGTTCTTGCGGATTCTCCATTTCCAGTTGGTTCCGACCGTTGACGGTGTATTCATACGGCACTTGTTATCAAGACCCAGGTAATCCTGCATCGGGATCACGCACCATTTTGCAGCACTTCTCATGATCAGGCTGATCAACGGCTTATTCAGTTCTGCTTCCGGCGTGTAAGTATCACAAAGATACTCGCGGGTCAGCTTCTGCTCATCCTTGCTGATACTTCCCCACCAACCTGCAAGCGTCTCATTGTCATGTGTTCCTGTATAAGCGACACTATTCACCGGATAGTTGTGTGGCAGATAGTCATTCGCACATCCCGAATCTCTCGAGTCAAATGCAAATTCCAGAACCTTCATACCCGGGAATCCGCTGTCCCTTACCAGCTCACGTACACTGTCCGTAACATATCCAAGGTCTTCTGCGATGACCGGTTTTTCACCCAGTGTTTCTCTTACTTTCCAGAACAGATCCATGCCCGGTCCTTTTTCCCAGTGTCCGTCTACCGCCGTCTCTGCCCCATATGGAATAGAGAAATACTCATCAAATCCACGGAAATGATCGATTCTTACCACATCGTACAGGCGGAACACATATGCCAGACGAGATATCCACCACTGATATCCTGTTTCTTTATGATATCCCCAGCGGTAGAGTGGATTTCCCCATAATTGTCCGGTTGCGGAGAATCCGTCCGGCGGACATCCTGCAACCGCAACCGGTACATTTTCCTCATCTAACTGGAATAATTCCGGATGTGCCAGGTATCTGCGCTGTCCATCGCAACATAGATCGGGATATCCCCGATGATCTGAATGCCTTTTTTTGTTCGCATAGGCTTTTAACTGCATCCACTGTTCATGGAACTTGAACTGCATATACTGATG
>ENA-OQCN01001340-OQCN01001340.1-human-gut-metagenome-genome-assembly--contig:-NODE-1340-length-12367-cov-1.997958_pt1 | contig 12367 bp, 15 predicted proteins | sample MGYA00242497_ERZ504576 | MGnify/ENA primary metagenome ERZ504576 (study PRJEB26092, sample SAMD00036296) | human gut metagenome | host: Homo sapiens | study: EMG produced TPA metagenomics assembly of...
CCGACTTTTCCAATTTAATTCTTTAAAGTATTTCAAACATTCCAAATCCCTGCGCGTTTTTCGCCCCAAGACCTGTCTGGTACAAGAAGTCCAGGTATTTACGTTCTCCGCTTAGTTTATAAGTTCCATACCAGGCAGTAATAAAAGTCCCCTTATAACGAGTTACCAGCTTTTTCGGCATACTGTTTTCACAGATTCCCAGCTGTATTCCGGACGTAGGAGCCATTCCATAATAGGCCTGGTATTTCCGGTAGAAATTATCATTGATCATCTTGCAAAATGGTTCTTCATCCGGACTGAAATACCAGGTTTTTTCGCTTTTCAAATCTGTGGCATATACCGTCACCGGAGATTTCATTCTGATAAGAAGCTGTCTTTCTTCCACCGTATAATCATAAAGTTCCAAATCCACATCTGTATACACATGGTTTCCGAAAGTAACGCCCTTATTCCATATGCCTTCTCCCAGAAGCCGGATCAGAAGAGGTTCCGGACTTCGCACTTCAAAGGAAACCTCTGAGAAAAACGTTATCTTCTTATTTTCAATTCGATATTCCCCTTTCAACTGACTGAATTGAAACATTTTGTACTGCCTCTGGCCCCGCATGAATCCACCTTCATGAAGGAATTCCGCATAGCCCGGTATAATATCCAGAGACCGATAAATAACAGCCTGGAGAATATGATTATAATTTACAGGTAGTAAAAGGGGCTCATCCAACTCGATATGTATGACCAACTGCATGGTTATTGATTTCCCTTCCTATCATTATTCTTACCATTATTCTGCCATTTTTTTTCACTATAAGCCATGCCTAAATCTGTATCAAGAATATTGGGGAAGATTTGCGTAGATCTTTATATCTTCTCTTTCTGATGCAAACTTTTTTCCTGAATTAGTGCCACGATTTCTTACAAACCATTCATATCCTTTCTCAATCGCCTTGTTTTTCTGGGCAATATCTTTCGGATAAGAGATTTCCATGTTTTCCGGAACACTGTCCAGACCAGCTATTTTATAAAATTCTTTTTTGGCATGAACACTTAAACCAGCCTGTTCATAGGTAAGAGCCGTTGTCAAAGGAGAAACTTTATATTCCAATTTTCCATCCTTCAGCGCAATTCTTCGTTCCTTCACTTCAAGCACCTTGCAGACAATACTTCCCATCCCCAATGGTTTTGCGCTTCCAAGCTTCAGACCCAGATTTTCTTTTCCACTGTTTAGGATCCAGACCAGCTGATTTAGCTGCTTTTTTGAAATCTCCTCAAAATAAAGGTCTCCACTAAAAGTAACTTTTCCTGTCACCGGTCTTACTGTTTTATTAAAATTGGATGGCTCTGCTTTAAGAATCCTGCTATTTCTGGAATGCCAGTAAAATTTTCTTCCACGCAATTCACCTGGTTTCGCTATAACCTTTCCATCTACCACCTGATAATCATAGGTCCAGAAAGTTGCTCCGTCAGGTTGCTTCAAGTAAAATTCTGTATTTCCAAGTTTAGGTCCGCCCAGTGCCTGAAGAGTGATTTTATTAAATTCATAATATTCCTCAGGCCTTCTCTTGTCAGTCACGTATAAATCTGTAAATCGTATCTTAGAACCACTGGAATCTCCATTTTTCCCAATGTGGCCAAACAATTCGCATGCCGGGCAGAAATTTTCTGTGCATGAAGCAAACTCTCCGGCAAGCATACCGAGGCTGTTATGAAATGCCTCCTTTGTTACTGTTGCAGGAGATAAATAAACCAGATTTTTTCCGACCGTGGAATAATTAACAGGAAAATACTGTTTCTTTTTATCCTTAAAGAAGTTCTCCAGATCCTTCCGGTACTCTATATAAGCATCTTTGTTGTTTTTTTGCAGTGCCGGCTGAGACAAATAGGAACTAATCACCGGAAACAGCTTGCGTTCTACGTCATCTCTGGAAAGAACGATATTCTTCTTGTACCTGCCTTCACCAGCACGAGCACTTTTCTCCGAAAACGCATGGTATCTTTTTTTCGCCTTACTTCCGGTGCCTCCCATTCCCCATTTCAGAAGATATCCCTTTCCGACTATCAGATCACCATTCCTCCAGTTGTTATATTCCATCGGACTTTTGCCGTTAAATGCCTTGTCTCCCACTGGCGTTGAAAAAGCATCTCTTAGTTCAAACATCCCCTCCTTATTTCTACAAAGAAGCGCAGGCTTAAACCGGACAGGTACCCGTTTCACCGGATATTCCTCACTGTTCAGCACTCCCATGCAGGAATCCGTTAACGTCTCATAAACATTTCTCACCACACCTCGCATCTCACTGCCTGGAATTACCGGAATATGATATTCATTCTCATAAGTTTTTCCTGCCTCCAGTTCCGTATAGGAAAAAAAGTCATAAGATTTATGATTCTCCACCTTTGTGGATTCACTAAATGCTGATTCCGAACTGGAATTTGGTATAAAAAGAGGTGATTCCGTTGTTATGCTGTATTTTATCACACCGGTGTGGCGGTCGGTATCTGTATAAGCTTTCGCCTTTTGTGCGGAAATTGATAAAATTATATGGGTTGATAAATTTATCTGCCATCTTATTTCACCTCTTTCAATCTGTAATTCTCGATCCGCATAAGGTCGTTTTCATCGTAAGTAATATAATTTACTACTTCTACCAGCCTGAATCTTTGTCTGGTTTTTCTTTTTTATTTCCCAGAGTGACTATTTTTTCCGTGTAAATGTCCTCATGTTCCACAGTCTCATCGCTGATCAGAGTTTCTATTTCCCCACTTCTGGTCTTGATATAACGATACTCTCTGGTATCATTAAATAAGTGAAGCTCCAGAAGTTTTTCCGTTAGTTGCTTGTCTTCCAGAAGCTCCTTCCGACTATATTTCTCATACTTCACCTTGTCACGGTATAACGCATATAGTGTTCCCCGTTCCGGGATACTTGTCAGATCCATGTTTTTCACCTCTTATGTGCGCAGAGACAATTGAATGCTTCCGCGATGAATTGGTTTTCCAGTCTTGGTTTTCCGTCAATGAAAATCACACCTTTCGGATACTCTTCAGAAGTGTCCGGGGCAAAAACCCCTCTTCCTACTGCCGTTTGTCCCCCCACAGCCAGATAGCCGTTCCGCAGGTCATTCACTGCCAGAAGAAGAATTCCTGTCATCCATTTGGCATCCACAGGCTGTTTTCCTTTTTGCACTGCAATTTTCAGGGTAAAATGTCCGTCCACATAAGTTTTTTCCTTATACAAAGCTCCATCGTGTACAGCAGATTCGAAGCGGCTGATTCCAGTACGGACCATAGTAAGCGGTCTGGCATCCAGAATTCTTGCCTCACTGATCACAACATTGGACGCGTGGCCACTGCCTGCATTTACACTCTGTCTCGCTCCATCTCCTGCGTCTGTCGCCTGGTTTCCAGCGGTTTCCTCAACGTATCCAAACATGATCTGCAGAATTTCTTTTTTCTTCACAGGTAATTTTGTACCGCCTGCTTCCAGTTCTCCCAAAATCTGTTCTACCCGGTGACGGATTGCACCTGCAAAGCTGCTGCCTGAGATCACGCACTCCGTTTGAAGTGATATGGACAAAATCCGGTTCATTCTTTTTTGCCGCATACTGCCGGATACTGATGCCGCCTTTCATCACAAGAGGGACTTCAATATGGATCATTCTTCTGGAATCCGAATCTGTGTGTAGCCAGTTTTCCAGCTCATTGGAAGCTTTCTCCCAGGTGGAAGCTTTATAGGCATCTGCATATTTCAGATAATTGTCTTTGCCATAACTTCTGACTGACAGTCTGGTGATCTTAAATGCTCCGAAACCTCTGGTTTTCTTACGTCCCAGACGAATCTCTCCCTGCTGGATTCCCTGAAACACAATAGCAAGCTGCTTTTTCATCTCTTCTTCCAGATCCCCCTCCCTGACAACAAGTTCCAGATAAAAATGTCCCTTCAGACCGGTTTCCAGGATCTCCATATCGAATTTGCAGCCGTCTTTTACAACTTTCTTTTCATTTAACCCTACTCCATCTCGCACACCGATCACAGGCTCCTGGTCAAATACAAGATCTGAGATAAGAAGCGGCTCATTTTTCCCTCTATATCGTCTTTGGAAAAGCCAAACAGCTCCCATTCATTGTCCTTTTCCCCGATATAAGAACGCATGGCACCGGCAAGGGAGCTTCCTGGCACAAATGGATTGCCATCGAAATCCAGGAGTATATCGGCATCTGTCCATTCATCTTCTCCAGATGCTACATTCAGCGGAGACTCCAGCTGGATTTGAATATAAAAAACCAACCGTTTTATAACTGTTTTCATTCTTTGTTGTCTCCTTTCTTCTGATTTGTCTTTACTAAGTATTTCAGTTCTGCCAGATATGCACGGTAAACCTTCTTAAAAAGTCTTTCTTCTGTCAGTTTATTTTTAAAGCTGCTACCATAGGCTTCTGTCATCTCTGCTTCCACCTGTTTTCCGATTTCTTCCGGATCTATCCGCTCGATCAGGAAAGTACACAAACTGTTTTTACTTTCCTTTTCAATCTCTCTGACCTCATTTTTCATGTTTTCATAGGAATGTTCTGTTCCGAAAAGGACTCTCAACTTCGCTATTGCTGCATTCATGCTATCCATTTGTTTCTGGTCAAAGAGGTTTTCGTTTTTCAAATTTTCCCGAACAGCCTGCTCGAGCCTCTTTTCAAATTCTTTTTGAAGAAGTCCGTCCAGAATTCCAGTGGTATCCTGTGACATTATTTCTACCATTCTTTCTGCCGGTTTTTCTGCCCGCACCTTTTTTACCACAACATCAGAGCTTTCTGCCGGTTCTTTTGCCAGAAGTTCTCCAAAGCCTTCCGTTACACGTTCTCCTACAAACTTTCCATTCAAAAGTCCCATATCAAATCCGTTTTCTGAGTGAAGAAGGAAGGTGCTTCCTTTTGCCAGTGCGTATACTGCTGGTTTCCTTCGCTGCCAGGTTACATTGTATCCGCCGATGGCATTAAACTGGATATATGGTTTTTCCAGATGAAGATCCCGGCATCCTGTCATTTTGCATAATTCTTTTTCTAAAACCCGAACGTCGGTGGTAAACATTCCCTGGTCGTTATACAGAAGTACATCTGCCCCCAGCGTAAGAATTGCCCGCCTTACTATTTTGTGTTCTTCTTCTCTTTTTTCTACAGAATCCAGTGTAAAATCCACCGCCCCAAACTCACTGGAACGTCCATACCCATACGTACCTCACCCATAGCTTCCACAGCTTCTATGATCTGCTTTGTCTGTTCTCTGCCGGCATATATGTATCCGCAGAAGTTCTGCCCCGGCGAAATTGCTGCAAGCTGGTAAAAACTGGAACCGTCCAGTCCGGTCGCACGTCCTACGGATTTGTCTGACGGTCTCTGGTGATGGTAACTGATCTCTGTTTCCACATCCTCTATAGTACCGGTATGATCCATATACCGGATATTTGCAGGTGTCATCTGCTTATCTCTGATTTCCAGCGGATCTGTCAGAAGCATATCCTTTATTCTCATCTCTCCGTTACTGTCGTAACGCTGATCCTTTACCTTTTGCAAAGAAATCTGTCCTGGCACACATCGTTCTTCTCCGTTTGTGATATAACCATTCGTTACGATTACTTCGCCGCTTTCCAGAAGGCGACTATATCTCCTCGGCTTCAAGGCACCGGCGATCAGCCAAGAATCTTGCTGCCTGCAATATAATCTTCTGTCGCTGCCTGATTCCCCTGTGTGGATTTACAGATCATCGCACTTCTCAGGCGAACAGTATATTTTATCTGGTTATGATCATAAAGCTGGTTTTTATCAAGGAGTACGTGCTGCCATCTGTCAGATTCCAAAGTCTCTTTCTGCGCTTTATCCAACCGATTAGTTCCATTTCCACCAGCCCCAGCCCTCTTGTCCTAGACATTCCCATATGTTTTACAAGGGATACTGCCTGTCCAAGAAGTTCCGGGAAAGATACCTTTCTGTTCCAGTTACATTCTGCCGTAAACACCAGACCTCTTTTCACAACCCGAATTCTTCTCAGGGAATTTTCCTGGACAGTACCTGTTTCTGAATTCACTGCTGTCTGCGTCCGCATATAAGTATATTGGTTCAGTACATTCTGAGGACTTTTCAGCTCTGCATGGTGGCATTTTTTCAGAGCAGCTGTCACTTTCTCATAATTTTCTATGTAAGCATTCGAAAGAGAAAAAGCTGAATTTTGTTGTCCTTCTTTTCCAAATATTTCATGCATTTCTGCATCTGCAATACCAAGTTCCACCATTTCCTGGGCCACTTCCCGAATACACCCCTTTATTCTTTTTGCCGGAATATAAGGAATTCCATTTTCATCATATACCACATCCGTATCTACCAGACTATTATGGGTATCGCCAGAACATGTACAAAGATCACTAAGAAGTCTGATTATCAATTGCATTTGTCGTCCTCCCCTACATACCAATCCATAATTTCTAATGCGTCATACCAGATTGCTGCATTCTTCTCCGGATTTTCCAATTCGGTATATCCTCTCGACTTCAGAAAGGAAAGTATACCTTCAAGTTCTGTGTTCCCCATAGGAATGGCATCACGAAGTTTTTTCGCATTGCTTCTTGCCAATAAGTGTTCCTCAGAGTTTGACTTTATCTTTTTTCCCCCGAAATATATCATCCACTTCATCAGTTGAGCAATGTTATAGCACTCGTTTTTCTCATTCATATTCCAGTTATCCTTTTCAAACGGAACATAGTATGGACGGGAAATAAATTCTTTTCCGTCTGCTGTATAGTGTCTGTCACGGTACGTATCAAGTTCAGACGCCCGAATATTTGTACAAATTTGATAATCCAAGAAATTGCCAATCTTATCATATCTTCCATCTTTACCTTTACATTCTGGCTGTTTAGCTCTTTTCTTTGCATTATCGCAGCATGCTTCTGCCACCTGATACGCATCTGAAAAAGGAAAATGACTATTAAAAAATGCAATTCCTCCACAAGCTGAAAAATCACCTTTTTTACTGATATTCTCCAGGAAAAATTTCACTGCCGGAATAGCAAGTTTTGCATTGCATACAAAAGTAATATCATCTCCCGCAACAATAATTTCTCTGTACAATTTGTGTTTTTTGTGTCTTTTATCCGAGGAGTCAAAAACTCCATGTATTCTTTCATTTCATCTACTGTCTGGCGAAAATTCCCAGAAATATTTAAAGATAACTTCCGCATTTTTGTAATTGCATCTTCATATCCCCTAATGTCTTTCATCGTATTCCGAATTGTGTTTCCCATACTATTTCCATCAATATGAAACACTGCCAAGGTACTGCTATCCCCTTTTTCTGTAATCATGTTATCAAAAAGTTTTTCATCTTCCATCTTAGGAAATGCGGCTCTTTTCAGGCTTGCCTCTGTGGAATAATAGTTGCCTTTTGTATCCTTACTCGTTAACGGATAGCCCGTAATCGTATCCACTGCCATAAATGGCATTGCACCCACAGGCATGCTCAACGGCATACTTGCTTTGATCTCACGCATCTTGTTATTAATTGCATCATAATCCTTTTTGTAATCCTCTGTTTTAGAAACCACTGCTACTGCTAAATTCAGTGAATATGTTCTATCCAATAGATATTTCGCCAGAAATCGATTTACTTTCTCACATTCTCTTCCATGTCGAAATAATACATAAGCATTTCCACCACCGATAAACATAATCTGCATTTCGATTTCCTGGTCTTCCAGAAACGCCTTTGGATTATCTTTCTTCCAGTCCATCATATAGGTCGACAAATTTTTCTTCTGTATACTCACATATTCCCGCAATCCTTCTGTGATAATTTTTTCTACCAGCACAGAGGCTCCTACAATTTCTTTCGCTGCATTGCTTTTAAAAATGTAGCTTTGAATCCCGCGCACATCATACATTGCCAGAACCTGCTGATCCAGTAATTCCGCTTTCATAACTTTCCTCCTGATTTCATTAGTATTCCCGAAATCCCTGAAAAACAAATAGTGTCTCTTTTTGTACCGTCCCATCCTCTTTCACATGTTCTGTGGCTCTGCGTTCTGAACAGCTTGCTAACACTTTAATGCCTCTTGCTTTCAGCTTTTGAACTATCCGAAAGCAGACTACAAACTCGCCCATACACATAACAGCCGTCGCTCCAATGCCAATATATCTCTTATTATCTGCTCTGCCAGTTCTTCCAGACCTGAATCCGTCAGATCACATGCCACTGCCGGAAAAGGTACATCTACTATTTCTCCATATTTTTTCTGCTGTCTCTCTTTGCATAACCGACCATAACCTGGAAGGATGATTCGAACAATTCACAAATTTTTTCATTTTTTCTTACCTCATCTATAAAAAGTCAACCAAAGCAGTTTTAATAAGCATACTTCTTTTTTCCTGTCATTTCAATATTTTTTGTTTAATTTTCAGTCCTTTCAATTATAAATCCATCACTTATTGTGTATTTATGATAAATATGGTAGTATTATTATAAATATTTCATTCTGGAGGTAACGATATTATGGAAATAAATGCACTTCTATTAAACTTTGAAAAGCAATTACATATTTCCGAGCATGAGAAGACTATTCTCACTGGTTTTTTACATTTTCTTGTCAATCGTTGCAACTCACAAAATGTAATTATTCCCTATGGTCTGCTTATACAATATGATGAAGACAGTTCTTACCAGACTTTCCTAAGCATTTTGGAATCTGTCCTTCCACAACTTAATACCAAAGACAAATATCTGTTAAAACACGCCACAGAAAAAAGTTTATCTCAGATAACACTAAAAGAGTATTTTAAGACTCCGAAAGAAATCTTAGTCCTTACAGATTGCGAAGATGATGGTTCCCTGGATTCTATCATCTCACAATTTCAATCCACACCTGATATTATCAAAATTGTATGTGCCCCTACCCATGTAATAGAAAATCGCTTTCGTTCCAATGAGCATTTCTTTTACCGTGTTCTGGCCCGCCATATTCATCTTGAAAAACTACACTCCGAAGAAATCACCTGCCACTTTCTTAATCTTTTCAAACAAAAAGGTTATACAGCCACTTCGGATTTTTCAGATGAATTAGCATATTATATCGAATCCATATACGAAACTGCTGACTTAAAAGCTTCTGAATTTGTGCAGGATTTAATAAGGCGAATCGAATTACAGATGGAAGAGTCCAATGGAATAACTGCTTATAGACAGGGAATTCCTGTAGATATCTCTTTTATTCCTTATTCAAAACGAGTTTTATCACGAAAGCAGAAAGAAATGTATCCTTCAAACGCTTCTGACCTGCCACAGATGATTCCAATTGAGGATACGCAAAAAGTAATGCCAGATTTCGAGGAAAATGAAGCCGAAACCCATACCCAGACTCACCAGTTTGTTCCTGAACATCATCATACAAATGTACTCCTGCTTGCTCTAAGTACATTTCCTGGTCAGATGAAGAAAAACAAATTTGAATATAATTTCAATGGACATCAAGGAACTGTTATTGGTCGTTATCAACTGGATCCCATTCCTAAAATGCTGGATGAATTACTTGCTGAAAGCAATGAAAAATCTTGACAAAATTATCATGCTTTGCACAGATAAGACCCTTAAAGAAACAAGTATCACTACTCCTGAGAATATCATGATGAATATCTCACCTCTTGAATATTTCAAGAATCAAATTCGCAATTATATGAATCCTAATTTGAGTGATGACGAACGCTTCACTCCGATAACATTTTCCCTGTTTTCCCCTTATGACGGAATCCAACAGGTTATTGATACGCTGCGCGGCATAAAAAATCCAGTATTATATCTGGATACTCATGGTGGCATTCGCGGTATACAACGTATTATGGAAGCAACCATCTCTCTTTTGAAAATAGAGGATATTCATGTTAAAGAGGCATTTAGTGTAGAGTTTCTGAAAAAGCAAAAAGCAGTATTATTACCTCTGAAACAGAAAATCTAAAAATTTTTGACTTCGTTTCAGGTATCAACGAATTTATTTCCTGTGGAAGAGCTAACACTCTGATGAGCTATTCCTCTTCTCATTCCAAAATGGATTCTTCCGAACAGGATTTTATAAATGCAATTCAGAATGTTGCCAATGGTATTCAGTGGTGTTGTATTCCAGAATTTGAAAATGGTTTAAAAAATCTTCAAACATTTTTTTCTAAAAATGCTAGGGCTAAAACAACCGATATAAATACTTCATATCTGGAAATTTATAAAACAGATATAAAAAAGACTATAAAAAACTTGTAACCCAGCATAATGTAGCTGATGAAATAGCCTGGTGCAGAGAAAAAGGGTTTTATCAGCAGGCATTAACACTGATTGAATCCAGAGTTTCTTTGTTACTTATTGAAGATTGGAAAGTCTTAAAAATAAATCCCAGTTACACTCCCGTACGAAAAGGAAAAACTACTTGTTACAAAGTTTCGGAAGAATTTGCCCCCGCCACAGAAAATGACTTTTTTAATGCTTTTGTCTACCGCATCACAACAGATATTGTAAGAAACGATACAACGGGACTTTTTTTTTAACTCGTCCAAAATTTAATCAGTTAACTGAACAGGATTATACGCACTTTTTAAATGCTCTCCAGACAACACCACGCTTTTCAACTTCACCTGCCGCTATAAATAATTATTTAAAGAATGCTTTAAAACACCCAACTGTATCTTTAAAAAGCAAAACACAACAAGCTTTCAGATATGTTAATGTACCGGAATGTATCATTATTTCCGACTCCATTGACCAAACGGTTTTATTCCAACTACTCATATTACATAAAACCTTGAAAGATGTGCGAAATACCATGAATCATGCTTCCTCTGAATTGAACTACAAATTAGATGCCATCGTCCTCGCATTAAAATATTATATGATATGGCTGGAACAGATTAATCCAAACCAGAATTAACGTATTCTTTTCCATGTAAGCAGGTAATTGTCCATATCTGTTAGCACCTACACTTTTCTGATACAATCTTTTTAATAATGAACGAGATGACAATCGGGGAGGTTACCCTCCCCATACAGTTATCAATCTGCATCATCGTCTTCTATCGGTCCGAAAAGTTCATCAAACTTTGCCTCAAGCAGTTCCTGCAAAGAGTGGGTTTCCTCATCTGTTTCTTCATCAACATACCTTGGTTCAGCTTTCTTTTGTTCCACTTCAGTGTTACGCATAATCTTTCGCATAGCTTCAGCAAATTCTTTATGTTTATCGCTCAATTTATTTATCCCCCTTAGCCTTAATATTCTCAATCAATCCATTAGTTCATCTTTGTATCTGCCTACATCTCTCCTTAAAAATATAGGTGTAGTAATCACCAACGTCCCTCAGTACCCTTGTTGTCATAGATCTAACCAACTCATATTTGCCTTCATCAATGAAGTGCTTGGCCATTTATCACATGAACTACTTCATTCTCATCATAAGCCAGAAAAACAAGTGTATTCACTGAACGATCGTCTCTAGGATAATCATATTCTATTTCTGATACACTGCAGGTACGATTAGATCGCCTTTATAATCCACGACTCCCATCTTATTATCTGCTGTCCAGACAAAAGCGAACTCGCCACTATAAACATAGGATATCTTTACGAAAGAATCATAGCTGGCAAGAATCCTGATTTCTTCTTTACTCTGTTCAAACGTGCATATTCCGCAAAAACAGAGCACTCGCTCCGCATGAGCGGAGCGCTGTTCCGCTAGGAACGGATCATTGCACTGTTGGTTAATAAAGTTACTTGCTTTCTACACGTCTATCGCGACCTGGAAAGTCTAATCGATATGCTTTAGAGGTCATGCGGCTGAGACATGCATCTGCATATGTGTTATCACCAAACAATTGGTACCAGTTCGCTACTGGCATCTGCGAGATGATGACTGTTGATTTTCAGCAATCTCTAGCTTCGATGATTTCAAAGAGATCACGGCACTTGTCAAGATTTAAGTCCATCAATCCAAAATCATCTATAACAAGAAGATCATAATCGGCCATCTTGTTTGAATACTCATAGTAATTATCTTCACTATGCGCATGGGCGGATTCTTGAAGCAGATAATTCGCACGGATATATTTAACAGTCCTCATTTGATGTAGTGCTGTAACGCAAAGTGCACATGCAACATGCGTTTTGCCAGCTCCTGCTCCACCTGTAATCAAAAGATTGTTCGGTTCATCGATCCAATCACCTTTGGCCAGTAATTCAATGACATGTGTGTTTAACTGCCTCTCGTGCAATTTGCTCAAACAAATAAACGCTGCTGTCTCTGGACTGATGCATCCGCTCATGATCAGCGGTCCTTCGACCACTGATCATCTTTTGCCCCGTATGT
>ENA-OQCN01001341-OQCN01001341.1-human-gut-metagenome-genome-assembly--contig:-NODE-1341-length-12365-cov-3.298333_pt1 | contig 12365 bp, 18 predicted proteins | sample MGYA00242497_ERZ504576 | MGnify/ENA primary metagenome ERZ504576 (study PRJEB26092, sample SAMD00036296) | human gut metagenome | host: Homo sapiens | study: EMG produced TPA metagenomics assembly of...
CGGTCTGGCTGTTCGGCCTGCCCCCCGAGAAGATCCAGATCGTGGTGCAGCGCCAGAGCATTGTCCACTCTGCCGTGCAGTACAGCGATAACTCCATCATCGCCCAGCTGGCGTGCCCGATATGCGCATCCCCATCCAGTACGCCCTGACCTACCCGGCCCGTGTGCCCGGTGTGGTGCCCGAGCTGGACTTTACCACCCTGAAGCTGCTGACCTTCGATGTAGCCGACGAGGAGACCTTCCGCTGCCTGGCTGCCTGCAAAAAGGCCATCAAGAAGGGCGGTCTGGGCCCTGCGCCGCCAACGGTGCCAACGAGGAGGCAGTCAAGCTCTTCCTCGAGGATAAGATCGGCTTCCTCGATATCGGCCGTCTGGTGGAGGCTGTTGTGGACAGCGACAGCTTTGGCGGCGATTACACCCTGGCCGATGTGTATGAGTGCGACAAGATGGCCCGCGCCTTTGTGAGAGCGCACCTGTAAGGAGAACTGATGTCTTTTATTGTCACCTTTATTGCTGCGGTGTTCGTGTTCAGCGCCGTGATCGCCATCCATGAGTTCGGCCACTTCATGGTGGCAAAGCTCTGCGGTGTGCAGGTCAACGAGTTCTCCATCGGCATGGGGCCGGTGCTGTGCAGGCGGTGCGCAAGGGCACCCAGTACAGCATCCGCGCCCTGCCTGTGGGCGGCTTTGTGGCGCTGGAAGGGGAGGAAAGCCCCGAGAGCAAGCAGGCGGAGGAACGGTCAAACCCCTCAGCCGCCGATGGCGGCAGCTCCCCTGATAGGGGAGCCCTTGGCATAGCGGAGACTTCCCCCGAGGAGGAAAAGCCTGCTGGTATTCCTCTGAATGAGGCCCCTGTCTGGCAGCGGGCCCTCATCATGCTGCGGGTGCCGGGATGAACTTTGTGCTGGGCTTTGTGGTCATGGCCATCCTCATCACGGCCCAGAACGAGCCCATCACCAGCAAGGTCCTCTATCAGGTGGAGGAAAACGCCCTCTGCGGCCAGACCGGCCTGCAGGCAGGGGATAAGATCCTTGCGGTGAACGGCCGCCGCTGCTTTGTGGCAAACGATATCCTCTATGAGCTGATGCGCACTGAGGACTACACCGCCGATTTCACCGTTCTGCGGGACGGCAAAAAGGTGGAGCTGCCCGGTGTGCAGTTCGACACCTGGCAGGATGACAAGGGCGAGACCCACATGAGCCTGGGCTTTACGGTCTACGGCATCAGAAAAACACCGCTGAACGTGCTGAAAGAGGCGGGCAACAGTGTGCTCTACTACGGCGCATCATCTTTGCCTCCCTCTCCGACCTGCTGCGGGGGAGGGAGAGCATCAACGACCTCTCCGGCCCGGTGGGCATCGTAACGGCCATCGGGCAGGCCGCCAGCTACGGCTGGCAGGACCTGCTGGAGCTGCTGGTGCTCATCACCGTGAATCTGGGCATCTTCAACCTGCTGCCCTTCCCGGCGCTGGACGGCGGCAAGGTGGTGTTCCTGCTCATTGAGGGCGTGACCGGCCATGCCGTGCCCGAAAAGATCCAGAGCGGCCTGACCGTGGCAGCCTTTGCGCTGCTGTTCGGGCTGATGATTTTTGCAACTTACAACGATATCCTCCGGCTCATTACCGGGGCAATGTGATACGGAAAGGAAAACGACCATGCGGCAGCTGAAACGAGAAGTAAAGATCGGCAATGTGACCATTGGCGGCAACAACCCCATTGCGGTGCAGACCATGCTGAATGTCCCCGTGGAGGACATGAGGCAACAGTTGCCCAGGCAAAGCGCTGTGAGGCGGCGGGCTGCCAGATCCTGCGTGTGACCTGCCCCAGCGCGGCGGATGCCAAGTGCATCGAGGCCGTGAAGAACGCGGTGAACATCCCCATCGTGGCGGATATCCACTTTGACTACAAGGCCGCGCTGGCCTGCGCCGACGTTGGTGTGGACAAGATCCGCATCAACCCCGGCAACATCGGCGACGACGACCGGGTCAAGGCCGTGGTGCAGGCCTGCCAGCAGAAGAACATCCCCATCCGCATCGGTGTGAACGGCGGCAGCTGGAAAAGCACATCCTGGCAAAGTACGGCGCGCCCGTGCCCGAGGCATGGTGGAAAGCGCCCTGTACCATGTCCGCCTGCTGGAGAAGTTCGATTTCAACAACATCGTCATCTCCATCAAGAACTCCAACGTGCCCCGCATGATGGAGGCCTACCGCCAGCTGAGCGCCGTGACCGATTACCCCCTGCATGTGGGCGTGACCGAGGCCGGTACTTACCAGATGGGTCTGCTCAAGAGCGGCATGGGCATCGGCGGGATGCTGCTGGAGGCATCGGCGATACCATCCGCGTCTCGCTGGCCGCCGAGCCGGAGAAGGAAGTGGAAGCAGGCTACAACATCCTGCGCGCCGTGGGCTTCCCCGTGGCTGGCCCCGAGGTCATCACCTGCCCCACCTGCGGCCGCACCCAGTACCCCTGCACCGAGATCGCCAACGAGGTGGAAAAGCGCCTGCAGGGCTATAAGAAATCCATCAAGGTGGCCGTGATGGGCTGCGTGGTCAACGGCCCCGGTGAGGCCCGCGAAGCCGATATCGGCATTGCAGGCGGCAAGGGCGAGGCTGTCCTCTTCATCCACGGCCAGCCCATCAAGAAACTGACCGGGGATAATATCCTTGACCAGTTCATGGAGGAGATCTATAAGATCTGAGAGGTTCAGCAAGGAGAACACAATGCCCTTAGAAAACAAACTTGGTTTGACCGACGAGGCCGCGCTGGCCCGGGCCGAGGAAAAGATCAGCAAGACCAAAGCGCTGGAGCTTTACGACACCGGCCTGCTGGATGCCTTCCCGGTGGGGACATTTGCGGGCCTGCAAAAGATCCACGGCTATCTGTTCGGCGAGATCTACCCCTTTGCCGGGCAGATGCGCACCGTGAACATTGCCAAGGGCAATTTCCGGTTCGCACCGGTCATGTATCTGGCTGCGGCTCTGGAAAGCATCGACCGGATGCCCCAGTCCACCTTTGATGAGATCATCGAAAAGTATGTGGAGATGAACGTTGCCCACCCTTCCGGGAAGGCAATGGCCGCAGCACCCGGATCTGGCTGGACTGCATCCTGAAAAGGAGCTGCATCAGTCATCGACTGGAGCCGTGTGGACAAGTCGGATTACCTGCTTGCCATGGAGCGCAGTCCGGTGAAGGATGTGGAGATCAAGGCCCTGCTCCGTGCAGCCCTCACAGACCGGATCACAGACCGGCTGGTCTATATGAAGGGCATCGACGCAAGCTATCATTATGAGGGCTATCACGTCTTTAGGACGGAAGATTTGTAAAGGAGTAACCCATCGTGACACCACTTGTATCTCAGCTATGGCCGCAGTTCATGGCGGACCCGGATTTCGCGGCCAGTTTCGGGCGCGTGATCGTGGAGCATGCCCGGATGCTGCGGCAGGAGCGGCAGGTCGTTTTTACCCTGCGCAGTGCCGCCCCGCTGGACAAGGGGCTGTGCGCCCGGCTGCTGGCCTCCCTGCAGCCGGACTATGAGGCTTTGAACTGAAGATCGACAACCTCTTCGGCTATGCCGCGCTGGACGAAGCCGCCCTGCGGGAGCTGATGGAGGAGATGAAGCGGGACGGCATCCCCATCAACGGCTTTCTGGACCGGTGCAGGATCACCATCACCGGCCAGAACATCACGGTGGGGGTCTGCCACGGCACCAAGTTTTTGCAGGAGATGGAGTTTGAGCGCCTGCTGGCGGAACGCGTTGCCGCCCACACCGGTGTCAGGCCCAAAGTCACCCTGACAAGCGCGGTGGGCGAGGCCGAACAGCGCCAGATGGAGGAAAAGCTGGAGCGCAAGATCGCCCCGCCGGTGGTCAGGTTCGAGAAAAAGAACACCGCCCCCTCCATCAAGGTGGAGGGACTTGATCTGACCGACAAGCCTGTGACCATTTTCCACGGCAAGATGTTCACCCCCAAGAACCTCACCCCCCTCAAGGACCTGGGCGGCGAGGGCGGCAAGTGCGTGATCTGGGGCGACGTGTTCTTTACCGAGGTCAAGGGCAACTACCGCAAGATCTACACGGTGTCCATCACCGATTACACCGGCTCCATCAACCTGAAGATCCGCGCGCAGGAAGGGGAGGACTGCTCCAAGTGGGAGAACATCGCCAAGGGCACCACCCTGCTGGTGCGCGGCGACTGCACCTACGACAAGTACGAGCATGACTACATCGTCTACCCCTACGATGTCCTGTTCGTGGAGCGGAAAAAGCGGGAGGACAACGCCCCGGAAAAGCGGGTGGAGCTTCACCTGCATACCAAGCTGTCCAGCATGGATGCCTTCTGCGACCCGGGCGGCATCGTCAAGCTGGCCCACCGGATGGGCCACCCTGCCATTGCCATCACGACCACGGTGTCTGTCAGGGCTACCCGGAGGCCATGCTGGCCACCGACGAGATCCACAAGAGCGACCCGGAGTTCAAGCTGATCTACGGCTGCGAGGCCTACTTTGTGGATGATATGGTGCCCTGCGTCTACGGCGTGAAGGACCAGCCGCTGGACGGCGAGTTCTGCGTGTTTGACACCGAGACCACCGGCCTGGACCCCGGCGTGGAGTACCTGACCGAGATCGGCGCGGTGATCGTGCGGAACGGGGAAGTGGTGGAGGAGTTCGACACCTTTGTCAAGCCGGGCAAGCCCATCACCCCCAAGATCACCGAGCTGACCGGCATCACCAACGAGATGGTGGCCGATGCCCCGGGGGAAAAGGAAGCGCTGGAAGCCTTTCTCCGGTTCGCGGATGGCCGCATCCTGGTGGCCCACAATGCCCATGCGTTCGATATCCGCTTCCTGAAAGCCGCCGCCAAGCGCAGCGGCATTTCCTTTGAGCCCACCTATATCGACACCCTGACCATGGCACAGGCCATGTACCCGGGCCTGCACAACTACAAGCAGGGGACCATCAACAAGCATCTGGAGCTGCCCAGCTACGAGGCCCACCGCGCCTGCGAGGACTCCGCCGCGCTGGGCCGCATCTTCTGCGTCATGCTCAGTGACCTTGCCGAGAAAGAGGTCACCACCGTGGAGGGCATCAACACCGGTCTGGGCGGCAACCGGGAGGTGCTGAAAAAGAAGTACTTCCACCTCATCATTCTGGTCAAGAACCAGATGGGCCTGAAGAACCTGTACAAGATCGTGAGCGAGGCCCACGTCAACTACTTCTTCAAGAAGCCCCGTGTGCCCCGCAGCCTGCTGAACAAGTACCGCGACGGCCTGATCCTGACCAGCGCCTGTGAGGCGGGCGAGCTCTACCGTGCCGTTGTGGAGGGGCGTTCCTACGAGGAACTGAAGAAGATCGCCTCCTACTACGACGTGCTGGAGATCCAGCCCCTGGGCAACAACGAGTATATGGTGCGGGACGGCAAGGTGGAGAGCGAGGAGGTCATCAAGGACTTCAACCGCACCATCATCCGGCTGGGCGAGGACCTGCACAAACCGGTCATCGCCACCGGCGACGTGCACTTTACCGAGCCGGAGGATGCCATCTACCGCACGGTGCTGCAGGCGGGCAACGGCTTCAAGGATGCGGACACCCAGCCCCCGCTGTTCTACCGCACCACGGAGGATATGCTGAAGCAGTTCAGCTACCTGCCCAAGGAAAAGGCCTACGAGATCGTGGTGACCAACCCCCGCAAGATCGCGGCCACCATCGACAACAACGTGCGGGCCATCCCCCGCGGCACCTACCGCCCAGCATCGAAGGTGCGGAGCAGCAGCTGCGCGATGCCACCTGGGAACACGCCAGGCGGGATTACGGAGACCCCCTGCCCAAGATCGTGGAGGACCGCCTGAAAAAGGAGCTGGACTCCATCTGCGGCCACGGCTACGCGGTTCTGTACGTCATTGCCGTCAAGCTGGTGGCCTACTCCACGCGGGCGGCTATCAGGTGGGCAGCCGTGGCTCGGTGGGTTCCTCCGCCGTGGCCCACTTCTCGGGCATTTCGGAGGTCAACAGCCTGCCGCCCCACTACCGCTGCCCCAAGTGCAAGTACAGCGAGTTCATCACCGACGGCAGCGTGGACGACGGCTTTGACCTGCCTGATAAGGACTGCCCCCACTGCGGCACCCGGATGCTGGTGGACGGCCACGACATCCCCTTTGAGACCTTCCTGGGCTTCTACGGCGACAAGGAGCCTGATATCGACCTGAACTTCTCGGGCGAGTATCAGTCCAACGTCCACCGCTACACCGAGGAGCTGTTCGGCAAGGCCAATGTGTTCAAGGCGGGCACGGTGTCCGGCATTCAGGACAAGACCGCCTACGGCTACGTCAAAAAGTATCTGGAAGCCCGCGGCCAGACCGTCAACCACGCTGAGGAGAACCGCCTGACCCTGGGCTGCACCGGTGTCAAGCGCACCACCGGCCAGCACCCCGGCGGCATGGTCGTTGTGCCCGATACCTACGAGATCTACGATTTCTGCCCCATCCAGCACCCGGCGGATGATGTGGCGGGCGGCCTGCTCACGACGCATTTCGAGTTCAAGTACCTCCACGATACCCTGCTCAAGCTGGACGAGCTGGGCCACGATATGCCCACCTTCTACAAGTATTTTGAGGAGTACACCGGCATCCCCGTGGACAGCATCCCCATGAACGACCCCCGGGTGTACAGCCTGCTCACCAGCCCGGAGGAGCTGGGCGTGACCCCGGAGCAAATCGACAGCCAGACCGGCACCTTCGGCATCCCGGAAATGGGCACCAACTTCGTGCGCGGAATGCTGGTGGAGGCCCGGCCCCGGAACTTCTCAGAGCTGATCCAGATCTCGGGCCTGTCCCACGGCACCGATGTCTGGACCGGCAACGCCGATGAGCTGATCCGCAGCGGCACCTGCACCATCGCGGAGGTCATCGGCTGCCGTGACAGCATCATGCTCTACCTGCTGCGCAAGGGGCTGGAGCCAAAGATGGCCTTTGATATCATGGAGCGGTCCGTAAAGGCAAGGTGGCCAAGGGCGGCTTCAAGCCCGGCTGGGAGGAAGCCATGCGGGAGCACGAGGTGCCGGACTGGTACATCGAGTCCTGCCGCAAGATCAAGTATATGTTCCCCAAGGCCCACGCTGTGGCCTACCTGATGAGCGCCATCCGGCTGATGTGGTTCAAGCTCTACCGCCCGGCAGAGTTCTATGCCGTTTACTTCACTGTGCGCGGCGATGATATCGACTATGAGGCCGCTGTGGGCGGTGCGGCTGTGGCCCGCGCCCACATGGAGGCGGTGAAGCGCCGCCTGAAAGAGGAAAAGAACGCCAAGGACGAGGACGTGCTGGTCAGCCTGCAGCTGGTCAACGAAATGCTCTCCCGCGGGTATGCGTTCCTGCCCATCGAGCTGGGCAAGAGCCGGGGCAACAAGTATATCGTGGAGGATGGCAAGGTGCGCCTGCCTTCTGTGCCCTGAAGGGCGTGGGCGGCACTGCCGCCGCCTCGCTGGAGCGGGCCACCATCGACGGGCAGGAGTATATCTCCGTGGAGGAGCTCCAGCAGGCCACCGGTGTGACCAGCGCCGTGCTGGAAAGCCTGCGCAGCGCCGGTGTGCTGGCAGACCTGCCCGAAAGCAGCCAGGTGAGCTTCTTCTGACCCCTTATGCAACAAAAAATCCCCTGCCAATATCCGGCAGGGGATTTTTGTGTTGTGTGGTTCAGCCTTTACGCTTCCTTTTCCATAGCGGCCAGCGGGGTCAGGTACTCCTTGCAGCACTCCTCGTACATGAGGGAGTATTCCTTGCTGGGGTTGTGGTGCATCAGGCTCTTGAGGGTGTGGGAATCGTAGTCGTCGCCCTCGCTGGTGCCCACCAGACGGGCCGCCACGTTGGAGCAGTGGTCGGAGATGCGCTCCACATTGTTCAGCACATCCAGGAACACCACGCCGGTATCAATGGAGCAGATGCCGTCCTTCAGGCGCTTGATGTGGCCGTCGCGGAGCTTCTCCACCAGAATGTCGATGACCTCTTCCAGCGGCTCCACCTGACGGGCCAGCGCGATGTCATCGTTCTCAAAGGCATCGTTGGTGCGGGTCAGGATCTGCTCCAGCGCGGAATCCAGCAGCTGCAGCTCGTTCTTGGCAATGTCGCTGAAGGAGGCCTCTTTCTCGTAGAGCTCCACAGCCTTTTCCTGAATGTTCACGGCGTAGTCACCGATGCGCTCGAACTCGGTGACAAAGTTCAGCAGCTCGGTCACGGCGTGGCTCTCGTCGTCGCCCAGCTCCTGGTCAGTCATCTTGATGAGGTAGTTGGAGATCTCCACCTCCATCCGGTCGATGAGATTCTCCCGCACATTGATGGCGCTCACCACGTCCTCATCCATCTTGAGCAGCAGGGGAGTGGAGAGGCTGACGTTGCGGGCGGCACGGCGGGACATCTTGACCACGGCGCTCTTGGCCTGCTGCAGGGCCACGGCCGGGCTCTTGAACAGGCGCTCGTCCAGCACGGGCATACTCATCTCCTGTGCTTCCTCGGCACTGTTGGGCACGGTGAGCATGGCCAGCTTGGAGAGCACACTGCTGAAGGGCAGGAACAGCAGCATGGCCGCCACACTGGAAAGGGTGTGGATGTTTGCAATGGTGCTCTTGTTCATCACGTCGCCCCACACCGGGATGCCGATGGTGTACCGCACGGCGTAAATGGCAGCCAGCAGCACAAAGCTGCCGATGATGTTGAAATACAGGTGGATCAGGGCGGCGCGCTTGCGTCCTTGGAGGAGCCGCCGATGGTCAGCAGCGGAGTAAAGGCGGTGCCGATGTGGGCACCCAGAATGATGGGGATGGCGCTGCCAAAGGTGACAAGGCCGGTGCTGGACAAAGCCTGCAGGATACCCACCGAGGCCGAGGACGACTGGATGATGACGGTGACGACCATGCCCACCAGCACGCCCAGCATGGGGTTGGTCATGGTGACGAACAGCTCCTGAAAGGCTGCGCTCTCCCGCAGGGGGGACACGCCGGTGTCCATCAGGCTCATGCCCGTGAACAGGATGCCGAAGCCCAGCATGATCTGGCCGATGTTCTTCTTTTTGGCGTTGCGCAGGAACACATAAAAAATGCAGCCGACAAATGCCACCACCGGCGCAAACGTCTTGGGCTGGATGAGGGTCAGCAGAAGGCTGTCACCCGAGATATCCGCCATGCGGATGAGCTGGCCGGTGACAGTGGTACCAATGTTTGCACCCATGATGACACCCACCGACTGCGTCAGGGTCATAATGCCAGAGTTGACAAGGCCGACACAGATGACGACTGTGCCTGCGGAGGACTGGATCACGCCGGTGATGAGGGTGCCGAAAATGACACCCTTGATGGTGGAAGAGGTCAGCTTCTGCAGCACGCCCTGCATCTTGCCGCCCGCCAGCTTTTCCAGGCCGGCACCCATGATCGACATACCATAGAGGAACAGCGCAATACCGCCCAACAATGAGGTGATGTGTGTGATATCCATCTCGATACTCCTAAAAACTTCCTTTTGCTCTTAAAACAAACCAAGGACGGCCGCCCGGGGCTTCCTGCCCTGAACGCCGTCCTTTTTATTATAGCATTGAACTCCCCCGGACAACAAGCGTTATTTTACATGTTTTTTGCATTTTTACTGCATTTCCGCGCCGTTTTGTCCTTTTGTCAACTGTTCTTTTCTTATATTTTACAGGTATTTTACATTTGAACTTTCCCCGCGCGCTCCTGACATGTTTCCGGGAACTGCCGGGAATATGTCATGCGGCCTCGTCCAGCTCCTCCATGGCCTCCCGCACCGTGTCCGCCGAGAAGAGGAACACCCCGCCCCGGGTATAAACCTCCACATGGCCGCCTACAGATCGGATCTCGTACTCACTCATGGTGTTCCCTCCTGTTCCTGCGGCCCGCCTCCGGGCCGCTCCTGTTTTGTCCGACAAGAGGAGTATACCAGATGCAGGGTACGATAAGGGGGACTTTCAAGCGTTCTGCTTGACTTTTTCATAAGTCCGCATATAATGAAGATGACACCATATACGACACCACAAAGCAAACTGTATGCCCATTACGATACCCAAGCACGAACCGATTAAGAAGTATATGTGGAATGGTGCGTCAGATCGTAGAGAGTGAGGCGAAAATGATGAAAACGCTGAATGAATATCTGGCCCTTCCGTATCGGATGGAGATTGTAGAGGACAGGGAAGAGGGCGGCTATGTTGTCTCCTATCCCGATCTGCCGGGGTGCCTGACCTGCGGCGAGACCATTGAAAGCGCTGTGGCAATGCCGGGATGCTAAGAGGGTCTGGCTGGAGGCCGCACTGGAAGAGGGCGTATCCATTCCGATGCCGGACAGTCTGGAGGATTACTCCGGGCAGTTCAAGCTCCGCCTGCCCCGCAGCCTGCACCGCGCTCTGGCGGAGCACTCCCAGCGGGAAGGCATCAGCATGAATCAGTACTGCGTTTATCTGCTGGCAAAAAATGATGCCCTGCACGCAGGTAAAAGGAAAGGTTTCCGGCCCTTCGCTCTGGTGAGCGGGGGCTTTTCTTATTTTCTCCCTCTTTTTTCGCATTTCGCGCGAAAAATCGCCGGAACATACTCGTTGACGACACAACCAAAAGGTGTTACACTTTGGGCAACAAAACAACGCTGTGTAATGCGAAAGAAAGAGGTGTTTCCATGAACGAAATGAAGGAAGCAGTGGGGAACTGGCGGGAGGCAAAGCAGTTCAGCCCGGCGGACGAGAACGATTTCCTGCGGTGGCTGGACAAGGCCGACACCGAGGAAAAGCTCTTTTCCCGGCTGACCTTCTGGTTTACCTTCCGGGGCCTGCCTGCGGACCAGAACCAACGGTATCATCTGGTGCAGGAGCGGGCCCGGGAACTGCGGCTCTGGAACGGGCTGGAGCTCAAGCTCCGGCGCTGGCAGGACCGTGTGGCTGACGAGTACGAGCAGATCGGAAAGGAGGCGTTCGCGGCCCGCATCGGCGAGGATTACGCCGATTACATCAACAGCCTGACCGACCCGGAGGCCGTCCCGCAGCAGGCTGCCCCGGAGCCGGAGACCGCAAAGCCTGCCGGGGTGCAGGCGTGGTCGGCCCGGGAGCTGTCGGAGATGGAGCTGCCGCCCATCCGCCATGTGGTGGAGGGCCTGCTGCCCATGGGCATGGGGGTGCTGGTGGCAAAGCCCAAGCTGGGCAAGAGCTGGATGGTGCTGGATCTCTGCCTTGCCGTGGCACAGGGGGAGCCGTTCCTGGGGTTCCCCACCCGGCAGCACGGCACGCTCTACCTCGCCCTGGAGGACGGCAAGAGCCGGATGCAGACCCGCCTGCGCCGCTTGCTGGAGGGCAGGCCCGCCCCGGCCAATATGCACGTTATGTTTCAGGCCCAGCGGCTGGGCGAGGGCCTGCTGGAAATGCTGGGGGAGTATCTGGATGCCAACCCGGACATCCATCTGGTCTGCATCGATACCTTATCCAAGATCAAGCCCAAGGCAAAGCCCTTTGAAAATGCCTACGATGCCGACTACGACTACATGGGCAGGCTGAAGGCCTTTGCCGACAGCCGGGGCATCTGCGTGCTGCTGGTGCACCACACCCGCAAGAGCAAGAACCCCGAGGACAGCTTCGACAACATCAACGGCTCCACCGGCATCCTGGCGCGGCGGATTTCACCATCGTGCTGGACAAGCAGAGCCGGATGGACGATGAAGCAGGCTTTCTGCTCACCGGCCGCGACATCGAGCAGTGCGAGCGGGTCATCCGCTTTGATAAGGCCCGCTGCCGCTGGGTTATGCAGGGCACGGCGGCCCAGCTGGCCGCGCAGCGCCGGGTGGCCGAGTATGAGGCAGAGCCCATCGTCAGGACCCTGCGGGTGCTCCTGCAGCAGGGGGATGGAACGTGGAGCGGCAATGCGCAGGCATTGATGCAGATGGGAGAGCGCTATACAAACGAAGAGCTTGCTTCCAGCACACGAGCATTGGCAGGACGAATCAAAGAGCTGCAACCAATGCTCTGGGAAAGAGATGCAATCAAGTGCTGGGATAAACAGAATGGAACAGGCGGAAAACGATACTGCTTTAAGATGAATCGAATTGATAATACTGCGCCTGTTATGGATTCTGCACAACTGTCGTTAAGACATAATTATCGTTGATATCGTTGCTATCGTTGATAAAACAGCTTTCTCTGCAACGATTGCAACGAATGCAACGAATGCAACGATAGAAATGAGTATAACGAGAACCCCCTCCGGTATGGTGTGTACCGAAGGGGGTTCGTTGTGGAAAGGCTTCAGCGGTTTAACCCCACCGTCATTGCTTCGCAATGCCACCGCCCCTAATAGGGGCGGCCTTGGCAAAGAGGGCAAGCTTTACGAAATGCCAAGGG
>ENA-OQCN01001343-OQCN01001343.1-human-gut-metagenome-genome-assembly--contig:-NODE-1343-length-12363-cov-2.224093_pt1 | contig 12363 bp, 19 predicted proteins | sample MGYA00242497_ERZ504576 | MGnify/ENA primary metagenome ERZ504576 (study PRJEB26092, sample SAMD00036296) | human gut metagenome | host: Homo sapiens | study: EMG produced TPA metagenomics assembly of...
AAATTTAACGCTCCCAATCAAAATATTATGACAAAATTAAATAAAGTAATAAAAATCAATTTTTATAAAAAAACTGATGAGCTCAACGCATTTTATACTATTAATCATATAAAAGGGGAATACGGACATATTATCGAGTATTCTTCAAGATGTAATCCCCAAATTGATATAATAAAAATATCAGTTTGGGTATTTTAGCATTTTGGGGAGTATCATGTCGAATTTGATGTACCAATAAGTAGGAATAGGGATAATTTTGAATTAATTGTAATTTTGTAATTGATTATTCTTGCATTATATGTTATAATAATGTATAAAAGGAGGTAATTTGTATGAAAATTGATAAAAATAATATTATTTGCTTTGTAAGTGGAGCTTTGCTATTTGGTACTGTTGGTGCTTTTGCATCGTATTATACTGCGACAGAAAATACTTTCCCAGTTCAATTAAATGGAGAAATGTTTCTATTGACGGATATAATATTGATGGAAGCACATATTTTAAACTTCGTGATGTTGCAAATGTTGTTGGCGGATTTGATGTGGATTTCTTTAATAATACTATTCAGCTTTCTAAAGATAACTATAAATATGATAATAAAGCAAATAAAATTGATTACAGTAAATATCAAGGAACATATGCTGTTTTAAACGGCAGCAGCAAAATATATAATGATTTATGTGATGTTTTAACTATTAAATCAATATCAGCAGATGGAGTTGATTTTGAATTTGAATATCAAAAGACAGGAAGAGGAGTTGTATTTTCACCGGAGAAAGCTACTTTTGTTGAGCCATATCATGCAATAGCCGGTGGAACATATAGTTATGGTGGAATGGAAATAGGTAAAATAATTAATGCTAATTATGATTTAAAGTTTGATGAAAATAATATTAGAATTATTATTTATTTTGATTCACAGGACGAACCAATAAAAGATGTAACTTACAATATTATGACGGATAGAAAAAACTAATTTCTTATAAGATGGTACGAATATATTTTACCATAGTACAAAAAAGGATTTGGAGTAGTCAGATATAATATTTGTTTGTATTGAACTCTCAAAACAGGTCATACCCCAAGGGTGTGACCTGTTTTGGTATCCGCAAAATCAATAGGAGTAGGGGGTGCGGACATATTCTTGGACTATTTGAGAGTGTGAGAAAAAGTCTGTAAAAAATAATCCTTCTATGATAGAATATAAATAAATCATAGGAGGAATTTTTTTATGGCAAGACGTAGACGAGAAAGAATGAGTGAAGGAAAGAAGAATATCATTGCCGGATTGATTCAGGAATACGACATCAAGACAGCAGAAGATATTCAAGAGGCACTAAAGGATCTGTTAGGCGGTACTATTCAGGAAATGATGGAAGCTGAGCTGGATGAACATTTAGGCTATGACGAATACGCACGTAGTGACAATCCGGATTATCGAAATGGAGTGAAACACAAAAAACTTCGTAGTTCTTATGGCGAGATACCTATTGATGTTCCACAAGACCGTGACGGTGATTTTGAACCGCAGATAGTCCCTAAACGAAAGAAGGACATATCAGCAATAGAACAAAAAATCATTGCTATGTCTGCAAAGGGCATGACAACAAGACAAATTTCTGATATTGTGGAAGATATATATGGTTTTGAGGTAAGCGAAAGTATGGTAACCGCAGTTACAAATAAAATATTACCTCAAATAGAAGAATGGCAACAACGCCCTTTATCAGCTGTGTATCCGATAGTTTTCATTGATGCAATCCACTTTTCGGTTCGTGATGAGCATATAGTGAAAAAGATAGCTGCATACATAATTCTTGGTGTAAATGACGAGGGTAAGAAGGAAGTTTTAAGCATAACCATTGGCGAAAATGAGAGTGCGAAATATTGGCTGGGAGTTTTAAATGAACTCAAAAATCGTGGTGTTAGAGATATATTAATATTATGTGCAGACGGTTTATCAGGGATAAAGGAATCAATAGCAGCAGCCTATCCAAATACGGAGTATCAGCGTTGCATTGTCCATCAAGTGCGCAATACATTGAAATATGTAGCGGAAAAAGACAAAAAAGCATTTGCAAATGATTTAAAGAGTATATACCATGCACCGAACGAAGAAAGCGGATACGAACGTATGCAGAGTGTCACAAAAAAATGGCAAGAAAAGTATCCTAATGCGATGAGAAGATGGGAAGAAAATTGGGATGTTTTATCACCGATGTTCAAATTTTCAGCAGAAGTCAGAAAAGTTATGTATACAACAAATGCAATAGAAAGCCTTAATAGCGTACTTCGTCGATTGAATAGCCAAAGGAGCGTATTTCCGAGCGATACAGCCCTTTTAAAGGCACTGTATTTGGCAACCTTTGAAGCAACAAAGAAGTGGACAATGCCACTTAGAAATTGGGGCAGAGTTTACGGAGAACTGTCAATTATGTATGATGGACGACTTGTTTAGCATATATTTTTACATTTGTATAGTGTGAAAAATACGGTCTTTTGCAAGACCGCTCTTGACGCGGAAGAAAATCCGTGCTATATTACAAAAAAGCAGATAAGCTGAATTTTGCTTATCTGCCAAAATAAAACTAAGTATTTTATCATAGAAAAATTAAATTTACAGAAATAATCTCACACTCTCTAGGTCTATATCTATAACTTTATCATATACAGGACAATAATGCGGATTTTCAAAATCCAATTCACTCATATATTTTACAACCTATTATCTGTTATGTTCCTTCATAAAAATCTTCTTTTCCCTTACGTTTTTTAACCTACACTGTTCTTCAATATAATATTTTTGCACGCTACTATTCATCATTGCAACTCACATACTCTGCAAGAAGCGTGATGCCGGGTTTGTTATAATTCAATCTTTTCACCTGTTTCACGATTTACAAAATTAATTTCAAGTTCACAACCAAGAGCATTGGCAATGGCGGTCAATTCCCTTTCGTCAAAATTATTACGCGACATTTTATTTGACAAATTCTGTCTTGAGCAATTTAATTGATTGGCTAATTCAGTCATTGTAAAATTATTGCGTTTCATAATTACTTTTATTTTTTCTGCTGTTGTAAGCATATAAATCATCCTTTCTATTGTATCATCTCATGTTAACATTATACACTTAATAATTTAAAATATAAACAAAAAATCTAAAATTTCAACTCACACGCTCCGCGGGAAGTGTGATGGTATCACATTTTCGGCAAATCTAATTAGTAATTTAATATTACTATACTTTCGCACATAAATATGATTATATAAACATTTACGCTACACAATCGAATTTGTCCGAATTTAGACGTAAAAAAGGTACTGCATACGCAGTACCTTTGTAAGCCGTAAAATCAAATTAAAGTACAGCTTCCCACAATTCAGGATGTGGATTAGCAATAACTTCTGTATTGATAAGCACGCCTTGTTCAGTCGCAATTCTTGCTCCTGCCTCAACACCTGCTTTAACGTCTGCAACATCACCTGTCATTGAAACAAAGCACTTACCGCCCAAACCACGAGCCACACGAACTTCGATAAGTTCGATGTCACCAGCTTTAACAGCAGCGTCGGCTGCTTGAATTGCACTTGCGGCAGTAAATGTTTCAACAATACCGAATGCTTTCTTTTCCTTAACATCGGCTGTTCCGCAAATTGCCTCAAATACGTTATCACCAAGATTACCTATTACAAATTTATCAATAAGTGCATCTTCTGCGATAAGTTCCGCTCTGTCAACAGCCGCATGAATAGCAGAAAGTTCTCCGCCTACGATTGTGACAAATTTACCCGGACAAACCGAACCTGAACTTATAAGCACGATACCCGCACTCTTTAGCATTTCATCAGTTACAACAATACCCTTAGATACGTTTTTTACTTCAACTAATCCTATTGAATTCATCATCTCTCACCCACTATCTTTCAATAATAACAAATCTGTCTGTGACTGCCTTAACCTTGCCGTCAATGCTTGCGTGCATTGTTGTACCAAGGTCCTCGTATGCTGTTTGAGCAACAACGTCACCAACTTTAACTGTATCGCCGACCTTTACAGTAGCACTTGCCGGCTTACCAACGTGTTGTTTAAGTTCGATATAAACTTCATTTGGAGCAAAGTCTATATACTTCTTTCAACGTGTGCTTTAACATACTTCTTATTCCCAGTCTGTCAATCAGAACAGACGAAGATACAAGTCTTGACGCTCTTTCAGGTCTTACCTGTTGTGGCGCTTGATTATTCTGACGTCTTAGACCCTTTCTTCCAAGAGCACCTTTGACGTCCATTGAAATCTTCTGCGGGTCAAGCATTTGCTGACAACCGATAACGGTACAGACACCGCAACCGCAGCATAGAGCCGACTGCAAAAAGCTTTCTGAATCTGTAACTTCACTGTGCGATGCCGCACGAACTGTCTTATGCACATTGATATTATATCCAAGCAAGTTTCTCGGACACATATCACTACACATTGTACAGTTACAGCAAGCCGCAGACGCACGCTTTAATGTCATTGAAATTGGCATTCTCTTACGTTGAATGATAGAATGAGTTTCAGGGAATATAAGAAGTCCCTTAGTTGTCTTAGTAACTGAATCGTTTTCCAAATCAACAAGTCTTCCCATCATAGGACCGCCGTTAATAACAGCCTTACCGTCAAGGTCACCGTGTCCTGTTGCCTCAAGCAACGCCTTAATCTTCATTCCGACAGGAACTTTAACTGTAATATCCTCATCAACGTCACCGCCGATTGTTACATACTTTTGAGTAACAGGCTGACCGTTTGTAATTGCACAGTGAATGTTATAACAGTTTCAACGTTAATAACCATTACTCCGACCATTACAGGGATTGCTCCCTCCGGAATAATCTTGCCTGTTGTTTCATATGTAAGTACAACTTCGTCACCGGCAGGATAAATGTCAGGGATTTCCTTAATTCTTACCTTTGTACCCTCAAGTGATGCAACAATTTTTGTATCCAAAAGGTGCATATTCTTACCCTTAATACCGATAATTGCCTCATCTGCACCCATTGTATCAATTAGTACATTAAGTGTATCAACAAGTGCCTGAAGGTGATGTTCCAAAATGTGATGGTCAACCATCATCAATGGTTCACATTCTGCCGCATTCACTATAATCTGTTTTACTTTGTCTGAAAATTTTCTGTGAGTAGGGAATCCGGCACCACCGGCACCGACTATACCTGCATCATATACAATTTTCTGAAGCTCTTCAAATGTCATTTTGCTTCTTCCTCCCCAAAGAGTTATTATGTGGTTTATTTACTGAATTTAATCAGCATTGTTTCTCGTCAAGTATACCGACAATCGTTGCGTCAACTGGTGAATTTGCATCACCGATTGCAACTCTCGCACTGCTACCCGTAGTAATTATAACGTCCTCACCGATACCGGCGCCGACTCCGTCAACTGCTACAAGGAACTTATCGACAAGATTTTTATTTTCAATACATTGTACAAGCATAAACTTATATCCCACCAAACCTTCAAGTTTATGAGTTGATACAACGCTTCCATATACTCTGCCAATAATCATTATTATCAATCCTCTTATTAGACAAAAAGCCTAATATGGTTATTTTTCTAAAATCACAACTCTGTCGCCTGTCTTTATTGCACAGGCATTTGCGTCATCAGTATCGATGTGCATTTCCGTATTAAAGTCTTCTCTAACTCTGACCTGAACGTTATAGAAACGTGTCGGTTTTGAGTTTTGGATTTCAACATCAACGATGTCATTATCCTTAATTCCATACTTTTCTGCCTCTGCAGGAGTCATATGTATGTGTCTGTTGGCTATGATACAGCTTCATTTAAAAATATACTGCCCTTTGGACCAACCAACGCCATCGGCGCACTGCCCTTTAACTCGCCTGAAGGACGTACAGGCGGACTAACCTTTAATTTAAAGGTATCTGTTCTTGAAATTTCAACTTGTGATTGTTTTCTGACAGGACCAAGTACACGAACACCCTCGATTGTACGAAGTGACGGACTTACCAATGTTACACATTCTTCTGCCGCAAACTGATCACCCCATAAGCATTTTTCTTTACAGTAAGTTCGTGTCCCTTACCGAAAAGAATTTCCAAATGTTCCTGTGATAAATGAACATGTCTTGCCGACACGCCGACTTTTATTCCTTTATTATCTTCTTTTTGCTTAATAATATCTACAACTGCCTTAGCAATCATATCTTGCAAATTGTTGTCCATTCCTTTTTCCTCCTAAAAATTGAGGTTTCATTCCCCATAGCTGTGACGGGAAAATTAAATTTCCCCGTCAGCCATGTCGGAATCGGACTTAACGTCCATACTTCGCCTTATGTATTTCTACATAAGAATTTTTACTTACTAAATCAAACAGCAGGTAAAATCTTTTCAACGTCACTGTGTGGACGAGGAATTACGTGAACTGATACAAGTTCACCAAGTCTTGAACCTGCTGCAGCACCTGCGTCTGTTGCAGCCTGAACTGCACCAACGTCGCCTCTTACCATAACTGTTACAAGACCTGAACCGATTCTTTCTGTACCGATTAGTGTAACGTTTGCAGCCTTAACCATAGCATCTGCTGCCTCGATTGCTGCTACAAGACCTCTTGTTTCTACCATACCTAATGCTTCTACTGCCATTTTAAATTTCCTCCTATTTTTTCTTGGGCGAATGCCCTTTTTTACTTAATTTATTTATCTAAAAGCACCAATGTGCAAATTAGAACTTAATTATTGTGTTTTCTTCGGACTACCGCGTCTTCTTGTTGCCGGTTTCTTTTCGGCAGTTGTTTTCGCAGTCTTTTCCGTTTCTGTTGATTTCTCAACTGTTTTTGGTTTTTCAGCCTTAACCGGAGTTTCTTTTATCGCTCCGACGTGTGTTCCCGCAATTTCCGAGTTAGGCTTTTTCTCCTTCTCGTCAAGATGCAAGAACTTAAATATCTCATGATGAGGTCTTGCTATAACCTGTGACGCTTTCAAACATCCGTCCTTTGTAGCTCTTGCCACACCGGCGTCAACTGACGCTTTTACGGAAGTAAGTTCGCCTCTTACGACTATTGTTACAAGTCTGCCTCCAAGCTTACGCTCTGTCGCAACAAACTCAACATCAGCCGCTTTCAGCATATCGTCAAGCATTATAATAGCATTTCCCAACGCTGAAACCTCAACCAAACCTAATGAATATTCCATCTGCTAACCTCCTACTTAAATCGAAGGCAGGATTTTGGCAATGTCATCATGCGGACGAGGAATTACATTAACTGCATAAACCTCTCCGATTTCTTTTGCCACTGCCTCACCGGCTTTAACAGCCGCCGTAACAGCGTCAACATCGCCTTGAATCACTACATTCACAAGACCTGAGCCGATTTTCTCAGTTCCGACTACCCATACGTCAGCGGTTTTGGTCATAACGTCGGAAGCTTCAATAGAAGCGGTAAGACTTCTTGTTTCGATAAATCCTAATGCCTGCACTCCTATATCATTCCTTTCCTTAAATTTACGCTACGCGTTATTTGGTATATGACCTACCTTATCTCTGCCGACACTTGTTCGGTTCGCCATTTTTTGCGAATCGTCGGTTGGTCTTGCAATTATGTGCTTATTTATAAGTCCGGATATGCTCTCCGCTGTTCTTGCAGCCGCGTCAACCGCCGCAGTAACGGCACTGACACTGCCTTGAACTTTGACAGCCATAATAAGCGGTACTTCTACCGAATCGGCGTTTGCCGGCTTATTTGAGTCGATTGCAATAACTTTAACGTCTGCAGCTTTTGCAGCCGCGTCTGCCGCTGTTATCGCAGTAACAAATCCGAACATTTCTATAATTCCTATTGCGTCATTCATACTTATTCAGCCTTTCTTCCGAGGTTTAGATTAAGTCTTTTCTGACGTAAGCTATTTTCAATCCCTTCTGAGCAAGGTTTGTTTCAAGTGCCTCGTTCATTTCTTCAAGTGGGAATCTGTGTGTAATAAGTTCCTTAATAGGCAATCCGATTGCGATTGCTCTCTTTAAGAAATCAAATGTTGTAGCATAATCTCTAAGAGTATATACCCATGAGCCTACAAGCGTAATTTCCTTTGAGCAAAGATCAAAGTGAGGATTGATTGTAGCGTCACCGCCGTTGATAAAGAAACCAAGTTCACAAAGTCCGCCGCCGTTTCTGATGAACTTATAGATATTGCTGTGAGCAACAGGCGAACCTGTACACTGGAATGCAAAATCTGCAAGATGTCCGCCGAAAGCGTCCTTTACAGCATTTGCAAGGTTATCGATACCCTTGTAGTTCATAAAGTTAACTGTTTCACCGGCACCCATTCTCTTAGCGAATGCAAGTCTTTGTTCATTACCGTCAACTGCAACGATATTTTCAATACCCATTGTGCGTAGAACTGCTATACAGATAAGACCGATAGGTCCGCAACCCTGAACAACAACTCTTGAGTTAAATCTCAAAATGTTAGTTGTCTTTGCTCTTTCAACAGCGTGTACCAAAACTGCACATGGCTCGATAAGAATTCTTGAATCAAGATCAAGGTCGCTTACGTTAAATACTGTTGAACCGCCTCTGATAAGAATGTAGTCACTGTACCAGCCGTTTAGGTGAACGTCATCATCAGGAAGAAGTCCGTAAACGTCTGCGCCGCCTACATTTTGCTTATTAAGGTCAAACATTGTAATATCAGGATCGTCTTTGAAAATCATACAAGTAACAACCTTATCACCGATGTTTAAAGGCTTACCTGCGCTGTCTTTCTTAACGTTTTTACCCATCTTTACGATTTCACCCGTACCCTCGTGTCCAAGAACAACAGGGATAAGTGAGAATGGGTCATTCTTATATTCGTGAGCATCTGTACCGCAAACACCGCAGCCTTCAACTCTTACAAGAATATCGTCATCACCCAACTCAGGGATTGGGTATTCCTGAATTTCAAAGTGCTTTAATTCTGTCATCATAGCAACTTTTGCAGTCTTTGGAATGTCACCGCTCGGAGCTGCTTGTGCTTTTGGAGCTGATGCAGGAGCACCGCTTGTCATTTCTTGCAAAACCTGTTGTACAAGCTTTGCTACATCATTTTCGTTTATATTCAAGGTTTTCACTCCTTTTTATATGATATTAAGTGCGTCTGAAAGTACGCATCTTCTCTGACGTGTAAAACTTCTCGGAGAAGTGATACCCTCACCTGTCGGACCGGCAATAGTAAAGGTTGTCCAACCTTCAGCGTTAAAGCCGATACCTGCATATGACGGAGCATTCTTAACAAATATTGTTGTACAGATTGCTTTTGCATATTGCGTCATATGGTCAACATTCTTTGAATGAAGATGAGCGCTGTGACGATTGCCGTGTTCAGCCTTAACAGCCATTTCAACAGCCTCGTCGAATGTATCTACTCTGACGATAGGAAGTATCGGCATCATAAGTTCTGTCTGAACAAATGCCTGTGAAAACTCTGTTTCACAAATGATACATCTAATATCGTCACCGACATTGATACCGATCTGAGCAAGAATCTTCTTTGCGTCACGTCCAACCCAATCCTTATTGATAACACGTTTTGGCTGTTCGCCCTCTTTTTTAGGCTTTGACCAAACAAGGACAACATCCTCAAGTTGTTTAACTTGTGCTGCATTGATTAGGTAAGCACCGTTCTTCAACATATTCTGAATAAGCTCGTCCGCAACATTTTTCATTACGAAACATTCTTTTTCAGCGATACAAGGAAGATTGTTATCAAATGTACATCCGTCGATAATATCTTTAGCCGCCTTTGGAATGTCGGCAGTATCATCAACAACAACAGGAGGGTTACCTGCGCCTGCGCCGATAGCTTTTTTCCGCTTGAAAGCAGCATTTTAACAACGCCAGGGCCGCCTGTTGCAACAAGCATTCTTACTGATGGGTCATTAACCATCTTAGCAGAAGTTTCTCTTGTCGGTTCTTTTACTGTACATACGATATTTTCCGGACCGCCTGCCGCAAGAATAGCTCTGTTGACAAGGTCAACAGCATATGCTGAAATTCTCTTTGCATGCGGGTGCGGATTGAATATAACACCGTTACCGCCTGCAAGCATACAGATACTGTTACAAATAACTGTACAGCTTGGGTTTGTTGACGGTGTGATTGCACCGATAATTCCGAACGGAGCCATCTCAACAAGTGTAAGACCTCTGTCACCGGATAGTGCACGGGTTTCAAGGTCAGATGTACCAAGAGTTTTATCGGCAACAAGGTGATGCTTTAAAATCTTGTGATAAACATTACCCATTTTAGTATCCTCAACAGCCAACTTAGCCATTGGTTCAGCCTCTTCATGAGTAAGACGTCTGATTTCCTTTATAATATTTTCCCTTTGTTCTTTATTATAATGTCTAAAGGTCGTGTAAGCTTTGTTACAAGCTGCAATGGCCTCTTCCATTGTATCGAATACACCAAGCTGCTTTCTTGCAGGCTTGTTATCGAATGATGAAATATCCATTCCGGCAATAACGTTTTTAACGATTTCGCTTACTTGCTTTTCATCTACCATTAACTTTTCCAACCTCCTCAAGCAAATCGGGCTTTAAAATACGCGTCGGCAACCATTGCAAGAGTTGTATCTTGTTCTTTTGTGCCACCCGAAACTCCGATTCCGCCGTATATTTTTTGGTCTGTTCTAAGCGGATAACCTCCGCCCAACAGCAATATTCCGTTTCCGTTTGTAAGTCCGTCAAGCGAACCGCCTCTTGATTCATCAAGTGCGATATGTGTAGGCATTTTCAATGCTACGGCTGTATAAGCCTTATCCTGTGACGCCTGAACGCTTGCTATGTAACTATCATCCATTGCGTGAAGAAGTACAAGATTTGCACCCTCGTCACGAATTGCAACAACCACTTTAACTCCCAAAATCGTCGCCGCTTTTTCAACTGCCTCGCAAGTTCTTTCGCCATAGCAATAGTCATCTTTTCGGGACTTTCATGTTTGCAATTTCCGCCGCACTTACATTGTTTTTCACACTCTTTTTTCACTTCCGGTTTAGGAGCAGAAACAGGTTTTGCGACTTTTTTTTTGTTTTAACGGTTTGTCCAGAGTTAAGGCGTACTGCCAACTCATCGACAAGTTCATCAATAGTTTTCATGATGTTTCTCCGTTACTTATTTATTAAGTTGTTCCATAACTTTCTTTGTTACTTCTGCAACAAGGCTTTCCATATCCTTATTTGAAGATGAAGGAGTCGGGCAAACCTGTGAAGGAAGCGGTTGGAAACCATGATAAGCGCTGATGATTCTACGCCGTACTTTTCATTAGCCTCTGTCGGTGACATTGAGCAAGTATCGTCACCTTCATAACAACCCGGACAAAGCTTTTCCATAGGGTGCTTACCCGGAACGCCGAATTGCTTTCTAAGTTCAACAAGTTTCTTAACTTCACCACAAGGGATTTCCTTTTCACCGCCAAGCATTCTTGCATAGAAAAGTAGCTTTGCATAAAATTCTGTTGATTCCATTCTGAAGAATGCTGTGTTTAGGTCACAACCGAATGAAAGTGCACCGTGGTTTGCAAGTAGAATTGCATCATAATCTTGAAGATATGGTTCAAGTGATTCAGGAATTTCCATTGTTGACGGTGTACCGTATTGTGCAATCGGCACTGCACCAAGGAAGATGATAGCTTCCGGCATAATCAGCTTGTCAAGCGGAATACCTGCGATAGCAAATGAAGTTGCAATCGGAGGATGAGCATGAACAACGGCATTTACATCCGGTCTTTGCTGATAAACCTTCAAGTGCATTTTGAATTCTGATGAAGGTTTCCAAGGGCCGTTAGCCTCTTTTAGATTACCTTGTCCATCAACTTTACAAATCATTTCAGGAGTCATGAAACCCTTACTTACGCCTGTCGGTGTAACATAGTAAGTGTTGTCATCAATTTGACTGAGAAGTTACCGTCATTTGCGGCAACAAAACCGTCATTATAAATTCTCCTTCCGATTTCGCATAATTCTTTCTTAATTTCAAAGTCAGACTTATACATTTGTTTTCCCTCTTTTCTTTGTTTTTTTGCGTTGTTGATAAGGATTATCTTTTACAGAGGTTAGTATATTCTAACCTTTGTTAGTTGTCAAGAACTATTTTTGAGAAATTTTATCATTTCTATTTGGAGCCATTGGGGACGGTGTTTTTTGGTCTTTTGTCTGGCCCCCTCAAACTCCCCCATCTGGGCCCGCTTTAGAAAATAAGGGGCTTACGTCATACAAGAACTGCGTGAAATGACGGGAGATTCGTTTCTCATGGTGATATGGATGTGCGTCACATTCTCTGGCAGATTGTGACGGATGCTATAGTTTCTG
>ENA-OQCN01001344-OQCN01001344.1-human-gut-metagenome-genome-assembly--contig:-NODE-1344-length-12361-cov-2.964525_pt1 | contig 12361 bp, 15 predicted proteins | sample MGYA00242497_ERZ504576 | MGnify/ENA primary metagenome ERZ504576 (study PRJEB26092, sample SAMD00036296) | human gut metagenome | host: Homo sapiens | study: EMG produced TPA metagenomics assembly of...
TATTACGATATTGAACGGCTTCTGCTATATGTTTATCTTCTATATATTCACTATTATCTAAATCAGCTATAGTCTGTGCCACTTTAATAATCCTATCGTAAGCTCTAGCACTCAATCTCATCTGTTCAAAAACAAGACCTAACATATCTTGTGCCTTAGCTGTTAATTTACAATATGATTTTATCATAGCATGTGACATTTGAGCATTACAAACTATTTTGGCTTGAGCAAATCTTTTTAATTGTATCTGCCTTGCTTGTTCAACGCGTTGGCGTATCTGCTCTGAAGACTCTGCTTTTTTATCTGTTACAAAGTCTTTATATTCCACTCGTGGCACTTGAATTTGTATATCAATTCTATCAAGCAGTGGCCCTGATATTTTCTTTGTATAGCGTTTTATTTCATAATCACTACAAGTACAATTGCGTGTATTATCATATTTATAACCACAAGGGCAAGGATTCATAGAAGCTACTAAAATCATTCGTGAAGGAAATTTTAAAGAAGCATTTACCCTTGTTATCATGACTTCTCCATCCTCTAATGGTTGTCTTAATGCTTCCAAACTAGATTTACTAAATTCTGGTAATTCATCTAAAAACAAAACACCATTATGACTTAAAGTTACTTCTCCAGGTTTTGGTATAGTACCGCCACCAATGATACCAGCACTAGAAATTGTATGATGTGGACTGCGAAAAGGTCTTTTCGTTACCAATCCACTATCTCTTGATAACAATCCAGCTATACTATAAATTTTAGTTACTTCCAAAGCCTCTTGATATGTCATTTGCGGTAAAATTGTCGCCAAGCGTTTGGCAAGCATTGTCTTCCCTGTTCCTGGTGCTCCCACCATCAATACATTATGACCACCTGCTGCCGCTATTTCCAAAGCTTTTTTCGCTAAAAATTGCCCTTGCACATCAGCAAAATCTTCTTTGAATTGCATATCTTGAGATAATCTCTTTTGTCTTTTTGCTGGTTTTAACTTTATCTTTCCTTGTAAAAAATCTATTAGTTCTGACAATGTCGCTATAGCATATACTTCAATACCTTCTACCAACAAAGCCTCTTGTTCATTACCTTTAGCTACAAAAAATTTTTTAAACTTAAGCTCTTTACATAAAATAGCCATGGACAAAATTCCTATTATTGTTTTTACTTGACCATCTAAAGATAATTCAGCAGCTAATAAACTATCACTACAACAATCCTTAGGTAAAAATCCATATGCTTCCAAAAGTGCTATAGCTATCGGTAAATCTAAAGATGAACCATTTTTGCGCAAATCGGCAGGAGCTAAATTTATCGTTACTTTCTTAGGCACTAAATTGACATTTGTATTTCTAATAGCAGGTCGAACTCTTTCTTTAGCTTCTTTTACTGCAACATCTGCTAAACCTACTATTTCAAATTTTGGCAATCCATTTGCTACATCAGCTTCAACTTCTATGAGTACACCATCTATACCTAGTGTTGTTGCCCCATAAGTTTTTGCAAACATAAAATCACCCCATAATATTTTGGGTGATTTATCAATATCCTTTATATGCAATTTGTTATTAATAAATTATCCCAAATAAAATTTAAACTTCACTTGGTCCTGTCCAACGTTCAAATAAATCATTATCTACATTTAAAGTATCACATATTTTACCTACCAACATATCAACTAATTCTTCAATAGTTTGTGGTCGATGATAAAAACCTGGACATGCTGGCACTATCCTTGCACCTGCATGTGATAATTTCAACATATTTTCTAAATGAATAGCATGTACTGGTGTTTCTCTTGTTACTAAAACGAGCTTACGACCTTCTTTTAAAGTTACGTCAGCTGCTCTAGTGAGTAAGTTTCCAGCAATGCCATTTGCTAAAGACCCTAAGTCTTCATGGAACACGGTACAATAACCATTGATTCACAAGGAAAAGAACCACTTGCTATTGCACTATCAATTCGATTTACATCATAAATCTTATGAACCATTTGTGTCAATTGAACCATAGTTAAACCACATTCATACTCTAATACTTCAAGCCCTGCTTTTGAAGCCACAAAATGTACTTCAATTCCACTATCAGCAAGGACTTGTATCAATCTATAAGCATAAGTCGCACCACTTGCCCCTGATACACCAACAATAATACGTCTTTTTCGCTCAAAACCCTTTGTTTTCAAAGCTCAAACGCTCCTTTCAAATGATTAAAATTCACCTTATTATCATCATAGTGAAATACCTCTATTATATCAAATCTATAATCAAATTCTGCATTAAAATTATCATTTATATATAATTGAGCCGTTTTCATGATTTTTGTTGTTTTTATAATCCACAAATTCAGCAGGAAATCCAAATGCAGTATTTTTTCTAGTCTTTACTTCAACAAAAATAATTGTATTTTGCTTTCTTGCTATAATATCTATTTCACCAAATCTACTATGATAATTTCTCGCCAATATTGTATAATTTTTTGCCTTTAAAAACTCTACAGCCTTATTTTCTCCCCATAAGCCCATATTTTTCATACAAATACCTTATTTCTGCATCACCATTGATTTTATTGGCTCAAATGATTTTCGATGAATTTCACATGGTCCATACTTTCTTAAAGCTTCTAAATGTTCACTTGTTCCATACCCTTTATTTTTAGCAAAACCATATTGTGGATAAATCTTATCAAATTCATTCATCATTCTATCTCTTTCCACTTTAGCGACAATGGAAGCTGCTGCAATCGAAGCAGATTTTGCATCACCTTTAATTATTGATTGATGATAGATATCCAAACTTTCTAAAGGCATAGCGTCAATTAATACTGCATCAGGTTTAGGATTTAATCCATAAATAGCCTCATACATACCATTCATTGCAGCTTGATAAATATTTACTCTATCTATAGTTTTTTCATCGATAATCGCTCTATTTACAGCTATCGCATTTTTCATGATGATATCATAAATTTTTTCACGTGTTGCCTCGGATAATTTCTTGGAATCATTTATTTTCTCAATAAAAAAAATTCTCCGGCAAAATAACACTAGCTACTACTACAGGCCCAGCGAGCGGTCCTCTACCCACTTCATCTACGCCAGCAATTAATTTATAACCATTAGCTCTACATCCATTTTCAAAAGTATATAAATTAGCCACTCGCTGACGTTCTTTCATTTCTCGTTGATAACTTTTATATATACTTTGTACACCTTTACGGGCATCATTTTTTATCGCTGTCAATAATTCGTCATTACACTCTTTAACCATTAAATCTTTTATCTGTTTTATAGACAATTTTTCAATATTCATATGCTCACCTACTTAAATAAAAATTATATTTATTTTAAAATTATATCATAACGGATTTAACTATAAATGCCGAAATTTATTATAAAAAATATTTATAGATTGCAAGAATTGTCTGAATTAAATAATTTTCAGATTTTGATATACAAATAAACAAATTTTATGCTATAATAGTCTTGAAATTTAAATTTTGTCTATGGAGGTTTTTTTAATGCCATTAGTAACAACAAAAGAAATGTTTAAAAAAGCGTATGAAGGCCATTATGCTATTGGTGCATTCAACGTAAATAATATGGAAATCGTTCAGGGTATCACTGAAGCTGCTAAAGAATTAAACGCTCCTTTAATTCTTCAGTGCTCCGCTGGTGCTAGAAAATATGCTAAACATCAATACCTTGTACATCTTGTACAGGCTGCTATTGAAGACACTGGTCTTCCAATCGCTTTACACCTCGACCATGGTGCAGATTTCGAAACTTGCAAATCTTGTATTGATGGCGGTTTCACTTCCGTTATGTTCGACGGTTCCCACTACAGCTTCAAAGAAAATATTGAAAAAACAAAAGAAGTTGTTGAATATGCTCACGCTCATGGCGTAGTAGTAGAAGCAGAACTTGGTCAGTTAGCTGGTATCGAAGATGATGTTAAAGTAGCTGCTCATGAAGCTCATTACACTGATCCTAACGAAGTTGAAGAATTCGTTAAAGAAACAGGTGTTGACTCCTTAGCTATCGCTATCGGAACTAGCATGGTGCTTACAAATTCACTCCTGACCAATGCACAAGAAATGAACAAGGCATTTTAGTACCACCTCCACTTCGTTTCGACATTCTTGAAGAGGTTGCTAAACGTCTTCCTAACTTCCCAATCGTTTTACATGGTGCTTCTTCCGTTCCTCAAGATTTCGTTAAAATTATCAACGAAAATGGCGGTCATATGCCAGATGCTGTTGGTGTTCCTGAAGACCAACTTCGCAAAGCTGCTTCCATGGCTGTTTGCAAAATCAACATCGACTCCGACCTTCGTCTTGCAATGACTGCAGGTATTCGTAAACACTTCAACGATCATCCTGATCATTTTGACCCACGTCAATATGTTGCTGACGGTAGAACTAACATCAAAGCAATCGTTTCTCACAAAATTAAAGAAGTTCTTGGTTGCGACGGTAAAGCTTAATTTTAAATTAAATTTCGCTTAATAAATAGCAACAAATATAAAAGCTCTCTTTACAGAAAAACTACTGTATAGTAAACTATTTTTGTAAAGAGAGCGTTTTTTATTATTAGGAGGTAAAAAATTGAGCACAATTCATGAAATGGTTCTTGTTATTGACTTTGGCGGTCAATATAACCAATTAATTGCACGTCGTGTTAGAGAATGCGGTGTTTACTGTGAAATTGTTCCTTATGATTATACAGTAGAAAAAATTAAAGCTAAAAATCCACAAGCTATTATTTTCACTGGTGGTCCTAGCAGTGTTTACGCTGACAATACACCACAGGCTGATCCAAAAATCTTTGAACTTGGTATCCCTGTACTTGGTATTTGCTATGGTCATCAGTTCACAGCTCATAATCTCGGTGGTAGCGTAGCTCATGCTGAAGCTGGCGAATATGGTAAAATGGACATCACTCTTGATACTACTAGCGTTTTATTCGATGGTATCAATGCTGATGAAATTTGCTGGATGAGCATCGCGACTATGTAGAAAAAGTTCCAGAAGGTTTCAAAGCTATTGCTCATACTAAGCATACTCCTGTTGCTGCTATGTGCGATGACAGTCGTAAATTATATGGTGTACAATTCCACCCAGAAGTTGAACATACTCCATTTGGTCAGCAGATGATGAAAAACTTCTTATTCAAAATCTGTGGCTTAAAAGGCGATTGGACTATGAGTTCTTTTGCTCAAAGCAAAATTGCAGAAATCAAACAAATCGTTGGCGACAAAAAAGTATTATGCGCTTTAAGTGGCGGTGTTGATTCTTCTGTTGCTGCTGTTTTAGTTCACAAAGCTGTAGGCAAACAATTAACTTGCGTATTCGTTGACCACGGTTTACTCCGTAAAGATGAAGGTGATCAAGTAGAAACTATCTTCCGTAAACAATTCGATATGAACCTTATCCGTGTTGATGCTAAAGACCGTTTCTTAGGTAAATTAGCTGGCGTTTCTGATCCTGAAAGAAAACGTAAAATCATCGGTGAAGAATTCATTCGTGTATTTGAAGCTGAAGCTAATAAACTTGGCAAAATTGATTTCCTTGTTCAAGGTACAATCTATCCAGATATTGTTGAAAGTGGTACAAAAACTTCTGCAACAATTAAGAGCCATCACAACGTTGGCGGTCTTCCTGAAGATATTCAATTCGATCTTATCGAACCACTTCGCGAACTCTTCAAAGATGAAGTTCGTGCAGTAGGTGAAGAACTCGGCATTCCTCATGACCTCGTATGGCGTCAACCATTCCCAGGTCCTGGTCTTGCTATCCGCGTTCTCGGCGAAGTAACTGAAGAAAAACTTGCTGTTGTTCGTGAAGCAGATGCTATCTTCCGTGAAGAAGTAGCTAAAGCTGGTCTTTCCGAAAAAATTTGGCAGTATTTCGCTTGTCTTCCAAACATCCGCTCTGTAGGTGTTATGGGTGATAGCCGTACTTATTGCCACACTGTAGCACTTCGTGCTGTTACAAGTAGCGATGCTATGACTTCTGAATGGGCAAGAATTCCATATGAAGTATTAGACACAGTTTCTCGTAGAATTGTAAACGAAGTACCTGGTGTAAACAGAATAGTTTATGATATAACTTCTAAACCACCAGCTACAATTGAATGGGAATAAGATAAAAATATAGCTAAGTCCTTATTTGAGGACTTAGCTTTTTTATTGAATAAAATATTATTTTATTTAAAATAGTGTTTCTTTAAAATTTCATCTGCTACTTGTACACAATCTTCACAAGATAAAATTTTATTCTTCTCCATATTTTTCAAATCTCTACAATATATTGAACCACATTTTTCTTTAAATAATTTTGCTACTTCCTGAAATTTATTATATGTATCAAATTTACTTTTCAATGGTAAATGTTTATCACCTGCACTATTAGCTAGACTTATTACTAAAAACATGCCTGTAACAGCTCCACAAGTATCTCTTAATCCTCCCATGCCAGAATCAAATCCTTCTGTTAATTTAAATGCTACATATTCTGACAAGCCTAATTCTTCACAATAAGCACAAACAATAGCTTGACAACAATTATAATTATTATCTATAAAATTTTCCATTACTTTATTTTTCACAAAAAGTCATCACCATTCTTAAAAATATGTATTTATTATACTTATTTGTATTTATATTTTATAGATAAAATAATGCACAATATTTGTTAAAAAATGCTTTTTTTCTTTTCAATACTCACCTTTATAGGTTATAATTATATACATTATGCTTAGAAAGGTTTTTATCATTATGAAAAATTTCTTTATTGAGTTTAAAAAATTTGCTTTTAAAGGTAATATGCTTGATTTAGCAGTTGGTATGATTATTGGTACTGCTTTTACAGGGCTTGTAAATTCCATTGTAAAAAATTTAATCATGCCTATAATCAGTATTTTTACTGGCGGTATTGATTTCAACAATATGTATCTGCCACTTAGTAAGGCGACTTTCATACTTGCTGAAAAAGGTGCTGACCTTGAAACAGCTAAAAAAGCTGGTGCAGTTTTTGCTTATGGTGCCTTTTTAACAGATTTTCTCCAATTTTTAATTTTGGCTTTCGTAGTCTTTTGTTTAATTAGACAGCTAAACAAATTAATTCCTATTCCTAAAGAACCGCCAAAAACAAAAATCTGCCCATTTTGTAAATCTGAAATTCCTCATGAAGCCACTAAATGCGCTCATTGTACCTCTGACTTACCAACAACTTAAATATACAAAAGAAAGCATAGTCTAATCAAAACGATTAAACTATGCTTTTTTTATTATTTCTGCCACTGATAAATTACAGCTTCATATGGTCTTAAATGACCTTTTGTCAAATCTGTTATCGTATCTTCATAATTACTGATTAAAATTTTTCCTGTGCCTTCTAAGTTAAAATCAACTTCTTTATCATAAAAATTACATATTATAAGCCAAGTTTTATCTTCATATTTTCTTGTATAAGCAAAAATATTTTTATCTTCGGCTAATAATAAATCATATTCACCATAAATCATAATAGGATTTTCTTTACGCATCTTAATCAATTTTTGATAACAATAAAAAATTGAATTCTTATCGGCTAAAGCTTTTTCTACATTTATATCTACGTAATTGCGATTTACTCTATACCATGGTTTAACCTTGCTAAAGCCAGCATATACATCACTATTCCACTGCATAGGAGTTCTTGCATTATCTCTAGCTTTAGCACGCAAAGATTTTAATATTTCTTCTTTAGGTATATTATTAGCCATTCTTTCTTTATATGCATTCACAGATTCAATATCGGCAAAATCAGCTAAATCATTAAACTCAATATTAGTCATGCCGATTTCTTCGCCTTGATAAATATATGGTGTTCCCTGCATACCATGAAGTAATATCGCCAACATTTTTGCAGACTGCGCGCGATATTCTTTGTCATTACCCCAACGAGATACAATTCTTGGTAAATCATGATTATTCCAAAATAAACTATTCCAACCTTTGCCATTTAATTCTTTTTGCCACTTAGTAAATACTTTTTTCAACTCAATTAAATCAAGCTTTTTCAAGTTCCATTTATCCGAGCCTTCTTGGTCAAGCATAATATGTTCAAATTGAAATACCATACTTAATTCATGTCTATCTGGACTGGAAAATAACTGTGCTATCTGCGGATTTGCTCCCCAACATTCACCCACTGTCAATAAATCTTTGCCTTGCAAAGTTTCTTTATGCATTTCTTGAATATATTCATGCAATTTAGGCCCATTTTCTTTGATTTTTAAATCTGGAACTTTACCAATCATATCAATAACGTCCATTCTAAAACCACCAACACCTAAATCGATCCAAAAATTCATCATCTGCCAAATATCTTTACGCATATCTTTATTTTCCCAATTTAAATCTGGCTGTCTCTTACTAAAAAAATGCAGATAATATTCTTGAGATGTTTCATCATATGCCATGCTGAGCCACCAAAACAGGACAATAAATCATTTGGTGGATTGTTGTTCTCACCTTTTCGCCAAATATAATAATCACGGTATTTGCTATTTTTATTTATCTTTGCTTCTATAAACCATTTATGTTCATCTGAAGTATGATTTACCACTAAATCCATGATTATTTTTATATGATGTGCTTTAGCTTCTTTTAATAAAGCTTTCATTTCATCTAATGTCCCAAACTCTGGGGAAATATCATAATAATCAGAGATATCATAGCCATTATCATCATTAGGTGAACAATATACAGGGCTTAGCCAAATTACTTCTATACCTAATTTTTCCAAATAATCCAATTTAGAGCGAATACCATTGATATCACCAATACCATCATTATTGCTATCACAAAAACTACGAGGATAAATTTGATAAACAACAGATTTTTGCCACCATTTTGTTTCCATAAAAATCACCTTTTATTATTTATTTGTTTTATTATATTATAATATTATAAGACTAAATTAAATTTGAGGTTAATTATTATGGAAAATTCTCATGTACTCCAAATAACAGAACGCCATTTTTCTGATTTATACTTATGTTTTTGTGGCTTAGCTAAATGTGAGCCTAATCACAGCTTTGGCCCTGGTATCCGCGATAATTATATCATTCACTATATAACTAAAGGCAAAGGAAAATATTATGTAAATAACGCTTGCTATGAATTATCTCAAGGTCAAGGATTTTTAGTTGAACCTCATTTGCAAGTATTTTATCAAGCTGATAAAGATGACCCATGGCAATATCTTTGGATTGGTTTTAATGGTACTAAAGCTATTCAATATTTAAATGATATCGGTCTTAGTTCCAATCATCTAACATTTCAATGTAATTATAGTGAAGAATTAAAACAAATTGTGCATAATATGTTAAAAAATAATAACTTTGCCACAAGCAATCAATTTTTGCTAGAAGTCTATTATATTCTTTCTTCTCTATCTTAAGTAAAGATATAAAAACTATATTGCCGACTAATGACAACAATAATCTATATGTAAAAAAAGCCATTGAATTTATCGAAAATAACTACACTAATAATTTAAAAATCACTGATATTGCTAAATATGTTTGCATCACTAGAAATTACCTCTATTTATTATTTCGCAAACATTTAAATATTTCTCCCCAAGAATATTTAGCTAATTATCGCATAACTCGTGCTGAACAATTATTAAATACAACTACACTATCCATTGAAACTATATCTAATTCTTGTGGCTATCAAGACCCTTTAGTATTTGCTAAAGCCTTTAAAGCCAAAAAAGGTTTTACGCCTTCACAGTATCGCAAAAGTTTTTCTCCTAAAATATCTTTTAATAAACCTGTAAATAGAATGAAATAAAAACTATAAGTATTGCTCTTATAGTTTTTATTTAACATTTAAACTGATTTACTTAACAACACCATCTTTATTTTCATAAAATTCTCATATATAATAATTTATAGATATTAATTACGAAAAGCCATAAATTCATATATTTATAAAGGAGCGTTTTTTAAGATGAAAATTTTATTTAATGAACAAAGCCGTACTTTTCATTTAACTAATGATAAAATTAGTTACATTATGACTGTACTTCCTAATGGTCATCTAAGCCAAGTATATTTTGGTAAAAAAGTACATGACAAAGCAGATTTTTCCTATTTAATTCAATCTTGTGCTCGTCCAACAACTTCCTATATTTCTGAAGAATTCCATAATATTATATCTTTGAGCCATATTCGTCAAGAATATCCTGTTTATGGTACTTCTGATTATCGTCAGCCTGCTATTGAAATTTGCCAGACAAACGGTAGTAAAATTTCTGACTTCCATTATCAAAGTCATTCTATCAGCAAAGGCAAACCAAAACTTGAAAATTTACCTGCTACTTACACAGAAAATGATGATGAAGCTCTCACTTTAACTATTCATTTACAAGACCCTGTAACTTTAGTTGAAATAGATTTACTCTATACTATTTTTGCTCAAAATGGCATTATCGCTCGCAGTGCTAAAATCTACAATCAGGGTAAAGATGATGTTCATTTAACAACAGCTATGAGCCTTTGTCTTGATTTACCTGATTGCGATTATGAATGGCTTCAATTCTCTGGTACATGGTCTAGAGAACGTCATTTAAAAGTACGTAAATTAGAACAAGGCATCACTGCTATTAATTCCACTCGTGGTCATTCTTCCCATGAACACAATCCATTTATCATTTTAAAACGACCTACTACAGATGAAAATAAAGGGGAAGCTATTGGTTTTAGCTTAATCTATAGCGGTAACTTCTTAGCTCAAGCAGAAGTTGATACTCATGATGTTACACGCGTTTTAATGGGTATTAATCCAACTACATTTGATTGGAAATTAGAACCAAATACATCTTTTCAAACTCCAGAAGCTGTAATGATTTATACTGATAACGGCTTAAATAATTTAAGTCAATCTTTCCATAAATTATTCCAAAAAACGCCTTGCTCGTGGCTATTGGAGAGATAAAGCTAGACCTATTTTAATCAATAACTGGGAAGCTACTTATTTCGATTTCAATGAAGATAAACTCGTAACTATCGCTAGCAAAGCTAAAGAATGTGGCGTAGAATTATTCGTATTAGATGATGGCTGGTTTGGCAAACGCACTTCCGATTATGCAGGTCTTGGCGATTGGTATCCAAATACTGACCGCTTACCAAATGGCATCAAAGGTCTTGCAGAAAGAATTGAAAATCTCGGCATGAAATTTGGTCTTTGGATTGAACCAGAAATGACTAATATGGATTCTGACCTCTATCGCAATCATCCTGATTGGATTTTACATGTACCAAATAGAAATTCTTGTGAATGTCGTCATCAATATGTATTAGATTATTCACGTAAAGAAGTTGTAGATTATATTTACAATATGCTTGCTAAAATCTTACGTGAAGCAAAGTTTCTTATATAAAATGGGATATGAACCGCAGTATTACAGAATGTTATTCTGTCGCACTTCCTGCTGATAGACAAGGAGAAGTATTCCATCGTTATATCTTAGGTGTATATGATTTATATGAACGCTTAACTTCTGAATTTCCTCATATTCTCTTTGAATCTTGTGCTAGTGGTGGTGCTAGATTTGACCCAGGTCTTTTATATTATGCTCCACAAGGCTGGGCAAGTGATGACTCTGATGCTATTGAACGTTTAAAAATCCAATATGGTACATCTTTTGCTTATCCTATCAGCTCCATCGGCAGTCATGTTTCTGTTACTCCTAACCATCAAGTATATCGTTTAACACCTCTTCATACTAGAGCAAACGTTGCTTACTTTGGTACTTTTGGCTATGAGCTTGATTTAAATAAATTAACTCCAGCTGAACAAGAAGAAGTAAAAGAACAAATTAAATTCATGAAAGAATATCGTGAAGTTTTCCAATTTGGCACATTCTATCGTTTGAGCAGTCCTTTTGAAAATAATGTAACTGCTTGGATGGTAGTAAGCGAAGATAAAGAAACTGCTATTGTTGGTTGGTATCGTGTATTAAATGGTATCAATTTACCATATAGCAGAATTTATCTCCAAGGCTTAAATCCTGATTTTTGCTATAAACAAAATATTGATGGCAATTGTTATTATGGTGATGAACTCATGAATATCGGTCTTGTAATTGATGATCCTAGCGCAGGTCAGGTATCTAGTGATATGCCTACAAGCTGTGATTTCGACTCTAAAGTTTATGTATTAAAAGCAACAAATAAATAAAATTTTAAGGCTTAGCTTTTCTTTTGATTAGCTAAGCCTTTTATTTATATTATCTTTTTTTATTTATCATTTAAGTATTCCTTTATAAGTTTATTTTTTTATAATTAATAATAAATTATATATTTAGGAGT
>ENA-OQCN01001345-OQCN01001345.1-human-gut-metagenome-genome-assembly--contig:-NODE-1345-length-12360-cov-1.617837_pt1 | contig 12360 bp, 14 predicted proteins | sample MGYA00242497_ERZ504576 | MGnify/ENA primary metagenome ERZ504576 (study PRJEB26092, sample SAMD00036296) | human gut metagenome | host: Homo sapiens | study: EMG produced TPA metagenomics assembly of...
GAAAGATACTGATAACAGGAGGTGTTGCATGTGGAGTATTATTATTCACAGCAAGCAGTCTCCAACAGGCCGGGATTCAGTATACAACAGCAGGAAAAGCAGGTTTTATTACAGCCTTTTATATAGTGATCGTTCCGGTTTCTTGGAATTTTTTCTTCATAAAAAAATTCAATGGAAGGTATGGATGGCGGTGTTACTGGCACTTGTCGGATTATATTTTTTGTGTATTACGGAGTCTTTTTCTGTTGGAAAAGGAGATGTTCTGGTATTTTTGTGTGCACTTGTTTTTTCCGTGCATATTCTGGTAATCGATCATTTTTCTCCAAAAGTGGATGGTGTGAAGATGTCCTGTATCCAGTTTTTCGTGAGTGGAATTCTGTCATTACCAGTTATGTTTGTGCTGGAGACACCAAGGCTTGTATCTGTGGCGGCTGCATGGATGCCGCTTCTGTATGCAGGTGTATTATCCTGCGGGGTTGCATATACATTACAGATACTTGGACAGAAGAATGTGAATCCGGCGGTAGCATCTCTGATTTTAAGCCTTGGAATCCTGCTTTTCAGTGCTTGCGGGCTGGATCATACTTGGAGAACGTTTGTCATTCAGAGAATCGTTAGGATGCATACTGATGTTTCTGGCAATTATACTGGCACAGCTTCCGGATAAAAATAATGGGTAGCAGGAGGAGAGAAAATGCGGTTTGTGATTCAGAGAGTTACAGAAAGCAGCGTAAAAGTGGATGGAAAAGTAATCGGACAGATAGGAAAGGGATTTATGGTCCTGATAGGTGTGGCTGATTCAGATACAAAAGAGATTGCTGATAAGATGGTCAAGAAAATGACCGGATTACGTATTTTTGAGGATGAAGAAGGAAAGACGAATCTTTCGCTGGATGCAGTGGGAGGGGAACTTCTTCTGATCTCTCAGTTTACTTTATATGCAAACTGTAAAAAAGGAAACCGTCCAAGCTTTGTCGAAGCAGGAAAACCGGACATGGCTGAAGAACTTTACGAATATATTATAAGTAAGTGCAAGGAGCATATACCGGTAGTAGAGCGGGGAATGTTTGGGGCGGATATGAAAGTGAGTCTGGTAAATGATGGACCATTTACAATTGTACTGGATTCAGACAGATTATGATGATAAAATATAGATTATGATAAAGGAAAAATAAAAAACGAAACAAATGGGATTCGGGGGGGGGGATAAAACGATATGGAAGAACAGAGGAAAAAGATATTAATCGTCGATGATTCAGAAATGAACCGTGAGATCCTGGTGAGTATGCTTGAGGGCGAATATGATTTGATACAGGCAGAGGACGGACAGCAGGCGGTCTATATTATGTCAGAACACCATATGGAATTATCCCTGCTGTTATTGGATATGAATATGCCTGTAATGAATGGATATGAAGTGCTGCAGGTTATGAAAGAAAGACTATGGCTGGATCGTATACCGGTTATCAGTATCTCGGCAGATTCCTCTGATGATAATATCGGACGCGCATATAAGCTTGGTGTAAGCGATTATTTCTCGCGTCCATTTGATGCGGCTGTTGTTTTGAGAAGAGTGCAGAACACGATTGCACTGCATGATAAATCCATGGGAAATATTCAGGATACATTGGGAATGCTGTCAGCTTTCTATTATGTAATATTGAAAGTCAACCTGACAACAGACAGTTATCTGATATTGAAAGATGGACTTGACGATCAGGAAAAATATTTCGACAGTTTTACATCCTTTTCAGGGAGACTACGCGGCTTTGCGGACGTGGATTGCATTTATGAAGACGATAAAAAAGAATATCTTGAGTTTTGTAATATAAAACGTCTGAGAAAAGCGTTCGCAGGAGGAAACAGAAAAGAGATGATCCGTTACCGCCGGAAAGTGAAGGATGAATTCAAGTGGGTATCACTTACAATGATATGCAGTGAGGAATACGAAGATGATAATCAGATCGTGATGTTGTATGTAAGGGATATTAATGATGACTATCTGAAACAATTGGATGAAGTCATGAGAAAGACGACGGATTCACTTGGAACAGTAACGGTAAATGTAAGTAAGGGAAAGTGTATCTCCTGTGCAGTAAAGACTAAGAGCATTGGAATCAGGGGTGAAAAAGAAAATCTAGACGATTACGTCAGAAGAATATCGATGTATGCGATAGGCTGTGAAGACAGAGCAAAAGCAAACCAGTTGTTTGTACAGGAAAATCTACTGAAAGAATTTGCTGGTGGGAGAACAATTGTTTCGTTTGAAACAGTTGCTCAGGGAGACAAGGATGAGAAGATCCGTATGTTCCGCATTACGATAGAGATGATCCGAAACTCTATGACAGATGACATTGAAGGAGTGCTTTATTTTCAGGACATAACCGAAAGTTATCTGGCAGAAAAAATCCCACAGCTTCTTTACCAAAAGAATTTTGAAAAGGTTGCATTGATCGATGCCCGCAGAAATCTGATCAATATGGAATCGACAGAGGATTTTAATGCATACAGATATCTTCATATGAAGATCGATTATAATACGTATTGCCGGGAAATCTGGGTACGATGGTTCCGGAGCAGGAAAAAGAGCATCTGAAGAAAAATACAGACATAGAAACGATATGCAGTGAATTGAATCAAAATGGCCGTTATTCCTTCACTGTCCATCAGATCAGTGAGGATGGAGAGATACGCCTGAAAGAGTTTAATTTCATGTATATGTTCAAGGAACTGGGAATCATTCTGGCTGTGACGGAAGATATCACCGAGCTTTCAGGCAAAGATGTGCTGACCGGTGGATACAACAGACAGGGATTCATCCATAATTCGGAAAACATATTCCGGCACTGTGATGACAGGACCGATTATGCCGTGTTGTACTTTACGTCCGGAATTTCAAAGCGGTTAATGAGCTTTTTGGAGTTGACATTGGTGATAATGTGTTGCGCACAATTTATAAGAATCTGCGATCATCCAGCCTGAAGCCATGCGTAGTGGCGAGGGTGGAGGCTGATCAGTTCACCTGTCTGGTAGAGAAAAAGAAGCTGGATTTTGATGCGCTTTCCGGACTTTGCGAGTGGAATTTCACAAAGAAGGGAAAGACGATGCACATCTTCTGCGGTTGCGGAATTTTCTTTGTTGAAAATAAAGAAATGAGCATCAATGGTATGATCGACCGTGCGAAGCTTGCAAAAAAATATATTACAGACGAATATGTAAAACCTTATAATATCTATGATGTATCGATGAAATCATATTACATTGATCGCGCGGAACTTGCAGGAGAACTCAGAAACGGACTGGCGCAGGAACAGTTCAAAGTATATTATCAGCCGGTTGTAGATGCGAAGACCGGAGAGATCAGGTCTGCAGAAGCACTGATCCGCTGGATGCATCCAAAGAGAGGATTCGTATCACCTGCCATATTCATTCCGGCATTAGAAGAGAGCGGGCATATCTCGGAACTGGATTTTTATGTGGCAAAAAAAGTATTTGAATTCATGCGGAAGCGATGCGAAGACGGTAAGAAAAATATCCCGATATCAATCAATCTGTCATGGATGGATTTTTATGATGAAAAGATGATGAAATGGATCGAGGAAAATGTAGAGTCATCTCAGAAGTCTGAATCAAATCAAGATTTGAGATTACAGAGACATCGTTTGAGGCGATGAAGCAGAACCGCAATAATATCCTGGAATCATTGCAGAAAAAAGGTGCGGTGACACTTTTGGATGATTTTGGAAGCGGATATTCTTCTTACGGGGTACTTCAGGACTATAATTTCGATATTTTAAAGATAGATATGAGTCTGGTACGTCAGATTGAGACAAATCCAAAGTCGAGAAGCATTTTAAAATCTATCATTGCGATGGCTCATGAACTGGGGATGCAGCTGGTAGCAGAAGGAGCAGAGACGGAAGAACAGGTTGCATTCCTGAGGGAAAACGATTGTGATTGTATACAGGGATATTATTATTCCAAGCCGCTTCCGGAAGACGAGTTTTTGGAATACCTTGGGGAAAATTAAACGACAGATCAGAATCAGATTTTGAAGATATAAGCTGTGTGAGTGTGAAAACTCTCCGGAAATCTGCGCAAAAGTGTGGACTTCCGGGGATTTTTTGACTGTATATTAGTTAGTATTCTAAATAAATAAAATATAAAACAAACAATAAAAATATAAAAAAAATATAAAAACATTGACAATATTGGTGGAAATGACTAATATAATCGTTAGAATTCTAATTAATAAAAGGAGGCAGAGATTTGGAAAAAGATATGGAAACGTCAACATTTTTTTCCGTATTTCAATTAATGAATTTATGCAATATCAGTCAATGAAACGTATGGAAAAAATGGACTTGAAACCAAGTCAGGCGGGAGTCTTGTTTTCGTTGAAACATTGGGGTGAACAGTCGCAGAAACAACTGGCAGAACGTGTCGGCATTACACCGCCATCCATGACTGTTGCGTTACGGAAGATGGAAGAAAAAGGATATGTGACACGAAGACAGGATAAAAAGGATCAAAGAGTGGTGAAAATTCATCTCGCGCCAAAAGGAGAAGAATGTATAGAAGGAATTCAAAGAGTAATTTGTGAAATGGAAGAAATAGTTTATCAGGGAATATCAAGAGAAGAGATACTTCTGATGAAGCGGCTTCTAGCAGAAATGAAAAAAAATCTGTTGAACTCAAAGGATTTCAAAGGTGTGGATATGGATACGATCATAGAAAAGACATGTCCATCGGCACGTGGGAGTTTTTAGTAACAGAATATACAGACGGAACTGACAGGACAGATCCGTTGTATATAAATATGAATGCAGAAAGGAAAGACATAAGAAAATGGGAAAATTATTTAAGTTTCTGAAACCATATACAGCTGCTGTGGCAGCAATTATCTGCATACTGGTTGTCCAGGCTTATTGTGATCTGTCTTTGCCGACTTACACATCGGATATTGTGAATGTAGGTATCCAGCAGGGCGGTATTGATGAGACTGTACCTGATACAATTTCCAAAAAAGATCTGAACCATCTGTTACTGCTGGTTCCGTCGGACAGACAGAAAATTGTAAAAAACGCATATACAGAGTCGGTGGAAAAGTACGACTATAATGGTACTGTAATGGAACTAAAAGCTTCTGTGAAAGAAGATGAAAAGAAAATGGACAGGCTTTCAGAGATTCTTGGAAAGCCGATGCTCATGGCGGCAGGATTTGATTCCGGCAGTGATATGACACAGAAGATCGAAGAACAGATGCGTACACAGATGTCTGGAATTCCGAATGTTGATAAGATGGATATCTATGATATGTTGGAGTTTATGGGAGCTGAAGGCAGGAATGCGCTGATCGGTCAGATGGATCAGCAGATGGATTCCATGCAGGATTCAATGATTGCCCAGGCAGCAGCAGGTACATTAAAGACGCTTACACCCATATAGGAATTGATACAGATCAGATCGAAACTACCTATATTTTGCGTACAGGAGCCAAGATGCTGGCACTTGCATTCCTTGGAATGGCAGCAAGTATACTGGTCGGACTGCTGGCATCACGTGTCGGTGCCGGTGTCGGACGCAGACTTCGTGAAAATGTATTCCGTAAGTGGTTGGTTTCTCCAATGCGGAATTTGATAAATTCTCTACGGCATCACTGATTACAAGAAGCACGAATGACATTCAGCAGATCCAGTTATTACTTGTTATGATCCTTCGGATGGTTCTGTATGCACCGATTATGGCAATCGGAGGAATCTGGAAAGTCTTTCATACGAATGTCGCATGTCGTGGATCATCGGACTTGCGGTTGCTGTTATTATAGTTATCGTAGGATTCTTATTCCTGGTGGTAATGCCGAAGTTTAAGCTGATCCAGAATCAGGTTGACAAACTGAATCTTGTCAGCCGTGAAATCCTGACAGGACTTTCAGTTATCCGTGCATTTGGTACACAGAAGCATGAGGAAGAACGTTTCGATGACGCAAATAAAGCACTGACAAAGACGAACTTATTTGTAAACCGCGCAATGACATTTATGATGCCGCTTATGATGTTCGTTATGAACAGTATTGCGGTTCTGATCGTATGGTGGGTGGTCACAGCATCAATGACGGAGCAATGCAGGTTGGTGATATGATGGCATTTATCCAGTATACGATGCAGATTATCATGGCATTCTTAATGATCTGTATGATCTCGGTTATGCTGCCAAGAGCAGCTGTATCTGCAGGCCGTGTAGACGAAGTACTGACAAGTGAAACTCTGATCCATGATCCGGGGAACCCGTCACACATTCCGGAAGAAGGAAAAGGAAAGGTTGTATTCGACCATGTATCGTTCCGTTATCCGGGGGCAGAAGAAGATGTCCTGCATGACATTTCCTTTACCGCAGAGCCTGGAAAGACGACGGCATTTATCGGAAGTACCGGGTGTGGTAAGTCTACGCTGGTGAATCTGATTCCGAGATTCTATGATGTTACAGACGGTAAGATTACGATTGACGGAAAAGATATCCGAAATGTATCACAACACGAACTCCGGGAGAAACTGGGATATGTACCGCAGAAAGCTGTATTATTCTCAGGCGATATTGCTTCAAATATCTTATATGGTAATCCGGAGGGAAGTGAAGCCGAGATGACAGAGGCAGCAACGATCGCACAGGCAACTGAATTTATTGAGCAGAAGAAGAAAAAGTATAAGAGTACCATTTCCCAGGGAGGATCGAATGTATCCGGAGGTCAGAAACAGAGACTTTCGATCGCAAGAGCAATAGCAAAACATCCGGATGTATATATATTTGATGATAGCTTTTCAGCACTGGATTATAAGACGGATGCAACACTTCGTGCAAAGCTGAAAGAGAAAACATCAGAAAGTACGGTTATGATCGTCGCACAGAGAATCAGTACGATTCTCCATGCAGATCAGATCATTGTGTTAGATGATGGATCAGATCGTCGGAAAAGGTACACATAAAGAACTGCTTAAGAACTGTGAAGCATATTATCAGATCGCATCTTCACAATTATCAGAGAATGAATTAGAAGAAGATCTTAAGGAGGTGGAATCATATGCCAAGAGGTAGAGGACATGGACCGAGAATGTCCAATGAAAAGGCAAAAGATTTTAAAGGCACGATGAAAAAGCTGATGGCATATTTGAGCACATATAAGATTGGAATATTTTTTGTGATTGTATTTGCCATCGGGAGTACGATATTTAATATCGTAGGACCGAAGATACTTGGGAAAGCAACGACCGAGATATTTAAAGGTCTGGTCAGAAAAGTATCCGGCGGAGCCGGGATCGATTTTGACAAGATCGCACATATTGTACTGACTCTGTTATGCCTGTATCTGGCAAGTGCAGTGTTTTCATTCGTACAGGGATATATCATGACAGGAGTATCACAGAAGCTGACCTACCGTCTGAGAAAAGAAATCTCAGAGAAAATCAACCGCCTGCCGATGAATTATTTTGATAAACAGACACATGGAGAGGTGTTATCCCGTATCACAAATGATATAGATACTTTAAGCCAGAGCCTGAACCAGAGTGCAACGCAGGTGATCACATCGGTGACAACGATCATAGGTGTGCTGATCATGATGCTCAGTATCAGTCCACTGATGACATTGGTAGCACTTCTGATTCTTCCGGTCTCAATGGGACTGATCTCTATGATCGTAAAACGTTCGCAGAAGTACTTCATGAGCCAACAGGAGTATCTGGGACATGTAAATGGACAGGTAGAAGAAATCTATGGCGGTCATAATATCATCAAAGCATTCAATAAAGAGGAGGATGTAATCGCAACATTCAAGAGAGACAATGATATTTTGTATACATCTGCATGGAAATCACAGTTTCTTTCCGGAATGATGATGCCAATCATGCAGTTTGTCGGAAATCTTGGTTATGTCGGAGAGGTTATCCTGGGCGGTTATCTTGCTATGAAAGGAACGATTCAGTTGGTGATATCCAGTCTTTTATCCAGTATGTAAGAAGCTTTACGCAGCCGATCCAGCAGGTTGCGCAGGTGGCAAATATGTTACAGTCCACAGCTGCAGCGTCTGAGCGTGTCTTCGAATTCCTTGAGGAGGCGGAAGAAGACCAGACAGTGGAACATCCGGTATGTATTGATGAAATGGAAGGAAGCGTAAGCTTTGAACATGTCCATTTCGGATATAATCCGGATCACACGATCATCAATGATTTTAGTGTGGATGTAAAGTCAGGACAGAAGGTTGCGATTGTAGGACCTACCGGTGCCGGAAAGACGACGATCATCAAATTACTGATGCGTTTTTATGATGTCGGAAGTGGTTCGATCAAAGTGGACGGGCATGATGTCCGTGACTTTAACCGCGATGATCTGAGAAAAATGTTCGGAATGGTATTACAGGATACCTGGCTGTTCAAAGGAAGTATCGAAGATAATATCCGTTATGGACGGCTGGATGCAACGCATGAAGAGGTAGTGGAGGCTGCGAAGGCAGCACGTGCACACCGCTTTATCCAGACCCTTCCGGGTGGTTATCAGATGGAGTTAAATGAAGAAGCAAGTAATGTGTCACAGGGACAGAAGCAGCTTCTGACAATTGCAAGAGCAATGCTTGCAGATCCTAAGATACTGATCCTTGATGAGGCAACAAGTTCGGTAGATACAAGAACCGAAATTCAGATCCAGAAGGCAATGGATCAGTTGATGAAAGGAAGAACCAGCTTTGTGATCGCACATAGACTGTCAACAATACGTGATGCAGATATGATTCTGGTTATGAAAGACGGAGATATCGTAGAACAGGGAAATCATGAAGAACTTCTTGCACAGAATGGATTCTATGCTGAACTGTATAATTCACAGTTTGAAAGAAGTGCATAAAAGCAGGAGTATTGCGTTAAAGATTACGGAATCCTTAAAGAGAAATAAGGCGCTGTCAGAAGAAAATCTGACAACGCCTTTTGAATATGCACGGAAACATGCCGGAAATAATCCGGATCGTTCTGCATTTATAACGCTTAGAGGGCAAAAAAAAGCGTATGTTACTATGCAAGGAAATATACGGTCAATATCCATTGCATGAAATAAACGAATAAAAATCAGAACGGGAAGATCCGGATTCTTTTAAAGAAAAATGAAAATGTGTAAAAAAACTGCTACCTGACAGCCTTTTTACCCGTTTAAGATGAATGCTTTAAAGTGTTTCAATTATATCATAAATATACAAAAAATATATAAAAATATGCAAATTAAAAATAAAGCAACGAAATGTGGCGTGAAAAGAAGCATATATTTGCTTGTGCATACCATGTTTCGTTGCTTTTTTACAAAAATTATTTCTGATTCTTATTTACATTCTGTAGTTTCATTGCACGAACCTTCAACGGAAGTCCGAACAGGTTAATGAATCCACTTGCATCATGATGGTCATACAGATCACCGGTTGTGAAGCTTGCAAGAGACTCGCTGTACAGAGAGTATGGAGAAGTAGTTCCGGCTTTGGTGATCGTTCCTTTATACAGTTTGAACTTCACTTCACCTGTTACATATTCCTGTGTGCTTTCAACGAAAGCCTGAATTGCTTCGCGCAGTGGTGTGAACCATTTTCCTTCGTATACAATCTGAGCAAGCTTGTCGGCCATTTCTTTCTTCACTTCTGCTGTGGCACGGTCAAGAATAAGTTCCTCTAACTGCTGGTGAGCAGCATACAGGATTGTTCCGCCAGGTGTCTCGTATACACCGCGGGACTTCATACCTACTACACGGTTCTCAACGATGTCGATGATTCCGATGCCGTGTTTTCCGCCAAGCTCATTCAGCTTGCGGATGATATCAGATACTTTCATCTCTTCGCCGTTGATACTCTTAGGCACACCTTTTTCAAAAGTCATAGTAACATATTCTGCTTTGTCAGGAGCTTTTTCCGGTGTGGTAGACATTACCAGAAGGTCATCATAGTTAGGTTCATTGGAAGGATCTTCCAGTTCCAGACCTTCATGGCTGATATGCCATAAGTTACGGTCACGGCTGTAGCTGTGGCTTGCATCGAATGGAAGGTTGATACCATGAGCCTGGCAGAATGCGAGCTCATCATCACGGGACTGCATGGTCCATACATCGGTCATTCTCCAAGGAGCGATGATCTTGATGTCCGGAGCAAGTGCTTTGATACCAAGTTCGAAACGGATCTGGTCGTTACCTTTACCGGTAGCACCGTGGCAGATAGCAACAGCGTTTTCTTTACGTGCGATCTCAACGAGTTTCTTGGCGATCGCCGGACGGGCCATGGAAGTTCCGAGCAGATATTTGTGTTCGTATACAGCGCCTGCCTGTACGCATGGCATGATGTAGTTGTCGCTGAAATCATCAACGATGTCTTCGATGTATAATTTGGAAGCTCCGGAAGTTTCGCTCTCTCATCCAGACCATCCAGTTCGTTTCCCTGTCCGCAGTTTACACAGCAGCAGACAACTTCGTAATCAAATGTTTCTTTCAGCCACGGGATCAGTGCTGTGGTATCAAGACCACCTGAGTATTGCAAGTACAACTTTTTCTTTCATAATGTATTCCTCCTGAAAATTTAATGTCCTGCACTTGGCAGATACATGAATATTTGATATTATAAAAGGTAAAGATTCCTGCGCTTTAGTGTGATTGTATGATAAAGCAGTGAATCTTAAGCCCTGTCGTGTTTCGACAAGAGTTAATATACAACAATTTTTATAAATATGCAATACCAATATGCAAAAAAATAAAAGAAATTTTTGCATAAAAATGCATCATTAAATAGGAAATAACATATAAAAATACATAAAATCGCGGAATGCGGATGCGAAAATGGTAAAATTTTGTATTGCATATTATGCAGTATAGATGTATAATAAATACAGTTTATACGGAGAATGTCCCGCGAAGTGTTTTGCCAGATATGGCAAAATCCTGAGACATACGGGGCAAAATCTCATTGCCGCAGGCAATTTGGAATGGATTTGACCAATTACTGCGAATATATGAGCAGTAATGGTATAATTACAACAGTTTTAAGCAGTTGCACATTATGTAACTGCTAATTTGTGATTCTAGGAGGAATGAGAAATGATCAAAGCAGGAATCATCGGAGCAACCGGTTATGCAGGAAATGAACTGGCAAGACTGCTCCTTGGACATAAAGAAGTAGAAGTTGCATGGTACGGCTCAAGAAGCTATATCGATCAGAAATATGCAGATGTATACCAGAACTTTTTTAACTGGTAGATGCGAAGTGTATGGACGACAATATGGCTGCACTTGCAGACGAAGTAGATGTGATCTTTACCGCAACACCGCAGGGGCTTTGTGCATCTCTTGTTAATGAAGAGATCCTTTCCAAAGCAAAGGTCATCGACCTGAGTGCAGATTTCCGTATCAAAGATGTAAAGAAATATGAGAAATGGTACGGCATCGAGCACAAATCACCGCAGTTTATCGACGAGGCAGTTTACGGACTGTGCGAGATCAACCGTGAGGACATCAAGAAAGCAAGACTGATCGCGAACCCGGGATGCTATCCGACCTGTTCCACTTTATCCATCTACCCGCTTCTCAAAGAAGGCCTGATCGATCCGAACACTATCATCATCGATGCAAATCCGGCACTTCAGGAGCAGGAAGAGGAGCAAAAGTTCCGAACCTTTACTGCGAAGTAAATGAGAATATCAAAGCATACGGCGTAGCAACTCACCGCCATACACCGGAGATCGAGGACCAGCTTGGTTATGCATGCGGACAGGAAGTGATGATCAACTTCACACCTCACCTGATCCCGATGAACAGAGGAATCCTGGTAACTGCATACGCTTCTCTCAAGAAAGAAGTTTCCTATGAAGAAGTAAGAGCAGCTTACGATAAATATTATGCAGATGAAACATTCATCCGTGTCCTTGACAAAGACGTATGCCCGCAGACTAAATGCGTCGAAGGCAGCAACTATGTAGATGTCAACTTCAAGATCGACCCGAGGACCAAACGTGTTATCATGATGGGCGCGATCGACAACCTTGTAAAAGGTGCAGCAGGACAGGCTGTACAGAACATGAACCTGATGTTCGGATTCGACGAGGCAGAAGGACTTCATCAGATTCCAATGCTTCCGTAAATAAAAACGGAGATTTTTGTACCAAGGAGGAGTATAGATTATGAAGGTTATTACAGGTGGAGTTACAGCGGCAAAAGGATTCCAGGCGGCATCCACAGCAGCAGGGATCAAATATCAGGGAAGAACTGACATGGCAATGGTCTACAGCGAGAAACCATGCGTGGCAGCAGGAACTTTTACCACAAATATCGTAAAGGCAGCTCCGGTCAAATGGG
>ENA-OQCN01001346-OQCN01001346.1-human-gut-metagenome-genome-assembly--contig:-NODE-1346-length-12353-cov-1.747587_pt1 | contig 12353 bp, 13 predicted proteins | sample MGYA00242497_ERZ504576 | MGnify/ENA primary metagenome ERZ504576 (study PRJEB26092, sample SAMD00036296) | human gut metagenome | host: Homo sapiens | study: EMG produced TPA metagenomics assembly of...
ATTAAATTGGAATGCAGGAGTGCAGAGCTACCGAGATGCTATATCATGTTAAAAAAGGATAAAGTTACACCAATTAGAGAATTTCTAAGTGATAAACATAGAGTTGATATTATTACATTTGATGAATATACACAGATGAAAGATTTTTTGAAAGCGCTAGAAATTAGTTGCCCGAGATCTAAACCATAAAGGCATCTGAAGGCATAGTGAAGCACTGGAGTCTGACATTGCGAAATGCGTTAGAATAAATAGGATAATTCAAACTAACGCTTAAGAACAAAAAGAAAGTAGGAAACACACATGAAGTTCCGAGTTAGCCAATATACGCCATATTTATTTGATTTCTTTGGCAATAACAATGATTATTCGTTACTTTTTTGATCCGCTTCAATTGCCATCTTGAACTTATACTTATGGGATATAAAAATAATATCAGTTGTAAATAATGGATATGGATGCCTTTCAGACCATGGTGATGGGGAACGTAATGAATAAAATAATTCATTTGTTATGTCCAATTCTTAGCGAAATCTCTGATTGGTTGAAATATTTTTATGGTATCATGGATGACAGGGGGGCTATTATAATCGCATCAGAGATTATGATGGTTGGCTATGTTATATTTACTTATTTTTTAGAAAAATTTCATGCATATTGGCATAATGAAGAAAGTTGCTTCGCAGTTTGTATAGATATACTATGCGTAGAGAATATTGCTTCTTATATATTGAGCTTGGTATTTTATAAGGCAAGCATTCATTCACTGTAATATATCAGAAGACATATTGTTGTTTATTGCAGCAGTGATAGGAATTTCCTGTATGTGGATAGTAATTTGTTATTTCTGTTATTTATTTGCAAATCTGATAATTACACTTGGACTTCCAGTTATGTTAGGTTATCTTTTGGAGGCTGTTCTTCCGAAAAATATGGTATTAGTAATAACAGGACTTTTGATCTTATTTACAACACAAATTGTATGGAGACTATGTTCGGACAAAATATTTAATAAATTGATAGAAGTATTCTCGTTTCATCGCTTAAATTTGGATTGATGGTAAGTGCCTCAAAACATAGCGTAGTGTAAACTAGCAGAGTTCCTGCTATAATACCTACATCAATGTTCGAGGCACTTTTTTCTGTTCCTTTTTAAATGGCACTGCTCTGGCAGTTCTTTGTTGATTTATACTTAAAACGTAAACGGTAGAACCGTAAGCGCTTAAATCTTGGGTAGCTTTACCAATTCTGTTTTTGAACTCATAATGATGATAGTAAATAGATTTTTACTACACTCCGCTTGATAGGAGATAGAAATTTAGTAAGCGATGAATAATCCACCGGTTTTTCAGTATCCAAAATTTATGAGATAATCCCTCTAAGGAGTGGTATCTCTATAACTTTTCCAGTTTTTTGCACTTAGGACCATTTCACTTCAGTTCTTCTGGTACCTGTGCTAATCTCACTCCAAATAAAAAACAGGAGTTGAATTTTTATGCCTAAAAAAAATCCAAGACGTACAGATAAAGAATGGTTGGATCTGATCCAGGAATGCCGGTCCAGTGGTCTTTCTGATAAATGCTGGTGTCAGGAACATCATATCCATACAAGCAACTTTTATTACCAGATACGAAGACTTCGACAAAAAGCCTGTGAGATACCGGAACCAGTCCATTCTTCTTTCTCAGGAAAACAGGAAGTTGTACCGCTTTCTTTTGAGGAACCGGCAGTCTGCCCATCCTCAGTGCAGCTCAAAACGGATACCATTCCAGACTCTGTTATAAAGATCACTTATCACAGTTTCCAGATTGAGATCTCCAACGCAGCAGACCGTGAGACCATATTTCATACGTTATCAGCGCTGCAGGATTTATGTTAGGTGATCTATCCGGTGTGTCTAAGATCTTCGTTATCACCGGACGTACAGATATGCGAAAAAGTTTCGACGGGCTTATGGCTATCATACGCGATACTTATGAACTCGATCCGTATGCAAATGCAGTTTATCTTTTCTGCGGAAGGGATAGCCGGAAACTTAAGGCACTCCATTTTGATAAGGATGGTTTTGTGCTGCTCCAGAAAAGGCTTGACGGAAACGGCAGGTTCCAGTGGCCGCGGAATGCTTCGGAAGCCCGTCTTTTGACGCGTCAGGAATTCCGGTGGCTTATGGAAGGTCTTTCCATCGATCAGCCCAAAGCAATCAAAGGCACAGGCAGAAAAAAAGATTTCTGATCCTTTGTGCAAAACAGAGAATTTTAAATTTTCTATATCCGTGACAGCAGGCAGCCGCCAGACACTTATCCACTGCTTTCTTTTTTCCTTTCGAATGCGATGTGGATGGGACTCAAAAAACATCTGTTTTAAAACAGCAGGTGGATATCTTTCCTAAAAGAATGAGCATACAGGCATATCTTTCATTTTTTTAGGAAAGATATCCACAACTGAGGTACCGTCAGATTGACAGTACCATCTGTCCCGTCTGTTTGCCATATCCCCGTACTTCTTTTATAATAGGGATAAGAAAACAAAGGACGGAAATGCCATGCCTCATGATACAGAAGATATGATCCAGCTTTTATTAAGCACGAATAAAGAACAGGAATAGACCATTGTGGATCTCAGAGCTACCATAAAAGAGCCCGCAGCACTATTGCGAACCTGAACGAGACGATAGATGAACTGAAAAGGAAGATCTTTGGAACATCCAGCGAAAAGACCAGGCGTCCTGATCAGGAGGAAGGAATCCAGGAGGAAGAAACGGTGACCGTTGTAAAAGAACATACACGGACCAGAAGAAAAAAGTCTGTTCGTGCAGATCTGTATGAGGCCCTTCCCATAAAAGAGATCTCCTGCGATGTTCCCCCGGAAGAAAGGATCTGTCCGGACTGTGGTTCCCCGATGGAACACCTGGGGTATAAGTTTGTCCGGGAAGAACTGCGTATCACTCCGGCAAAAGTGGTAAGGGTCCATTACATGCAGGAAACCCTTATGTGTCATGTATGTCGGCAGGAGGATGAAACAACGATCGTAGAGGCAAAAACACCGACACCGCTTCTTGCACATAGTCCCGCATCGCCGGATATGGTGGCAATGGTCATGTACCAGAAAAGCTTTCTGCACCTTCCCTTTTACCGTCAGTCAAAAGACTGGATGGAAAAAGGGGTGCCTGTCCCAAGAGAAACTGCAGCGCGCTGGTACAATTACTGTTCACTGGAATATCTCTCTCCAGTCTATGAAGTAATGCATCAGGAACTGCTGGCAAGAGAGATCCTCCATGCAGACGAGGTACCCTGTCAGGTGCTTCATGAAGAGGGAAAAACTGCCACTTCAAAATCCTATATGTGGATCTACCTGAGCGGGACTGATGGAAAACCACCGATCATCCTGTATGATTACAGACCCGGACGGAGCGGGGATTATCCGATAGAATTTCTCCATGGTTTCACTGGGATGCTCCAGTGTGATGGGTATAGTGCATACGGCAGGATTGAAGATGTTGTCCTGGTCTGCTGTCTTGCCCACTGCAGGCGTAAGTTCTTTGAAGCAGTCCCAAAAGCACGTCAGAAAAAGCTGAAACTTCTGGACATTAATTCTGAACAGGAACTTGCAGAACCTCCGCAGGGAACTGCAGAAGACAGTTTCCTGCTCCCTTCCGAAAAAGGAGTTGCATTCTGTAACCGTCTTTTCTATATGGAACGTCTCTACAAAGAACTTCCACAGGAGGAACGAAAACAGAAACGCCAGGAAACAGAACCTGCCATCTGGAATGAATTCTGGACATGGTTGGAAACCCTGGAGCCTGCTGGCGGGAGTAAGCTTGAAAAAGCGGTAAACTATACCTTTAATCATAAAGAGACCCTTATGAATTATCTACTGGATGGAAGATCAGGTAGTAAAGAATAATGACTGTGTTTTGGATGGTCTGACAATCCGGACGGAAGAAAGCAATATTTCTCCAACCGTATATCTGAATCCGTATTTTGAACAGATACAGGATGGAGCTGAGATGGATGATGTGCTTGGGCAGATTGCAGCCACATATCAGGCACATTATATTGACCAGGATATGGATGTATCTGCGGTTACTGATTTTGATAACGTCAAAGACAAGATTGTGTGCAAGCTCATCAATGAGGAAGCCAACAGGCAGTTTCTTGAGGACAAACCATACACCAAGGTGGGAAGATCTGGCGGTTGTGTATCAGATTTTAATGGACAAAAATGCGGAAGGCACTGCAACCATAACGATTACAGATAATCTGATGGACAGGTATGGGATTACCCTTGAGGATTTGCACGAACAGGCTCTTTTGAACATGGATGTTTTACAGTCATACAGCTTCAAGGGAATGAGCGAGACCATTATAGAAATGATGGCAGGGGACATTGCAAGGGATAATGATATGGATATATCAGAGGCAAGAGAAATGGCATCCCAGATGATACCGGATGTTCCTGACACGATGTTTGTCCTGACAAATGATACAAAGGTAAATGGAGCAGCCGCTATATTAAATGATGATACCAGACAGGAAATAGCAGACAAGGTTGGAGACTTCTATGTACTGCCTTCATCTGTGCATGAAACGCTGATTATCCCGAAAGATGCCGGAATGGAGTTAAGAGACCTTGAACAGATGGTGCAGGAAGTGAACCAGACACAGGTAGCACCGCAGGAACGTCTTTCGGATCATGTGTATGAGTATGATGCAAAAGAACATGAGCTGTTTCGCAGTGACCGTGCCGGGGAACGTGCAAAGCAGAAAGAGGAAAAGCGTGATGAGAAGAAAGAACGTCCTTCACTAAAAGAGAGACTTGCAGAAAAGAAAAATGATGTGATGAAGATGCATGCTGACAGGAAACAGCCAACAGCAGATAAAAAGAAAGAAGCGGTGATTTAGCCGCTTCATATGTAACAAGCAGGAAAGCGGCCAATTTAGGCTGTTTCAGAATGTAGACAAAGAACGTATTAACAATCAAAAATGGTATATTTAAAGAAGGATGCCAATGCTCTACCTAGGTAAAAATATAATGATTTATATATAATTCCGATATTATATATGTGTTGTTGAGTTGTAGGAGGAGAGGTATTATGAATCATTGTTTAATGAAAAAGAGATAGAAGTTTTAAGAAAAGTGGCGTAATAAAATATGCCATGTTGGCTTTAGCGACACCTATTGGTTTGATACTATCTTGTGTGTTAGCTTATATAAATATTGATTTTATGGAGCTACTAAAAATATTTAGTGAGAATATTTCTAATCCAGAAATATTGGACGAATTAACACAGATTATGAGTAAGTGGTATATTATTTCTGGAGCTATTTTTTTTGCATCATTGTTATTGTTTGTTATATATTTCGTTTCGAAATAGAAAAAATGATGAGGATGTTTTGACATGGGGGCAGACTATATTTCTTGCTATTGAGTTAATATTAATATCTCAAGTAGTATTACCATTATTCACTGTTATAATGGCAATAGTGATTGCGCTTTTATATTTTAGTATTTTTTTCATCTATGTTGTTGAAAAAATATAATTGGATATGGAACATATTTATTTGTATTACTTGTTGAAAAGATTTGTACGTCTTCGGGGATAGAATTGACTTATGGTGAGTTTATAGGACAAGAGAAGTATTCTATTTTTTGACAATGATAACATTTCTAATATCGATACCGTATATCTTATCTTTTTTGTTAAGAATGGTTAAAAAATTTATTCAAGGAGTTACTGGAAATAAATCTGTGGCACTGATTTTTAAGCCGGTCGAAGCATTAATAAGTATTAATGTGTTGCGTTATGCTATATACATACTACTATTTTTTACAAGTGTTTTTACATATAGTGTAAATGTATCACAATCGGATTATGTTTTTTCTCTTGTCAAAGAAGCGTTGTTAGAATTTGTGTTATTAGATACGGTTATATATTCGATTATTTCTAATATAAGGGATACAAAGAAAAATCATAAACAACAAAATATGAGAAGGTATTACGTTTCGTTTAAATATGATTTGGAGTTTGTCCTATCTGCAATTACTATGCACAATTTGAAGGATAAAGAAATGTATGCCCGTATTAAATTTTCTGTAGATATAAATAAAATTCTGAAAGAAAAAAGGAAAAAAGATGTAAGTGAGATAGATAATTTGTTAACAGATATTTCTACAAATTACTATAAAATTGAGATTTTGGAACAAAAAATAAAAGTAGTATTAAGTAGGATAATTGATTTGATTGAATAAGCGTGTGTATACAGGAGTAAATATATTTTTTTATTTAGGAATAGTCATTAAAAGAAAATGCAAGTATATTTTTGCTAATATACTTGCATTTAGTATTTATAGAATTTGTCTATATTCTGAGGCAGCCACTTTGGGCTGCTTTTCTGCTATTAGGACAAAATGAATCGAAAGGAGTATCTATGGCAGGAAAATATCATTATATATCTGCACTGGCAGAAATGACAGCGGCAGATATTGTTAAAAACGAAAATGAATGGACCAGATTTCTGACTACGGCTGCAAGGCTGTATAAATATCCCTTTAACGAGCAGATGTTAATATATGCCCAAAGACCGGATGCAACAGCCTGTGCTTCGCTTGAAACGTGGAATGAAAAGATGAATTGCTGGGTCAACCGTGGAGCGAAAGGAATTGCCCTGATTGATACGGACAGCGAACGTCGAGATTAAAATATGTCTTTGATGTATCAGATGTGCATAAGGCAAGGAGAATCGGGCGTGACCCATATCTGTGGGAGCTTAGGGAGGAACATAAGGCTCCCGTGCTTGCACAGCTTGAAAAAACTTATGGTGCAACCGATGTAAATATGCCTTTTGAAGAGAGGGTTATGGAGATAGCTGACAGGATTGTACAGGATTATTATGAGGAACTTTTACCGGAGCTGAACTATGTGAAAGAGGGAAGTTTCCTTGATGATCTGGATGAACTGAATCTTGGAATCCGATGGAGGGAAACGCTGGCTTCCAGTATTTCCTTTACCCTGCTATCCCGATGCGGTGCCGATATGGATTTGTGGAAAGATGACATGAATTTTGAATATATCCACGAATTTAATAATACAAAGTCATTAGCTGTCATTGGAAATGCAACTACGGAGATGTGTAAGCCCCTGCTTATGGAAATTGGACGGACAATAGGGGCATACGAACGCCAGATTGCAAGGCAGAATGCCTCAAATAAGGCAAGAGAAAAAGCGGCTGGGGAGCATATTGGAAGCCATGAAGAAAATGTTGAAAAAGGACTTGCAAATGCACCAGAAGCAGACTATAATGCTTTAAAGCGTGAAAGTGAAACGACAATAGAAAAACCAAAGGAAACTGAAAATCATACAGAAATGGAGGGCATTGCCAATGAAACTGACATACGAAAAGAACGGGGATTATCTGATTCCGAACCTGACAGCGAACGAGGAGCCGGAACAGGCACTGACCAAGTACGGACTGATGAGGAAGAACTTTCTGAAGGAGCACAGGAGAGGGATTTATCAGGGAATGATTCTGACAGGGGAGCTGAAAGCACATTGTCTGCAGGTACAGGAGCAGGCAGAGCAGAGAATGGAACTTCTGACCGGACAGATGGCGAAGTCGGAAGGAGTGAACGAGGAACTGAAAGCAGCCGATCAGATGGGCTGGGTAGCGAAGATGAACAACATCAGACACTCAGCGGAGGAAATCGTGCTGACAGAACTGATTTACATTTAAGCAGTGAGGAACAATTTCATAGCGCCATGCAGGAGCCGGATAGTGACAACAATTCATTATCCGGTTCCTTTTCGGATTAAAACCGAAGATTTCACAGAGCTTCAAAAGGGAATCTTATGTTTGATAATCACCTTATCCATAAAAGATCGGAGATTGCGGGATATTTCCAGTCAGAGCAGGATGCGGTTTTACAGACGGAGTATCTGAAAAATTCTTTCCGTATGGAGGAATTTACAGAGCTGTATATTGGGGATGTAAGAGCCGGGTATCGAGCTGATGAGGATGGGCTTACCATGTGGAAAGGCAATTATCTGACCCGTGAAGCAGAGAGCAGGTTGTCATGGGAAGATGCAAGATACTGGGTCAATTCTTATATCGAGGATGGTGTCTATTTACTTCCGGGGGAAGTGGCAGAGCAGATTGATACAGACGGTATGTTTAAACAGCTTGACCTTTTTACCATGTTTTCGGAGCAGGTCGGCAACATTGCATGAAGCAGGCAGAAGAAAAAAGTGTTATTCCGGCAGGTTTTGTACTGCCGGAGAAACAGATTGATGATATTTTAAGAAGCGGCGGGGGCAGGGATGACAGCCGCAAACGTATTTATGCCAAGTACCAGCAGAGAAAGACACCGGAAGAAATGACAGCCTTTCTGAAAAAAGAGTATGGAACCACCGGAAAAGGCTTTGAGTTTGACGGAAAGCAGATAGCCGTATGGTTTGATGAAGGTGGCATGCGTGTTGGATATGGTACATCAGCAACGGAGCAACCCATACTTACGATGGAATGGAAAGATATTGAGCAGAATATCCGAAGGCAGGTAGAGAATGGCACATATATGGGTGCAAATGAAGCTTATCTTGTGGATGAGGTAGAGCGTGGCAGGATTGCAAACCATTTATTTTTCTTTTTCCGTGATGGTATGGGAGAAATGCCGGAAGAATTGGAATTAAAGGCGGGTAATTACCCGGATGCCCATGCAAGACTGGTGGAACTTCTTTCTACACCGGAAGAGGTGGAGAGGATAGCTGCCACATGGATCATGCTCTGCATCAGTTGGAAATCGGAGAAAAAAGCCTGCGTTTCCGTTCTGTTATGCCAAAAGAGGAGCTTCGTGCCGAACTCGACAACCTTCTGGTAGACAGGCTGACATTTCCAGCTGCTGAGCATGTGGAAATTAAACACGAGGATTTTATCACGCAGGATGAGATTGACTACAGGTTGGCAGGGGAAGTGGTTTTTCAAATGGGTCTTTCCGTATTTATGATTATTTTAAGGAAGGGCATGACAGCAAAGAAGCAGCTAATTTCTTAAAGAATGAATATGGAACAGGCGGTAGTAGCCATGCACTTGCCGGAGCTGACCACAGCTATGAGGATCATGATGCAAAAGGAATAAAGCTGAAAAAGGGAAATATCGGAAAACCATACGCAGAAGTGCTGTTGTCTTGGAATGTTGTGGAAAAGCGTATTCGTAAGCTCATTGAAGAAGATAAGTATTTATCTCCGGAAGGAAAAGAAGCCTACGCACAGTACAGAGTGGAGCAGGAGCAGAAGCTTTGGAGCAGGCACAGGCAAAGATGGAGCATGAAACCAAAGTAGCCTGCAAGAATGCCATTGAAAAAGCAATTGCTGAAAAGTTTGACGGGTATCGTCTGCCAAAGGATACAGCGGAAGCTGTCATTCAGGAATATGGCTTTGAACGGGTAAGCTATGTGCTTGCCAATTCTGTCATGCACAAAAGACAGGACGGACGGTTTTCTCCGGAGAATAAGGAGTGGGCAAAAGCCATTGAGCCTTATGCCATGGTGAAAAATGCGGATATGGTTGTGGACTCCCACCCTGCCGTATTAAATGGATTTATCAACCAGACAAGACGGTATATTGAGCAGGAGAAAGAGCTTGCAGCACAGGCGGCTGAGAAAATCACGATTGATGGACAGGAGTGCATCAAAGTCGATGAATGGGGGACTGAGGAAGAAACCTATGTGCTTGGAAATTCCGTAACAGATAATCAATTTTTTTATGCAGAGGTAAATGGTGTTGCCTTTGAGTACGATTATCAGCCACAGCGGGGAGAAGTCGAGGAAGATTATCTCAACGAGGTGACGGAAAGGGATATAGACCGTCACGAAACAGAGGTGTTTACACAGATTGAAGGAAGTGAAGATTATCCTGAAGGTGTTGAGGAACCACCATTAACGGCAGAGGATGTGCAAAATCAGGAAACTTCTAGACAGGATGTCCAAAAGCCGGAGGAAGTGTCAGATACACCATTAGAGCTGGATATCGAAGTTCCTGTAAAGCAGGTAGAACCGCAGATTGATAAGACCGGAGCTGTCAATTTCCGTATCACGGATGATGCTTTAGGAATTGGTACTGCAAAGGAAAAATTCCGCAGAAATGTGGAAACTATACGTACACTGGAGAAAATAGAAAGCGAGAACCGTATCGCAACATCGGAGGAACAGGAGATTTTATCTCAGTATGTTGGCTGGGGCGGGCTTGCGGATGCCTTTGATGAAAGCAAGAGTGCCTGGGCGAATGAATATCAGGAGTTAAAGGGACTTTTATCGGAAGAGGAGTATGCTTCGGCAAGGGAGAGTACCTTAAATGCCATTATACAAGTCCTGCCATAATCCGCAGTATCTATGATGCCTTGGATAAAATGGGATTTGAAAAAGGAAATGTGCTGGAGCCGGCAATGGGTATCGGAAATTTCTTCGGAATGCTACCGGAGAAGATGCAGGAGAGCAGGCTTTATGGCGTGGAGCTTGACGGCATTACGGGGAGGATTGCAAAACAGCTATATCCGAATGCTGACATTAAAATCACAGGCTTTGAGAAAACGGATTATCCCAATGATTTCTTTGATGTAGCAATCGGAAATGTGCCATTCGGACAGTATAAGGTGACGGATAAGCAGTATGACAAGCAGAAATTTTTAATCCATGACTATTTCTTTGCAAAGACCTTAGATAAGGTTCGCCCCGGCGGTGTGGTTGCTTTTGTTACCAGTAAGGGAACAATGGATAAGAAAAGTCCGGAGGTCAGAAAATACCTTGCCCAAAGAGCAGAGCTTCTGGGTGCGGTCAGACTGCCTAACACGCATTTAAGGAAAATGCCGGAACAGAGGTCACTTCTGATATTTTATTCTTAAAGAAACGTGACCGTGTGATGGATTTGGAGCCGGACTGGGTGCATCTGTCAGAGGATGAGAACGGCATTGCATGAACAGCTATTTTGCCCAACATCCGGAGATGATTGTGGGAAAAATGGAAATGGTCAGCGGACCGTATGGTATGGAAAGTACCTGTATGCCCGATACCACAAGACCATTTGCACAGAAGCTACAGGAAGCGGTCAGCCATATTGACGGAGAGATAGAAGCGGTGGAGCTGGATGAGCTGGATGAGCTGGCAGATGAGCTTGCGGATGCCACCATTCCGGCGGACCCGGATGTCAAGAATTACAGCTACACTCTTGTGGACGATAGGGTGTATTACCGTGAAAATTCCATTATGAAGCCTGTGGATATGTCCGATTCCATGCAGGAACGTATCAAGGGCATGGTGGGTATCCGAAATTGTACGCAGGAGCTTATCAATCTGCAATTAGAAGAATATCCGGATACGGTAATCAAGGAAAAGCAGGCGGAGTTAAACAGTTTATATGATGCTTTTTCCAAGAAACACGGTCTAATCAACTCGCAGACCAACAAGAGCATTTAATCAGGACAGCAGCTATTGTCTGTTGTGTTCTCTTGAAAAATTGGACGATGAGGGCAATTTCAAGGGCAAAGCGGATATGTTCACGAAGCGTACCATTAAAAAGGCAGAGGTTGTCACAAGTGTGGATACGGCAAGTGAAGCATTGGCAGTATCCTTGTCGGAAAAAGCAAGGGTTGACCTCGATTACATGGCAGAGCTGACCGGAAAAGATGTGGATACGGTAAAGGAGGAGCTGACAGGAATTATATTTCAGAACCCATTGACGGATAAATGGAAACAGCGGATGAGTATCTGAGTGGAAATGTCCGTGACAAGCTGGAAACAGCAAAGGTCTATGCAGAGAGCCACCCGGAATACGCCGTGAATGTGCAGGCACTTACACAGGTACAGCCGAAGGAACTGGATGCTAGCGAGATTGAGGTGCGTATCGGTGCCACATGGATTGCCCCGAAGTATATTGAGGATTTTATGAGGGAGACCTTTGAAACGCCGCAGCATTTGTTAGACAGGAATGTCGTAGGAGTCCAGTATTCCGATGTGACAGGACAGTGGAACATAAAGGGCAAAAATGCGGACTATGGAAATTCCCTTGTAAATATGACCTACGGTACAAGCCGGAGAAATGCCTATACCATTCTGGAGGATTCCCTTAATTTAAAGGACAGCCGTGTTTTCGATACCATAGAGGAGGACGGCAAGGAAAAGAGAGTCCTGAATAAGAAAGAAACCACCATGCATCACAGAAGCAGGAAGCCATAAGGGAAGCATTTAAAGGGACTGGGGTGTTCCGTGATCCGGAACGCAGACTGGTACTTGTGGCAAAATACAACCAGCTTTTCAATTCAACAAGACCAAGGGAATATGACGGTTCACATCTGAAATTCCCCGGCATGAC
>ENA-OQCN01001347-OQCN01001347.1-human-gut-metagenome-genome-assembly--contig:-NODE-1347-length-12337-cov-4.061179_pt1 | contig 12337 bp, 10 predicted proteins | sample MGYA00242497_ERZ504576 | MGnify/ENA primary metagenome ERZ504576 (study PRJEB26092, sample SAMD00036296) | human gut metagenome | host: Homo sapiens | study: EMG produced TPA metagenomics assembly of...
AAAGTGAACAATCTATGGTGAAAAGAGAAAAGAAAAAGGGTCAATTTATAGACCCCAAAAGTCACCCCTAAAATTGCCCCCAAATTAGACCCCAAAAATAATGACCCCAATTAAAATTGGTTACCCGCCTCGTGCTACTCCTTTACTGCCCAATACCCATTTCGATTAGAGCCTTTGCGGATTACAATTTCTTGTTGCTGCAACCTATTTAATATGCGCTTAATAGTTGAGCGTGATAAGTTTAATTGATTTGCGAGCTCTATTTGAGTGATTTTTGGGTTGATTTTAATGAGTTGTATGATATCGGGTTCATTGGGTCCATTAGGTTCATTTACTTTGAACCCGATTTTTTTGTTGGGCTTATAGAATACATTGTTTCTATATATGATGACTTTTAACTCGGTTTCTCCACCAATAAATACAGGAGGTTTTAAACCACATTCTTCGATTGACTTAATGATTCTAGGGATGCCGCGACCCCAGTTTTCAATGTATTTTAGATAGCGTAATGCATACGCGGTTGCTTCATTCCTAATATTAGAATTTCCTTGTTTCATTTTCTCGATTGTTTGTCCCATAACTAGTTTTCCTGGAGAAGTTACTTCTAAACGATCATCGAATATCGCAATTTTAATACTGTTTCTATCAATATAGGATCTGTGTGCAATGGAATTCACAATTAATTCTCGTATGGCATATACGGGAATTTCGTATGTTTCTTTTCTTTCTAGAGATTCAAATGAAGCATGTAAACGTATGTTTCGTAATACAAATTTATACGCAAAATCAATTTGTTCATAGATGGGTCCTGAATAATCTTTCATATCAATTACTTCTGTTGTATCCGTGCCTTTAAAAAGTGCGCATTGAATACGGTTTGGCAATGCGGGATGTCCTGTTAATAAGGCATAGGCATTAGTAGGTACAATATGATTGTTTGATTGTGTAAGTATTCCCCATGATAATAAATCTTGTTTCGTAATGGGCGTAACTGCGTCTTTTTCAAATTGTGATTTAGAGTTTTCTAATGCTTTATGATAAAGGGTATCACATAAGTTTTGGATACTATTTTCACTGATTTCTAATTCGGGACAAATCATCTTATCAAAATAGCGGTTGCTACCTTCAAACATCAATTCTTTGATCATATTACGATCAGCTTTTCTTGTTGTTCCACTAACGCGTACATAAACACCATCAAATTCACCCTCTGCTTTTAAATGATATGGGCGATCCCATCCAGATGGAACATTCACAATTAAAATGGTTTTATCTTCGATTGTATCTAAATCAATGCTAGGAATAATATGAGGTTCAATACTTGAAAATATTGAATTTGTGATGGAATCCTTGATTTTAAAAACATCACCCGATAGTCCGCATATTTCAAATGAATCTTTCTTTTCTTCAATTCCAAAAATAATTTTTCCACCAAAACCATTCGCAAAAGCTACGACAGATTTTAAATATTTTTTATGTTCAGCAGGAACTTCTTTTTTTACTTCGATATTGTTATTTTCGCCATATTTATTTAATTTATTTATCAACATAGTATTCCTCCTTTCACACATCCACATTATCATTATACCTAAAAACCATCCTAGTGCTTACTAGAATGGGATCTTTGTCGTTAATAGTTTCCTGTATAATTCTACACCCTTTTTTAAAATGTCTTCATCAAAGGTGAACTTATTTGAATGTAATGGAATGGTGTCACCAGTACCTAAAAAGAAGAAGATAGATGGGGCTACGTTTCTATAGTAACCAAAGTCTTCACTAATAAGCACAGGACTGTCTAGTTTACTGACTAGGTTGTTTTTGTATAGGGTATGAAATAATTCTTCATTATTTAGTACAGGTGGATAGTGGTGATTGACTTTGAAATTAACTTGCACCTTGTATTTTTTGATTGCATTATTCATATTTTGTTCAATGATATTAACAATTTGATCAAATACCTTTGGATCATAATAGCGGATAGATCCTCGTACATGAGCTTGATCTGCAATAATATTGAAGGCTTGGCCAGAATGGAAAGTACCAAAGTGTAATAGGTGGAATGTGTTGTCGTCAAAAGCTTTTTCTTCTTGTTCTAAAGACTTTTGTAGAATTTCAACACAAGCCGTTAATGCGTTGATTCCATTTTGAGGTTGGGCTGCATGACTTGCCTTTCCCTTTACCAGAATTTCAAACTCACATCCACCAGCCATCATTTCATTAGGACGCGTATATACTTTGCCTTTTTCAAGTTCTGGATAGATGTGTGTTCCGTAGATGGCGGCAATATTAAATTGTTTGAAGAATTGTGTGTCTATGATTGGCTTGGCCCCACCTGGTTTTTCTTCTCCTGGCTGAAATAAGAGTAATACGTTGTAGTTACTTTCTTTGGTATATTTAGCTATTTCTAAAACCATCGCCATATGTCCATCATGTCCGCAGGCGTGCATACATCCATTGGTGCTTTTAAATTCTAAATCTGTATTTTCTTCCATAGGAAGAGCGTCCATATCGGAACGAAAACAATTGTTTTTTCTTTTCTTATTGTCAAAAAAGGCGGTTACACTATTAGGAATTGGATGATCAATTGTGCAGTCATATAAATCTAATACGTTTTCGATATATTGTGCTGTTTTTTGTGTTGTGAGTTCAATTTCAGGGATTTGGTGCAAATTTCTTCTGTTTTCGATGATTGTTGGCATAAAATTCTCCTTTTTTGGTTTATTATACTACCTATTTTGAATTGTTAAATAAATTTAACATAGATTTAACATTGTAAAGATAGTATGAAAATCCATTTAAATTTATATTAAGTGCGTAATTATGAAAAGGTGGAAAATATGACAACAACAAATATATTGTCTTTATTGGGTGGATTAGCTTTATTCCTATATGGAATGCAGATGATGGGAAATGGTCTTGAAGCTGCGGCTGGAGATCGCTTAAAACAAATTTTAGAGAAATTAACTTCAAATCGATTTTTAGGTGTAATTGTAGGTGCACTTGTTACGGCAGTTATTCAAAGTTCGAGTGCAACAACAGTTATGGTTGTTGGGTTTGTCAACGCACAGATGATGACTTTACAACAAGCTGTATGGATTATTATGGGCGCTAACGTTGGAACAACCATTACAGGTCAATTGATTGCGTTGGATGTAAGTGCTATTGCTCCATTAGTTGCCTTTATGGGTGTTGCATTGATTATGTTTACGAAAAGCGCAAAGGCAACGGATATTGGACAGATCATTGCAGGTTTGGGTATTCTTTTTATTGGTATGAATATGATGAGTACGGCTATGATGCCGCTAAGAGAATCAAAAGAATTCGTTGAATTAGTCACTCATTTCTCAAATCCATTAGTAGGTATTTTGGTGGGTGCAGGATTTACAGCTTTGATTCAATCAAGTTCAGCCTCTGTAGGTATTTTACAAGCCTTAGCAGCTAGTGGCGTTATTGGATTAGATGGAGCTGTATATGTATTGTTTGGACAAAACATTGGTACTTGTATTACAGCCGTTCTTGCATCAATTGGAACGAGTCGTGAGGCTAAACAAGCGACAGCTATTCACTTGAGTTTCAATATTATTGGTACAGTAATATTTACATTAGTATGTATGTTCACACCATTGGTATCTTTGGTGATTCATTGGACTCCATATAATGCGACAGCTCAGATTGCGAACATGCACACATTGTTTAATATTTGTACAACGTTATTATTGCTTCCATTTGGAAAGTATTTAGCTGAGTTTGCACAACACATCTTACCAGTAGAAAACAAAGAAACAGAAGATGATCGTTTATTGTATTTACAGCCACTACCTAAGTCTAAAAAGATGATTGGTGGTGCAGCTATTTCGGTTAAACAAATCAATGATGAAACAATGCATATGTTAGAGCTTGCGTATGAGAATGTAAATCAGGCATTTGGACAGTTATTACAGTTTAGTGATAAGATAGATGAACAAATCTATAAAAGAGAGGATACTGTAAACTATCTGGATAAAGTCATTAGTGAATATATTAGCACGGCTTTGGCTACACCAAACTTGAATGTGAATATTTCTCAAGCTTTGTCTAGTTATTATTTAATGTTAGTGGATATTGAACGTATTAGTGATTATGCGGTGAATATGAATCATCAGGCTACAAAACGTCTTCAAGGGGATATGACGATATCTGAAATTGAAATTGTGGAGCACATGAAAAAGTTATGTGTCGATATGAAAAATGATTTGAGTGATGTGGAAGAGGCAGAACGTAAGGATGATGTGATTGATTCACTTGTGTCAAGTTGGCGCGAAGCACAGATTCAAGCATTAAAACAACAGAAATGTTCGAGTGAAGTAAGTATGATGTTATCACGTATATTTACAGACTTTGAACGTATCAATGACCACGCATTAAATGTGTCACAAGAGTTTGATAAGATTAATATAGAAATCCCAGAATAAGCAGTTTTTCTGCTTATTTTTTCGTGGATTTTGTTATAATCTTGTTATGAACATTGAGAAGTTATTAAATACAATTATTGAAGCAGGGAAGATGTTAGTAGAAAGTGGTGCGGAAGTCAATCGTGTTGAAGAAACAATGGTCAGAATGTGTCGGTGCTTTGAGGGAATCGAATATGCAGATAGCTATGTGACTTTAACTGGCATCATGTTTTCGTTAACATATGAAAATAAAACGATAACACGTATTTGCAGGGTGCATACGGGAGAGGTTGATTTAAATAGAATTGATCAAATCAATACGCTTTCTAGAAGTATCTGTACGAATCCTATATCTGTAGATGAGTTGGCAAATGAGCTTGAAAAAATTAAGAAAATATCTCGCTATACATTTAAAGAGACTATGTTTTTTGGTGCGGTAGGTGCAGCTGGATTTGGGATTTTCTTTAATGGGACTTTATTGGAAATTGTGATGTCCTTTTTTATTGGAATCTTGATTCGTTGTATAAGCTGTTTTTTATCCAAACATAAACTAAATTCTTTCTTAAATAATGCGATATCTGCGGGATCCGCAGCATTGAGTGCTCAATTAATTCATCAAGTATTGCCTCAGACCAATGTGGATATTATGGTGATTTCGAGTTTTATGCTTTTAGTTCCAGGACTTGCGATTACGAACGCGATTCGTGATACGATTGCAGGAGATTATGTATCTGGTGTTGCAAGAGCAGCAGATGCATTTTTATGCGCAGTTGCTATTGCGGTAGGTGCTGGTTTTGTGATGTATTTTTGGATATAGGGGAATGGAAATATGGTGTATGTAATTTTAAAATCAGGTATATCTTCATTCCTTGCAAGTTTGGGATTTGGTTTCCTTTTCAATATCAAAGGAAGAAATTTGTGGATAGCCGGTGTTGTAGGGGCTATTGGAGGTGCTTGTTATAAGGTATCATTATATTTAGGATGTTCTGAAATTCTATCGAATTTTTATGGAGCCTTAGGTTTGGCATTAGCTTCAGAAATTTTAGCACGTAAATGCAAGACTCCGGTTACAACATTTTTAGTTTGTGCATTAATTCCTTTGGTTCCTGGTGGTGGGATGTATCGTACGATGCTTGCGGCTATTCGTGGTGATGCACAGAACACATTAAATATGGGTCTTCAAACATTGAGTATTGCGGGTGTTTTAGCACTTGGAATTCTTTTGGTTTCAACAATCATGCGTGTGTATTATCAAGAAAAAAGAAAATATTTATCAAAAAAGCAAAAAAGTACTTGCAATCGTTAAAATTTATGATATTATATATGAGCGTCTTGGGGATATGGGCCTGTAGCTCAGGTGGTTAGAGCGCACCCCTGATAAGGGTGAGGTCGTTGGTTCAAGTCCATTCAGGCCCACCATGATTTCTTTAGACGCTTATATAATGGGGTGTTAGCTCAGCTGGGAGAGCACCTGCCTTGCACGCAGGGGGTCATCGGTTCGATCCCGATACGCTCCACCAATTATAAAATTTAAACTGCATATGCAGTTTTTTTTTTATTCTTTTTTTATTATATGTTATAATCATAAGTAATCGGATGATTAGAAAGCTGAGTAGATGTATGGAAAAAGAATTTTACGAAGAATATGAAGATATGGAAGCCGGTATTGATCAAAAACAGGCTCTTGTCGAAGAATCAAAAAAGGTTGATGAAATTGAAGATTTCAGTGAAGCAGTTCGCTTTGTGAATGATTTGAAAAAAAGATGGAGAAAAACTGGTTTTGGTGAGTCTTTGGCAGAAGAAAAGTTAAGAGAAGAATTTGATGCGAATATTGAAAAAGTATATGAAAAACAAAAGGCATTGGCTCAAAAAGTGGTTGATGTAAAGGAAGCTTTGATTAAAGAAGCTGAAAAAACTTCTTTATCAGATGACTTTAAAAAGGCTACTGAAAAGATGACTTCTTTAATGGATCAATGGAAAGTTTCTGGAAATGCCGGAAAGAAAACAGATGATGAATTATGGGAACGTTTCAATGCAGCTCGTCAGAAGTTCTATGATCGTAAACATGCTAACTGGGAAAATAGAACAGTTCAGTTTGAAAATGCTAAAAAGGTAAAAGAAGATTTAATTGAAAAGGCTAGATCTTTACAAGATTCTGAAGAATGGCAGAAAACAAGTGCTAAATATAAAGAATTGATGGATGCATGGAAAGCTGCAGGAAATGCAGGTCGTGAATTTGATGATGATTTATGGAATGCATTTAATGAAGCACGTCAAAAATTCTATGCAAAACGTAATGAGTTCTATGAAAAATTACATGCTGAACATGATGAAAAATATGCAGAAAAACAAGCTTTAGTCAAGGAAGCAAAATCAATTGCAGGCTTACAAGAATATACTCGTGAACAAACTGCAATGATGAAAGAATTGTCTAATAAATGGAAATCAATTGGTTTCTGTGGAAAAGATAAAGAAGATGAAATCTGGAATGAATTCAGAGGTGTCATGGATGAATATTTTGCTGGCTAAAATCGGCTAGCGAAAAGCGTCGTGCTAACTGGCGTGATCACATGGCAGAAATCATTCTCGTAAAGAAGAACAAATCGCAAACCAAAAGCGCCAAATTAAACGTCTTCAAGATGATATGACTGGTTTAGTAAGTGAAGCTACAGTAGCTGACTTACAAGATCAAGTAGAAGATAAAGAAGACTTTATTAAACAACTTGAACAAGAAATTGAAGACATTGAAAAGAAATTAGCAGAGTAGTTGATCTACTCTCTTTTTCTTGGGGTTTATTATATGAATTTTCATGAATGTATGAAGCTGTTTTATCCAGAAACAAAAATAATATTATATAATCGAAAAAACGAAGTCGTATTAGAAGGATATGTCAAAGATATTCGCCAAGAATGTGAAAAATATCATAATATAGAAGTGACATTCGTATCGGGTAGGGCGGATACAACAGGACTTAAAATTTGGCTAGATATGTAAAAGGAAGAAAGTTTAGTGCTTTCTTCCTTTATACTTTAGTATTTCATATCACTTTTAATTATATCGTGATCTTTTAATAGTTTTTCAATTACAGTACCTTTGATTGCCTTAAGAATTGGTTTTTTGAATACATTTAGAGGTCCAAGATCGATTTCTAATGGAGATTTTCCGTCCATTAATTTTACGCTTGAATCTAATAATTCACGTACATCATATACGCTGCCCCAAACTTCTGGAACACCACGATCGACACCTAATAGTCCGTATACAGCTTCCATTGCGGTACGTACTGAATATTCTGTTGTGAAGACTGTATCTCTTGGTGTGTCGGCAAATTGTCCTAAGAAGGCGAAGTTTACACATCCATCAGGAATTACATCTGGACGATCCCCTTTCGTTCTTGGCATGAAGAAGGCAGTGATGTATGGCATCATTGTAGGCACGCATCTTGCAGAATTTGTAGCTAATTCTTCAATTTGATCTGTTGGAACACCCAAGTGATATAGCCATTCTTCTGTGATTTCTTTACCAGTACATTCTCTCATTGGTTTCTTAATGTAGTCACCATCTACATCTGTAAATAGTCCATATACCCAAACGCATACTTTGTTTGGATCTTGGTTTTTAAATTGTCCTTGACGATTAATAGTCCAACTCATTAACCAGCTCGAATCTCTACAAGTGACGATACCTCCAGTAACGGTTTTTCCACTACGAGGATCACGCTTACAAATGTTTGTGATATAAGGGATGATTTTATCATCTAATGTTGTTACAGTTGCAGATTCCCAATTTGTTTTTGAAATGTCTGAACAGAATTTTTCTGGGTGACCAAAGCTAGAATCTTGTTTTGCGATGTTTTTCCATAAGCTCCAGCATCCACTTGTTCTAACTTCAGCATCTCCATTAGGCGCATGGTCTTGATCACCATAAATTGTTCCTTCTGTACAGCTTCCGTTTGTCACAAATACTAAATCGTTTTCAGTTAATACAATGCCAGTTTCTGTTCCGTTTACTTTGCATTCGATTGTTTTCGCAACTTTTTTGTCACCTACAAACTCAAATTCAACATTTGTAACTTCTGTATTGAATTGGAAGTCTACGCCATGAGCTTCTAGATATTTTTGCATAGGAAGAATTAAAGATTCATATTGATTGTAACGAGTGAATTTTAAGGCACTGAAATCAGGAAGTCCTGAGATATGGTGAATGAATCTTTGGAAGTATAATTTCATTTCTAATGCTGAGTGCCAGTTTTCAAACGCAAACATACTTCTCCAATACATCCAGAATGTTGAATCAAATACTTCTTCATCAAATACATCTTCAATGGTCTTATCATATAAATCTTCATCTGGTGTCATGAATAATTTCATGATTTCCATAGCACCTTTAGTACTTAAATCAAACTTTCCATCTGTATGTGCATCTTTTCCTTGGTTGATTGTTGCACGACACAATGAGTAGTTAGGATCATGTTTATTTAACCAGTAATATTCATCTAAAACACTAGCACCCTCGATTTCTAATGAAGGGATACTTCTGAATAGATCCCATAAACATTCGAAGTGGTTTTCCATTTCACGACCACCTCTCATGACATATCCACGAGTAGGATCATAGATTCCATCGCATGCGCCTCCGGCAATGTCCATTGCTTCTAAGATATGGATGTTTTTGCCTGGCATTTGTCCATCACGAACTAAAAAACAGGCGGCTGCTAATGCAGCAAGTCCACTACCTACGATATAAGCATTCTTATTATCTACATTTGCTGGTTTTTCAGGGCGAGCAAATGCTTCGTAGTTTCCATTCGTGTAGTAAATACCTTTAGAGTTCTTTTCGTATTTTCCTCTTTCAGTATTACGATAGTCACTTGTAACTTCTTTTCTTCTTCTTTCTTTTTGTCGCTCACTTTTTTTTGCAGTAAATAAAGCAGCACCTGTAGCTGCAGCAGTAAGGCCTGCAATGCCTAATTTTATATTATTCTTTGACATATACATGTCCCCCCTTTGTTCTTATGGCTACATGATAATGGAGGACAAAAATAAAAACCATGAACAAAAAAAGCAAGATGATAATTTTTTTATCATTTTGCTTCATTTGTAAAGTTTGAAATTGAATTTGCGATAGAACCATGCAAAGTATTAGCCATATTATAGATGATTTCATGGTAGTCTTCATACATACCTTTTTGAATCCAATCAAGCATGATACCTACAAAACTATATTTGTAGAAATTAGCGATGAATTGAATTTGTTCTTCTGTAATATTGGTTCCTTGTGCTTTTTCGCGGACGACTCCTAAAATAAGGTCGTGTACTGTAGTAAATAAAAAGCGTTCAATACTATCTTGTGTTGTTGTATGGTATACATTTAAAATAAATGGCTTGTTTTGAAGGACGGCTTCAAATATGGATGTAAGGCCTTCTTGCCAAGTGTCATATGTTTTATTTCCTTTTAGTGCATTTGTTGCATCATAAATACAAGACCATTCGACTAGGTCGTAAATATCTTTAAAATGATAGTAGAAAGACATTCTTGAAATGCCAATATCATCTGTTAAATCTTTAATGGTAATCTTATCTAATGGTTTTTTAATAAGAATCTTTTTAGGGATTGCTCTAAGGCAAGTTTCGTTAAGTTTGACATACTTAAATATTATAAAAAAATGGGTCTCCCGTCAATTCTTAGGAGACCATGAACATTAAATTCTGAGTGGCTGTAACAAACAGAATTTTTCTTGCCCTAGCTGTAATAGGGCCCTTTGAATATTGTAGATGTGCTTCTTGCAAGCACACTTATACTATAATCTTATCATTCGTAAATTTAATCAAAACATTTTGTGAAATTTTGGGAAGAAAGAGAATCTAGGTTTGCAGAATACAAATATTGATTTTTGTTTCTGCTTTTTACTAGCAGGTTTTTAGATTCTAAAGACTTTAATATTTTGCGAGTCGTTGTATCGCTTTTTTCAAGTAATTCAGTTAATGTATTCATGTTCATATAAGTATCATCAAATAATCTGTTTTGGCACAGTATGAAGATGCATTTTGCCTGTTTATCGTTTAGAACTTTTTCATTAACTAACGTATTGATTATATTGTTGTAGTAATTTAGTTGATCGTTTAAATCTGCGATTTTTGTGTATAAGTCATCTGAGGCTTGTGACAACAATTCTAAAAATGTGACGACAAAAAAATGTAATATCACCTTTGTTTTTTCTGTCGTTACAAACATCAAAAGCTTTATAGTACTTGTTGATATTATTTTTGACTGTGTAAGATAATTTTAAAGCTAAAAGAACGTCAAGTTCATTTTTAATCAGGTAACTACTGATAAATCGACTAGTCCTGCCATTTCCATCATAAAAAGGGTGGATATATCCAAATAGATAGTGAAAGGCAGATATTTTGATTAGGCTATCGATATCATCGCTTTTTAAAAAATCAAGGCATAAATCTAGAGATTCAATGATTTTTGACTCTGGCATGATTCCTCTGTGCTTTTCTTTTTGTGTGGCAGACACTACTTGAACAGGCTCTTTTCTAAAGAGTATACCGTCGGGTAGATTTTCTTTTTCAATTTCAGGTAATACTAGGGCATCGTAAATGGTCCGAATATCCTCGCAGTTGTTTAATGGGATTATTTCATTACTGATTAATTTAAAATATTTATCCACAAGTCCTTTAAATCTAGCGCTTTTATCATTTTTGATTGAGTCAATCGCATCTTCAATTTCTTTTCTTGTACTTCTTACACCTTCGATTTCGTTAGTAAGGGCAATCTCATCTTTTAATGATTTAATTATATAAGAGTTGATAGCGATATTAGGTAAATGTGTTCTTAACAAATTGATTTTGTTGATTGTTTTATATATTTTAACCAATAACTTTGTAATTTCATTCGTATTGAAAATGAATCCAACGTTTTCGTGGATTTTAATAGGAAGTTTAATGGAGGCTTCACTATTAAATCTAGCATCATAAATTGATTCGTATTCTGTTGGCTTTTTATAAAATATTTTTGAAAGCAATTCATATTCCATATAAAAATCCTCCTAAATTAATGGGCGTTTTTGTTATAATATCTTATGTCTCATTAAAAATCAAATAAATTATTGAGATATACATATTATTCTTATATAATGTGAGAGGGTGACAATATGTATATATCAGTAGACGAATCGCAAATGAGTGTGTTTTTCTTGGATTGTTTTCGCTTTTGTATGAATGATATAGAATATGATATTATCCTGAATAAGCCGGATGTGGATACATATGAATATGAAATATGGAAGCGGGCTAATAGGAAAATGTCTTTTGTCACAATAGTGAGATTGTCACTAGATGAATTTAAAGAATATTATTATGTGGATGAAGAAGCTACAAATTATAGGATAATCAATAAAGTAATTGTTCCGACAATCAAAAAAATGAGATGATAAAAAGTGCTTTATTTATCGTGCTAAATGGTAAATAGAGCACTTTTGTTTACAGAAAAATACTTTACGAATAAATTATTTAGGTTTATACTTTTTAGTAGATAAATAACTTTCATAACTAAAAAGAACAAAAATAATAAGCATAAAACTAAGGAGATTTACTTATATGCAAAAGAGAACTACGAATTATTCTTTCCAAAAATTTGGAGATGTATTCTATTCTGTAAATCATAATGCAGGGCATTTGATTGATTATGTTGAAAATGACTTTAAAATCACAAACAAATCATTCGATTCTTTTTATTATTCCAGTGATCCGGTATATTTGGATACTAAAAGTGGAATTATAATGCTTGTGGTGAGTAAAGATGGTAAAAAAGTTCGAAGATATGTAATTCACCGTGTTGTTCGATTAAAGCCAGATATTTATTTTAATTATGTTTCAATTTCAAGAGAGAGTGTTCTTCA
>ENA-OQCN01001349-OQCN01001349.1-human-gut-metagenome-genome-assembly--contig:-NODE-1349-length-12334-cov-2.869911_pt1 | contig 12334 bp, 10 predicted proteins | sample MGYA00242497_ERZ504576 | MGnify/ENA primary metagenome ERZ504576 (study PRJEB26092, sample SAMD00036296) | human gut metagenome | host: Homo sapiens | study: EMG produced TPA metagenomics assembly of...
ACCATTTCTTTTTTGAATTTTAGTCGTTTTAGGACGAAGAACCTTCACATTTTTGAGTAACATAATAACCTCCGAAAACAGTTATACTGTATAACTCTATTATATCATATATTCCGCCAATAAAAAAGTTGAAATCTCCCATAAATACAGGAAATTTCAACTATTCATTTAAAAAATCAATTGTAGTTATACATTTTTACAAAGTTAAGGTCACTATTTAAAGAAGGCCGGTGCCGTATGTATGGCAGCTGCAATGATGACTGGTTGTGCTAGTGGATCATCTGTACAAATGGTAAAACATTGACAGTAGGCTTAAACACAGGTTTCAATGGAATTTTCTCTCCATTGTATTATCAAACTGTATATGATGATTACGTTATTGAAATGGTTTATCAAAGTATGTTGAGCTATGATCGTGATAATCAATTACAACCAGAACTTGCGACTGAACAACCAACAATAAGTGAGGATGGATCAACATTAACATTCAAATTGAAAAAAGGAGTGAAATTCTCTGATGGTTCTAAATTGGATGCAGACGATGTTGTATTGACATTTACAGCCATGGCTGACCCAAGCTATACTGGTCGTTTCTCAACATATGTTGATTACTTAGAAGGTTATAAAGAATATCACGAAGGAGATGCAAAAACTCTAAGTGGTGTTGAAAAAATCGACGATTACACAGTTGCTTTCCACTTAGCAACGCCAAGAATCGATGCCATCAGTCAAGTTGGTACATTCCCAATCATCTCTAATTCACAATTCAAGAAATACAAAAAAGGTGATACAAAGATGTTTGAAGACAAGGCTAGTGAACCAATTGGTACTGGACCATATGTATTAAAGAACTTCCAAAAAGATTCAGCTGCCACATTTGTTAAGAATGATAAATTTAAAGCTGAAGATGGTGAATACCAAATTGATAACGTTGTAATGAAGATTTGTGATACTTCAACAGAACTTCAAGAACTTCAAAAAGGAACTGTCGATTTATTACCACAAGCTGATAATGCCGATAAAGTTGGTACTGCAAGTTTAGACAAAAACTTAACTTACAACAACTATGCATCAAGCTCAATGCAATACTTTATTTACAACTGTGAAGCTGGAGCCACTGCAGATCCTGCTGTACGTCAAGCATTAACTTATGCGATTGACCGTCAATCATTTGTTGATAGCTACTACTCATTCTCTAAAGGAAGTAAAGATGTTAAGAAAACTCAACCTGGTTTCGTTCCAGTATTAATGGCTAACCCAATTTCATCACAATTAGGTGATATCATTACTGGTAAAGAAAAGATGACAACATGACTTACTATGATTATGATATCGAAAAAGCTAAACAAATCTTAGACGATGCTGGTTGGACTGTTGGAAGTGATGGAAAACGTGAAAAAGATGGACAGAAATTAACTGTTCGTATGGTTTCTACAAAAGGTAAAGATCAATTAGACACAATGCTTCCAATGCTAGAAAAAGCTTGGGGCGAAGAACTTGGCGTTGATTTCAAAACAAACTTAAGTGAATTCAACACAATGGTTGCGACTGTTCAAGGTGATGATACAGTTAACGATTGAGAAGTATCTTACATGGGATGGCAATTTGGTTCAGGTGATGACACTGGTATCAACTTATTATGCCAAACTGGTCAAACAGATAACACATCTCGTTTATCAGATCCTGATCTAGATGCATTATTAGATACTGCATTACATACAACTGATCAAGCTGCAAGTACTGCTGCTTATAAAGAAGCCTATGAAAAGATTTCTGCTTTATGTCCATATGTAGCAATCAATGGTTTAAGCTACTATGATCTATACAACAAAAAGATCAAAAACTTAGATACAGCTGCATTGTATGACTTCGTTAAAGCGTTAGACAAAGCTACAATCGAATAACAATTCAAGAGATCTGTTGACAGATCTCTTTTTTATACATATAATTCAACTACATACAGAGTAAAAATATGTGCGTTAAGTGTCTTTAACACGGGGAGTTGGTTAAGGAACGAAAAGTTATTCTTGCGGTACATATTTTGCATCCCGCTGTTGTGATCGAAAAAAATTAAAGACTTTCTTTTTTTGTATCGCAATATGGAAAAAAGGAGGTCTTTTTATATATGAATCAATACTTTGTAATGTTAAAAGAAAATGCACGCTCATTAAAAAACGTGCGCGTTATCGTAGGGGTAGCTTTATTTTTTGCCCTAAATGTTATTCTTAACTTGTTTGGATCCATCCAAATCACAAACCAGCTAAAATTAGGCTTTGCATCCATTGCGACAGCTGCTAGCTGCTTACTTTATGGACCCGTTCCAAACTTAGTGCTTGCACCATTATTAGATTTAGTCAATTACATGGTTAAACCTGTGGGTGCATATTATCCGATCTTTATGATTTCTACAATGGCAAGTGCATGTATTTTTTCAGCTTACTTCTATAACTGCGAAAAAAATCACTTGGGTTCGCGTCATCTTATGTCGAATAACTTATGATGTAGTTGTCAGTTTATTCTTAAACACACTGTTTACATCTATGTTGTGGTCAACGCCATTTCTAGTTATTGCTGGCCCTAAATTAATTAAAAACTTAATTTCATTACCATTCCAAGTCGTTATTCTATATTTAGTGATGAAAACATGTATCCAGTTAAAGCCAAAGGTGAACCGTTAATCGGTCCACCTTTTTTACTGCAATTTAAACATCTCTTTTTTAGCCCCACAAACTGGACATACATAATCATCTGGTTCATTTTCAAAGTCATCTCCATCATATACATATCCACAAACACTACATACCCATTTTTCTTCTTTTCTGTATGTAGGTGCTTTTGCCGGTGCGCTTTGTTTTAAGACATTATGATAATACGCATAGGTCATTGGTTTACCAGAATCACCTTTCTTGGCATCAACGACTTTGGCCAAGAATACAAAGTGTGTTCCTGCATCCATCTGACTTTGTACTTCACACATCATGTATCCTAACGCATCATCTACAACTGGCAATTCCTTAAACAAATGATGATTCAACTTCGCCCACTTATCTTTATCTTTTCCTGTTTGAAAGCCTAAATCCGTAATCACTTGTGAATCTATTGTTTCAGGTAAGATTGATAAAGAAAAACACTTACTTTTTTCAATCAATGAACAAGTATAATTATCCTTATTCATACTCAAGGCAATGAGCGGTCCTATCGTTGAAACTTGAAATACAGTATTCACAATACAACCACATTCGCGCATGCCATCTTTTACACCCACGGCATACATACCATAAGAAAGATCATACAAAACTGTGTTGTCCATAAGAACACCTCCCTTGTTACTATTATTATAACAAGTTTAGTGGTTATATGCCATACAACTATTTACCTTCTTCAACACGTTTTTGTAATTTGTTCATTGTCTGCTTCAAACTTTTCATTTCTTCTACAGACACATCATAAAATAATGTTCTATTAATTTTTCCAATCTCTTCATCAATAATTTTTAAAACAGGTTGACACCTGTCTGTTAATCGTAAATGATGTATTCGAGTATCTTTTCCATCTATACAAATACGAATTAGCCCTTTTTTCTCCAAAGAATCAACACTTCTAGAAATCAAAGTTTTTGAAACGCCTAATACAACTTTTAATTCTGTACTCGTTGTAATTGTTGAATTATTTTTTAAGATAATCAAAATAGAAATTTCATTTGGTGAAAAATTAAATTCTTGAAAACTATCTTTTATTTTTTTGCATAATAATCTCTCATTTGATTGGATATACGCAAAAACTCCTCAATTGTAAACATATTATCGCTCCAACTCCAATAGAACAATTGTAAGTGCTAAAAAGGGGCGTGTCAAACATTGCCCCATTTTTCTAATACTTCTCCTACATAATAGAGAGAACCACATAATAAACTGTCTTCTTTTGTATCTAATAGTCTTGAAATCAACTCATCCACTGTAATAATTGGATACCCTAATTTTTCTAATGGATATAAACGTGCACTTGAAATTTCTACCAATGTAATATCTTTACTAATGGTTTGTAGAAGTTCAATCATGTGTGGTGCATCTTTCTCTTTCAATACAGAAAAATAAATTTTACCATGAAAGTTCTTTAATGCATGTATCAACGCAGTAATTCCATGTACATTATGTGCTCCATCCAACAAAACCAATGGAGCTTTTCTAAGAACCATAAATCGGCCTGCCCATTGAAAATGGTCAATGACTTCTTGTATTTCATTTTCTTCAAGCCAAATACCTAATACATTTAGTGTTTCCAAGGCAAGAGATAAATTTTTAGCTTGATACAATGGTGGATTCAAATGAAAGGTCATTCCATTCCATCTCAATACATCTGTTTCCTGGCAATCGATAAAACATAGTGGCGTATTCATATAATCGGCAACAAGTTCCATTACTTTTCGACATTCTGGTTTATCTTCCGTTGTCAAAGCAGGAACATTTGGTTTAAAAATACCTGATTTCTCATATGCAATCTGTTCAAAAGTATTCCCTAAGTATTCTGTATGATCGAGTCCAACATTGGTAATCAAACATGCTTGATAATCCAATGCCGTTGTCGCATCTAAACGCCCTCCCATTCCTGCTTCAATAATGCAGTAATCCACTCTTTGCTCTATAAAATAGGCAAGTGACATCCATAGATCCATTTCAAACATAGTCATTTTATGTAATGAGAATAACTCTTCATATTGATCATATATTCTTTCCCAATCAGCTAGTGAAATACATGTATCATTCACGCGTATTCTTTCTGTATGATGAATCAAATGAGGAGATGTAAATACACCTACTCTATATCCTTTTTTCATCAACAGATCTCTTAACCAAATTGAAGTACTACCCTTTCCATTTGTACCTGCTACCTGAATCTTTTTTAAAACTATGTGACTTGGCAATGCATCTGTTAACCATTGTCTAAATTCTAATAGGTCGTGATTTTTTCCACGACAATTTTCCATTTTATTTATTTTCTCTTGTACATTCATGGTATTATTATATCACTAAAGAAAGAAGTGAATCACATGATTATGCATAATGACTGGGATCAATTGTTTGATCAAGAAATACAAAAAGATTATTTACAAAATTTACGTTATTTTTTAGCTAAGGAATATAAAACAAAAAACATTTATCCTGCAAAAGAGAATATTTTTGCAGCTTTTAAAACAACTTCATTAAAAGATACAAAAGTTGTTATTTTAGGACAAGATCCATATCATGGTCCAGGACAAGCTCAAGGTTACTCATTTAGTGTACCAAGCAACTTCCTTTACCTCCATCTCTACAAATATGTATAAAGAACTAGAAAATGAGTATCAAACTCCTGTACATCGCACGGGTGACTTAACGGACTGGGCTAAACAAGGTGTACTATTAATGAATACTATCCTTACGGTTGAAGAGCATAAGCCTTTATCTCACCAAGATATGGGATGGCAGAATTTTACAAATGAAGCTTTAAGATGGATCAATGAAAAGGATGGTCCTGTTGTTTTCTTATTGTGGGGTGCTAAGGCTATCCAAGCCAAAAAATTATTGACAAATCCAAAACATTTAATTCTTACAAGCCCGCATCCAAGTCCTTTAAGTGCTTATCGAGGTTTTTTTGGAAACAATCATTTTAAGCTTGCGAATGAATATCTAGTTAAAAACAATGAAACGCCTATCCAATGGATATAGGCGTTTTTTTAATATCTAATATAAAGTTTTATGATATTCCTCAATCATATTTTCTTGATATCCAACTCTATTTTTATTTTCAGAGATACATTTTCCGATTCGAATCAACGCCTCATCTTTTAAAGCATCTAGCATATGCATTCTTTGATCTGTCGCTTGTTCTTTCGATTTAGAAATTTCATATTGCCTTACATCATAACACCAAAGTTTTATACTGGGATATCTCTGCTTTATTTTATCAGCTATCAATAGTCCTTCTGGATCCATATCTCCACTATAATAAATCTCTACATTCGAATTTACCAATATATCTAATAGAAGATAGGCTGAATAATTTAATTGTCCATTCGTACATACTAAGCCAATTTTTTCGATTTTTTCTTTCTTTATTTTTTCCAATAAAGCCTGAAATACAGATGGATTTTCTACAATATATACTCTATCACAACATGTAATAAAATGAATATGTAATAAGTTATCCATATTCACATTTAGAGCTTCGTACGAATCATAGAATCCTGCCCAACCTAAATGAGGTTGATTATTTTCGTTAAATGCTTGAAGTCTTGCGACACTACAATAATTACTAATACCATCTTGGTAGAGTCCTGCTCGATATAGAATTTCATTTTGTTCTAGATTTGTTTTAGGAAAATCGACTTTTAAAAAATAAACAATTCCATGCATCATCAAATAATATGCAAAGGTATTTTTATCAAAAGCATGTGGATTTTTTGTATGGTAGCTCGCAAAAAGCGATATATTTTCTTTCTTGTTTTCCCACATTGGCAAATGATTTAAAGCTTTCATCACTACACATACCGTATTTATGCATTTTTGTTCATTTTCTTTTGAAGCTTGAACAATACGAATATAAACAGAATCACGGTTTGTATATGTATTATAAATCCACTGTTTACTTTTACCTTCCTGTTTAAAAAAATGTTTAAATATATTTTGAACTCGTATCTGTTCTTGTTCTTGTCGATGCTTATTTGTAAAAACGCCCTGATTGAAGTACATTTTTAACACTTCATTAAAATCGCAATTCTCATATTTAGTATTCAATATTGCCTTTTGTAGTTGGCGAAATGTAATATGCACACAATCAACACCATAATAATCTTTTCCCATTAAACCACTAATACATTCGCGATTTGAGTCATCTAATACTAAATCAATACTTCCTTTGCATGTGCCATATTTTTCATATTGTTTTTTCCATAGTTGCATAAACTCTGAAAATTCATTATCAGATAAGTATTGGCAAAATTCTTCATTCATCATGCATCAACCAACCTTTTAACATGGCCATCCCATTCATATCGTATTGTAGTTACATATTTTGCATCATTTTGACGATAAAGTTCATAAATTGCTAGGGCATCTACATTTGGATAATCTCCCCATAAAACTTGGGAATTCATGATATAATCAAACCCAAATTTTTTGATTAACCCAAACATGGAATCAATATTTTTAGAATCAACCCCCGCAAATGCTTCATCCAATGCAATAATCAAAGGTGCATCTTCACTCGCATAGGCAAATTTTGCAGCTACAGCCGAGAACAAAGGAACATACATAGCCATAGCCTTTTCGCCACCACTAAATACATAAAAACGATTGTTCGTCAATTCTTTACGTTTTTCATTTCCAATTTCATACATGATTGTAAAATCAAACCACGAACGATAATCTAATAGATTTTTCATTGCTTGATGAAAGCTCAAATTTGAGTTTGGATCTTCTGCGTTTCTTCTAGCGCACTTGATTTTTGAACGGAAATGATTGGACAATGCTTGAAAATCCGATTCTTTTAACAATTGTAAATCTTTTTCTAATATACGAACTAAAGATTCTGAACTCAGTTCATCTTCATTTTCTGCTTTTTTTGATTTCCATTGTAATCCAAGTTTTAAAGTACTACTTGTATTCATTTCCTTCATATACTTGTTCATTGTTTCAATCCATCGTTTACTGCTTCGAATATGAACACGTATTTTACTTGAAATTGTATTCACTAATACATCTTCAATTAAATGTCGGTCTTGACTACTTACCAATTCAGATTGTTTTTCAATGTCTATCTCTAGCTGTTTTAATAACATTGTGAAATCAATTTGTTTTCCTTTATAACGAGCCTTGATATCCAAGCGTGCCATTGTATCTTCTTGGTCATCAAACAATGTAATAAAATGAAGGTTATAATCTTGCAAGAAACCTCGATTCATAAAAAATACAGTTTGAAGATCGTTTCCTAAAGTATCTTTGTTTTTAAATTTGGATATGAATTTACTACATGTTTATGAACGTATACTGGATTTTTTTCTTCCATTGAAACATACCCCAAATCCAATTCGGATTCATAATATTTTTTATAATTTTCCGTTTTTGTATTTTGCATTTCAATTAAAGAAGCATTTTCTAGAATATTCTTTTGACATTGTTCCTGAGTATTTTGCCATCTTCCATCTTCTTGATATAGATTTGAAATGATTTTTGGAATTTCATCCAAGCGATTCATAATTTGTTCCATTCGTTCCTTGATTTTTTCATATCCCATCTCATTCAATTGTGCTTCCTTTATTGAAATCAATTGTTGTAGTTTTTGAAGCTGGATTTCCAATTGTTTTTTCTCATATCGAATAGAATCCAAATCCATTCTTAAATCTTCCAATTGCGATTCTAAAGATATAAACAAATCTATATTCACAATATATTTTTCATGTATAGATTCCATTTGAACAAGTTCATCTTTATATTCAATAAATAAATCTTTTCTTAATCTAAAAACATCCTCTGTGTTCGAGATTCCTAATTTCTCAGAAATATTTGTTATTTCTTTATTCAAATTTTGAATACCTATTTGATATTGATTTCTTTGTTCAATATATTTTTTAATTTGTTCAATGGAATGCTCTTGCTTTAAAAGCATACGATTTACATCCGATAAACTTGAATCTAAATCTGCTTTTTCAGGATATCCCGCATATTCTTTTTCCAAAACTTTTACTTTATCCTGTGCAATTTTCAAATTGTTTTCCAATTCTTGAATATCTTGCTTTTTTATATGTATCTCTTCTTGCAGTTTATCCAGTTGGCTTTTTCGATACGCTTCTCTAGAAGCCTTACCAATAAAAATGGATTGCCTTGTTTGACTAATAACGCTACAAATATTTCCTATTTCTAAGCCATTGTCAAAGAATTTTACAGAACCTTCATTTAGGCCAAAGGCTTTACATAAAGAATTGTATTCAATTTTAGAATGTAAAATATAAACGGTCAAATTTTCTATTTTGTTATGTGTAAACAAGAAAGATTCTTTCATACCTTTTGGTAAATTTAAAACCTCTTTTGATATATATCAGGAATAATTAAAGCTGTCATCAAACCACTGCTTAATAATTGTTCTTCAATATTATTTTTTCATCTTGGCTTAAAGAATCATCAAAATCCAACAAAGTATACATAGGAATGAACGGGATATTTTTTCCCTTCAAGTAATGTCTTGCCTCTTCTTGTTCTTTGACTATATCTGGTTGAGGATCTTTTAAATCGTTCCAATATTCATATTGTTCTTGAATCTTTTTTAACTCATTCATGAATTGTTTTATTTCAATAGATAATCTTGAAACTGTCTCCGTTTGATTTTTTAAGTACCATACATAACGATTGTGAATATCCTGATCAATCTCATAATATCGTTCACTATTTCCATAATCAGATATAATCTCAAAAAAATCTTCATTGTCGATGCATCCATTTTTAAAATTTGATTGGATTCATTCCAAGATAAAAATTTTTCATGATATTCTTCTTTCAACAATCGAAATTGTTCTTGATATGCTTTTAGTTCTGTTTCAATTTGTTCTAATAAGCTTTGTTCTTTTGCATAATCATCTTGTACATGATTCAGTAATACTTTTTGATTATTCATTTTTTGAAACAATTCCAATCCTTGATTTAATACACTTAATTCTTTGTCTATTTTTGATTTTGTATAGTTAAAATCATAATCATGATTTAAATTCTTTAAAAATTCTTGTTTTAAAGATATATGCTCATCAAACTGCATATTTTCATTCAATTCATTCAATTGTTTAAATCTTTTATGAATCTCATATTCTAAAGAATCGTTATAATCTTTTTGTTTATCATATTTTAATTTACATGAAACATATGCATTATCTTTATTCGATTCTTGTTGTGTCTTATTCTTTAAAGCTTTTTCTTGTTGCATTAAATCTTCTTTATGGCGTTGTACATCACTAGCAATTGAAGTAGGTCTTGTTTTGCCAAACCACTATATTCTTCTTCAAGCACGGTTTTTTCTACTGCAATATTATCTACTTGTTTTTTGATTTCAAGAATCATTTCTTGTGCTTGATTCTTTCTGTCATATAACTCTTTTTGTTTCTTTGTTAATTCGTCCAATTTATTTTTTTGTTCTATATATTGTAAACTCTTCTTATCTAATAGCGCATAATTATATTGTTCATATACATTTTGAATCGATTTAGCTGCTTGTTGACTTTGTTTTAATACTTCTAAACGGTTTTGAACTTCATCCATATTCGACAAGGCTTCTGTCAAAGGGCGCAAATCTTCTTCACTTAAAGGTTGTAAAGATTCTGACAACAATTCATTAATTATTGTGGGCTTTAATGAATTGCTTAATTTTGGAGAGCGCAATTTAACCAACAAATTGATACTTTCTTTATAATCATCCAATGTTGGAAATTGAAACAAAGCTTGATTCACTCGAGCCATATATTCGCGTTGTGTTTCAATGAATTGATTTTGAATTTTATTTTTTAAACTTTGTTTCGATATTGCTAAATTATGCTCCATAAGCTGAATATCTTTACCAATGCGTTGATTGTCTTCAATCACAAAATACCAAGTTTCCATTGGCTTGTTTTTTCGTGCTCTCATTCCCATTCCAATCGTTTTAAAAATATTGGAATCTTCTCTTTTGAATTCTAAGTATAAATATGCAATTCTTTCATCTCGATTTGAATTTTCATCAATTAAATATGTTTCCATTTTTCGAGCTTTAGTACCAAAAGCATCCAAACGTTCACTGTTCTTATTTCCATCTAATAAGATTGGAATAAAACTTTGCATAGTAACCGATTTTCCACTTCCATTACTTCCTCTTAATAGAATATGACCATTTTTAAAATAAAATTCTTCATTCGTATAATACCAAAAATCAATCAAGCCCATACGATACATGTGCCATTTACTTGTTAACATTTTTTTCACCTCAACATCAAATCCACCACCAATTTTTCCACAAATCGGATTGATTTTTATTCGATTCTCTTCTTCATCTACAAACCCATAACTTTTCATTGTAGCTAGTACATTTTCACTTACTAAAGATTCTCCCATGTCTTGATATTTTTTAGGAAGAAACACTAAATTCTCTTTGATCCACTTACGTATCCATTTCAACAATAGTTCTTTTTCTATAAATGTGATTTCCTCATCATTTACATTTAACGTTCTATTCTTTATTTTCTTAGTAATTTGTTGCATACAAACCAAAACTAAATCCGATATTGTGTTTCGGCTTGGAAAAATAGTTCCTACATTACAATCTTCATCAAGAACAATATAGCCACTTGATGCATGTAAATGTAGATTGCATGGCATAATACTTTGAAAATCTTTTTCAATTTGACGATAATAATGTCGAATATACACAAAATCCTCATCATTTTTGTCTTTTCTGTAGATGCCTGGGGACAACAAAAAACGTCTATACACTCTTTGTCTTCTTACAACACCTCGATCTTCTTCCATAGAAAACCACTCTGATTTTTTTATATCTTCCAATGAATGAATATCCATTATATCGTGGGCAAAATTCCGAATGACATATCGAGAATATCCTGTGTTTTCATATAAAGCTTCCGTATCCTTGTTTTTGATAAAACCTTCTTCACTTCCATCATCAAGTTCAATTATGTGAATCGATAGACAATATTTTAATACACGTACCAATTGTCTTCGGGTATTAAAGTGTGTCCAATCGATCACTCCATCTTGAAATTGCATCTGAATATATTCTGTTAAGGAGGATAATACGAATTGTTCCTCGCGTTCTTTTGATTCCAAAAACAATAATACAAAACAAAACATTTGATATTCTTGAACGGATTGAAATTCTTGTATTCCCATCCATTCTTCAACATAGCCAGGTATTTTTTCTAATTTAATTAGATATGGAGTAACGATAATCATATAGCCGAATTTTTCTTGTACAAATTTACGAATCTCTTTTACTGAATCTCTCACCATGTTATATAAGTCTGGATCTTCTTTTCGTAGAATCCATTTACGTTTTAATAATTCTTGTAATGCATCCATAAGTAGATTTACCCCTTAAAACAAATACGATAGCTAGGCATCACAAACATCCCGTCTTTCGCATTTGACTTCTATTGTTTTTAAATTGGAATCATCAATATAGAACTCGCGACCATCATCTGTTTTTGAAGTTTTATTCGCATCATTTAATCCTTTAGATAACCACGATAATAGTATTTTTCTAGATTCACCATCTAATATATCTAATTTTTCAAAGTCAACTATTCCATCTCGAATGTAATTTTTTA
>ENA-OQCN01001350-OQCN01001350.1-human-gut-metagenome-genome-assembly--contig:-NODE-1350-length-12329-cov-1.614162_pt1 | contig 12329 bp, 18 predicted proteins | sample MGYA00242497_ERZ504576 | MGnify/ENA primary metagenome ERZ504576 (study PRJEB26092, sample SAMD00036296) | human gut metagenome | host: Homo sapiens | study: EMG produced TPA metagenomics assembly of...
TTCTCGTCGGATTGCCTAAGCAGATGAACAACGAGGCATCCGAGAATATGAAACGGATAGAACCGTTCGTGCGTTCCCTGCAAAAAAGGTTACCCGATATGCCGGTAGAGTATGTGGACGAGCGTTTCACCTCGGTTCTGGCGCACCGTACCATGCTGGAAGCCGGACTGAAAAAGAAAGACAGGCGGAACAAGGCGTTGGTGGACGAAATCAGCGCGACTATTATCCTGCAAACTTATTTGGAGAACAGACGTTTCTCTTCTTTATAAGTGTATAGACAATAATTCATAATTGATAATTCATAATCGTCTTTTTCAATACCAAGACCGCTTGTCGAATTACCTTGAGGGTCGCAGTCTATAAGCAGAGTTTTTTTATTTTCATATGCAAGACATGATGACAGATTAACAGAAGTGGTTGTTTTACCGACACCACCCTTTTGATTTGTTATTGCAATTATTTTTGTCATAATAATCTCCACTTTTTAATTTATTTCTTATATATCATTATATCATAAAATTTTTATTTGTAAATGTTTCACGTGAAACATATTGAAGATTTAACACAAATGTAATGTTTCACGTGAAACATATGTATAATTTTCAAAAAGTGATATCATAATATATATGATATATTTAATGGAGGATTAAAATGAACAGTTTATTTAGAAAAATAAAAAGATTATGTAATATTCTCTCCTACTGCTCAAGAAAATGATTTTAAGTTAAAAAATAAAAGTAACGATATAGAATACGATGTGCGAAATGAGAAAACCGAAACAACAGCAAATGATACTGTATCAAAAAGCTATGAAGAAAACCTTTCGTACGTACGAAACAGATTTAACGTACCTATTAATAACGATATAGTAATACGCGAGCTTGTTTTAAAAGAGGGACGCAAAGCATTTATCGTATTTATCGACGGTATGGTAAGTACAGATATGGTTGATTTGGCGATAATAAAGACATTGCTTGAAATCCCCTATTTTTCAGATGACAAGATATACAGTTATGAAACTGAAATAATAGACAGATTTATTGCACATTCGCAGGCAATAACTACAAACAGTATGGATACTATATTTGAAGAAGTTAATTTTGGTGGTTGTGCTGTGTTTGTAGACGGCTTTTCAAAAGGTTTTTCACTTGATGTTCGTGAATGGGGTACGCGAAGTATCGGTAAACCTGAAAATGAACAGTCTATTTACGGACCGCAAGAGGCATTTGCAGAAATGCTTAGAAATAATACTGCTCTTGTCAGAAAAATAATTAAAAGTGAAAAACTTATTGCGGAAGGCATTAAAATAGGAAGTGTCAGTAAAACAAGAGGTGTAATTTTGTATATTTCCGATATTGCTAACAATGATATGGTTGACGAAGTGAGAAGAAGGCTTAACAGTATCAATTTACAGTACGTAATTGCAATCGAAGAAGTTGCAATGATGCTTGAAGATAAGACTTTTTCACTTACAAGCCACATTTTTGCAACGGAACGACCGGACAGAGCAGCAAGAGCATTGACCGAAGGTCGTGTTGTACTGATTTTAAATGGCAGTCCGAGAGCATTGATAATGCCGACAAACGCTTTTGAACTTACTCACGCAGTTTCTGATGATTACTTGCGTGTACCGTATGCAAATATGTCACGAATAATCAGAATGTTAGCAATGTTCTTCTCTATTCTGCTTCCCCGGATTATACCTTGCTATAACCCTGTTTCATCAAGAAATCATACCGACTTATTTGTTATATTCAATCAGTGCGGCAAGAGAAAACGTACCTTTTCCAAGTATAGTGGAATTTTTGTTAATGGATATATCGTTTGAAATGATAAGAGAGGCAGGAATACGAATGCCAAACCCTATAGGCTCAACACTGGTATTGTCGGAGGTTTGATTTTAGGACAAGCTGCAGTCAGTGCAAAAATAGTAAGTCCTATTATGATTATAATTATCGCTATAACAGGTATCGGTTCATTTGCAACGTCTGATTATTCACTTAGTTGGGGTTATCGAATTTTAAAACTTGTTTTTATAGCTTTGGCGGCTGTAATGGGGTTTTACGGAATTGCAATAGGTATTTTTATATATAGCTTGTATGTTGCAAAGCAAACAAGTTTTGGAATACCATATTTATCCCCTATTCCAAAGGTTAATAACAGAAGTATGACTAATTCTATATTTGAAAATCCTATTTGGAAGAAAGAATATCGTCCGGATTTTCTAAAAACTAAAAAAAATACAGAAGAACCGAAGATAAGCCGTAATTGGAAAATTAAAAAGAATACACGATAAATGTTCACGTGAAACATTAGAAGGAGTAGTTATGATAGACAGAAAGAAAATGACGACACTGCTCATTAATGTAATATCGGTAAAAATGCTCTTGACATTTCCTAAAGTAATGATTATAAACAGCGGAAATGCGGCATGGATAGAGTGTATATACAATACGTTGATTGTAATAGGACTGTTTTGGATTACAACAAAAACTATACAGAAGTAATAAAAATATAATACAGCTTGCTGAAATGATAGGTAAAAAGTGGCTTAAAATAATAGTCGGAGTTGTTGTTTTTGTAGTTTTATTGATGAATTATTCGTCAATTATAAGAATTTTTCCCGAAACAGTCAAAATAGTACTATTGCAGGACTTCAAAATAGAATTTATAATACCGATTTTTATGCTTGCTATAGGAATAGGTGCATATATAGGTCTTGAACCGATAGCAAGAGTAAATAATATGTTTATGCCGCTTGCCGGAATAGTGTTGCTGCTGTCGTTGATACTTTTGATACCTTATTTCAATATAAATAACATATTTCCGATACTCGGCAATGGCATTTATAGTATAACGGTCAAAGGAATAAATACAATTTCACTGTTTTCGGATATATTGTTGTTGAACATTCTGCTTCCCTATTGTGAGAATACGTCAGAAGCAAAAAGAGTGTTGGAGAGCAATTTATATAAGTGCAACTATTGGAGTAGTCATTTTACTGTCATATTGCTTAATTTATCCTTATCCGGTTTCAAGAGAATTTATGATTCCCGTGTATCAACTGTCGAGAGTGATATATTTGGGTAATTTTTTCAGCAGATTTGAGGTAATATTCCAATTTATATGGTCAATTCTTGTGCTTATATATTCATCAATCTACGTATATGCATTATGTTATGTGTGGCAGATAACATTTGACCTTAAATATTATAAACCACTTATACTTCCTGTTGTGATAATAAGCGGAATTGTGGCTGTATTGCCGAGTTCTGTTGTGGATTTGGTTAAATCTGAACGGTTGGAAAACATAATAGTATACCCCGTGGCATTTTTATTGCTATTTTGTTCGGATTTTATTCAAAAAAGATATATAACAAACGAACTGTAAATGAGGAGAGTGGTGAAAGTGAGTAGAATACGAATAATTATAACTATTATAGTAGTTGTTTTAACAACACTCCTCACAGGCTGTACAGGAAAAGAGCCGAATGAAATCGCATATGTGGTTGCACTTGGTATAGACAGTACAGATGACGATAATTATAAAATAACAATTCAGTATGCGAACACCACTCAAATAAGCGGAGGAGCGTCGGAATCCGGCGGAAAAGCAGGCAGTGAAATAGTTGACAACGTAACTATTGAGGCACCTAATATATACGCCGGTGTCGGCTTGGCGAATAATATAGTAAGTAAAAGCTTTTCTATGTCACATGCAAAATTGATAGTATTTTCAAAAGAAATAGCCGAAAAGGGCGTTAAAGATATGATAGAAACACTTGTGAGAAGTGAAGAAATCAGACCTGATGTGTTCATAGCGGTGGCAAATACGACCGCAAATGACTATTTGACATCAGTAAATCCTGAAATGGAGGTAAACCCTGCACAATATTATCAGCTAATATACCAAAAAAATCAGCTTGTAGGTATTCCTGACGGTCAATTAAGAGAGTTTTTTACGGGTTTATATACAGATAACTATGATAGTATATTGCCTGTTGCGGGTGTAATTGAGGGAGCAGGCGGTAACAGTCAAAATGATGATAAAGGACAGTCAAAAGACGGTCAAAATGAAGGCTCGGAGGGTAGTTCGGAGAGCTTGGACAGTTTTGAAAGTAAAAGTTCAGATGATAAAGATGAAAATGAGAAAGAAAAAGATGCAGAAAAAAACACAAGTAAGGTATGAATATGATATAAAAAACTATGTTGGCGGTGAGACCGCTATTGAAAGAAAAATAAAGCTGAAGCAATAGGTGCGGCTGTGTTTGAAAAAGATAAAATGGTTGGTGAACTTGGTGAAGTTGAAACTGAAATATGTAAGATATTAAAAGGTGACTATACTTATAGTTATCTTACTTATTATAATAATGATACTCCCGATATTCCTATAACCGTAAAAACAACTCAACAGAAAAAGCCAAAATATAAAATTGATACTGATAAAAAGACCGTTGATATAGAATTGTATATAGAAAGTGACCTTTATTCGCTACCGGCAGACTATAATGTAGAAAATAAAATCGAAGATTTTGAAAGAGATGTAGCAAATTATACGAGCAGTACTTGTACAAAATTTATAAATAACTTACAAAAAAGTATAATAGTGACATTTTAAAATTAAATGAAAAGGTAAAATACAAGTTTTTAACAAATAATCAATATAATTGGTTCAAAAAAAACGTCGACTGGAGCGAATACAAATTCTCTGTGTGTACCGACTTTAAAGTCAGAAGAACAGGATTGATTGTGAGGGAATAAAATGGTAAGAAATGTATTGGTTATAATGGTAATTTTAGTATGTACTACTTCAGTAGTCAGCTACGGAGTATATAATTTAAAGGATAATAATAAATTAGGCGGTATAAGTTTGTTTGTTCTTGCGTTTGTAACGATTGTCGGCTCAATGTATTTTTTGGTAAGATAACACTTGAAAAAATCATATCATAAGTGTATAATATTTCAGAGGTGATTTTGTGGATAAGAGCAAGACGTGCTTTTTTACGGGACACAGAAAAATAGCACAATCAAAAATTGAAATTGTAAAGGCACAACTTGCCGAGAATATAGAAAAAATGATTACCGAATACGGTGTTAATACGTTTATAGACGGCGGTGCACTTGGTTTTGATACAATAGCCGCAGAAACTGTAATTGAAATGCGTGAGAAATATCAGAATATAAAACTTGTTATGTACCTTCCCTGTTACGGTCAGAGTAAAATGTGGAAAGAGAGCGAACAATTCAGATATAGAATGGTACTTTCAAAAGCCGATAAGATAATTTATATTACCGAAAGCGTGTATACGGACGATTGTATGAAATTGAGAAATTTGAAGATGATTAAAGATTCATCATTTTGTATTGCATTTTGTCTTATGCAGAAAAGCGGAACAGGTTTTACCCTTCGTAATGCGGAAAATGTTGGTATTGAAATTGTAAATATAGCTGATGAAATATATTAAAAAGAGGCTCGAAAGCCTCTTTTTTTGTAGTAAAAATGACAATTTATTGCTGTCTTAAAGTGTGCTGATTAAATCATTCATGCTGTACATTCCGGCAGGTTTGTCACTCATAAACTTTGCAGCCTTAATTGCACCGACTGCAAAAACTTCTTTACTGTGAGCGCTGTGCTTTAATTCGATAACTTCATCAGTTCCTGCAAAGATAACTTCATGGTCACCTACAATAGTACCGCCGCGAACTGCGTGAATACCTATTTCGGTAGGCTTTCTCTTTCTGCGAACTGCGTGTCTGTCATAGACATATTCAGCCGGATAAGAAAGTGTTTCGTCAATAGCGTCAGCGATAGCAAGAGCAGTACCTGACGGAGCGTCAATTTTTTGATTGTGATGACGTTCAACAATTTCAATATCGAAGTTTCCTTCAAGCAGTTTTGTAGCTTTCTTTGCAAGAGCAATGATAAGATTAATACCAAGACTCATATTTGCAGAGAAAAATACAGGAATTTCTTTAGATGCCTCTGTAAATTCCTTTTTTTGCTCATCTGTATAACCTGTTGTAGCAAGAATAACAGGTAATTTTCTCTTTTTGCAGTAGTTTAGTACAGTTGTAAGAGCAGATGGGTGTGAAAAGTCGATTATAACATCGGCGTCGCCTGTAAATTCATCTGGATTTGTGAAAACAGGATAAGTATTTTCAATAGAATCATTTACGTCAAAGCCTGCAACAATCTCACATTCATTGTCCTCACTGACAAGACGGGTAATAACCTGCCCCATTTTACCGTTACAACCGTTCATAATAATTTTCGTCATTAGTCCGTTGCTCCTTTATGCAAGTTTCATACCGAAATCAGTCATAGATTTTTTTAGTTTTTCAAGGTTTGCACTGTCCATATCAACAAGAGGCATACGCAAGTTGCCTGCGTTGAAGCCTAACAAATTCATAGCAGTCTTAATCGGAACAGGGTTAACCTCGATAAATAGGTTGTTGATAAGGTCAAGCATTTTTAATTGTAAATCTCTTGACTTATCCACTTCTCCGTTAAAGTAGTATTCACATATGTTGTGAGTTTCCTTAGGAAGAATGTTTGCAACAACAGATATAACACCCTTACCGCCAAGCGAAAGTGTAGGAACAATCATATCGTCGTTACCCGAATAAATGTATAAATCAGGTACTTCTGCGGCAACCTTAGCCATATAACTGATGTTTCCGCTTGCCTCTTTGATAGCAACTATGTTTTCAACCTTTGCAAGTTCCTTTAGAGTGTCGATAGCAAAGCTCATACCTGTTCTTGACGGAACGTTGTAAAGGATAACAGGGATTTTGATTGCATTGGCAATAGCCGTAAAGTGAGCAATAAGTCCCTTTTGAGTAGTCTTGTTGTAATACGGAGTAACAGAAAGAATTCCGTCAACGCCGTATTCTTCAGCTTTCTTTGAAAGCTCGATTGCGTGAGCAGTATCATTTGAACCTGTACCGGCAATGACAGTAATTCTGCCTGCCGCTTTTTCAACAGTGTACTTGATAGCTGCAAGATGTTCTTCGTCAGGCATAGTAGATGCCTCACCTGTTGTACCGCAAATTATAATTGCGTCTGTATTGTTTTCAATATGATATTCAATTAATTTTCCAAGTTCATCATAATTTGTCTTTAAGCCGTCAAACGGCGTAATAATGCAACGCCGGAACCTGTAAAAGGTAATGTCTTAGACATATTAAAATTCAAATTCCTTTCAATAAAATTTAAAATTAATCCATATAACCCTTAGCTGTAAGTAGTTCAGCAAGAAGAACCGCACCGCCTGCAGCACCTCTTAGAGTATTGTGGCTCATAGAAACCATCTTATAATCGTATTGTGTTGATTCTCTCAACGTCCGCATGAAATAGCCATACCGCCGTCGATTTCACGGGCAGTCTTAATTTGAGGCTGATCAGGAGCGTCCTTTTCAGTGTAAACGTGAATAAACTGCTTTGGAGCGTGAGGTAGGTTAAGTTCCTGAGGAACACCTTTGTATTCTGCCCACATTTTTTCGATTTCTTCTACAGACGGCTTGTTTGCACTGTCTTTGAATGAGAAGAATATAGCGGCTGTGTGACCGTTTGATACAGGAACTCTGTATGTTTGGCATTCGATTTGCAATTCGGTTGAAGGAACGATTTCTTTACCTTCAATTTTACCAAGTACCTTGTTAGGCTCAACTTCTGACTTCATTTCTTCTCCGCCGATGTATGGGATTAGGTTGTCAACCATTTCCGGCCATGTCTTAAAAGTCTTACCTGCACCTGAAATAGCTTGATAAGTTGTTACAAGAGCGTGGTCGATTGGGTACTTCATATTAACAACAGCCATTGCAGGCAAATATGATTGTAGAGAGCAATTTGACTTAACTGCGATAAAACCTCTCTTTGTACCAAGTCTTTCACGCTGAGCAGGAATAATTTCAATGTGCTGAGGGTTGATTTCCGGAATAATCATTGGAACGTCAGGAGTATGACGGTGAGCAGAGTTGTTTGAAACAACAGGGCATTCAGCCTTAGCATATCTTTCTTCAAGAGCTTTGATTTCGTCTTTTTTCATATCAACTGCACAGAATACGAAATCTACCTTTTCTGCAATTTTTTCAACGTCGTTTGTAGCGTCCATAACAACCATATCTGCTACTGATGCAGGAATTTCTTCGTCCATAGCCCATTTAGCGCCTACGGCGTCTTTATAAGCCTTGCCGGCACTTCTCGGAGATGCTGCAAGCACTTCGATTGTATACCATGGGTGGTCGTTAAGAAGTGTAATAAAACGCTGTCCAACCATACCTGTTGCACCTATAATACCTACTTTGTAATTGTCTTTCATTTTGACTCTCCTTTGTTTTTTATAAAATAAAAAGCAGTAGCCAGAAACTACTGCTATGTTTGCATATAACAAAAACAGCGATAGCTCCCCACCTTACGATGACAGTCATACCGCTGTTAACGATATGCCCAGAATGAATATCCGCAATAATATTCAAACTTCGGCACTGTGTCCTTTCCGTATACATCAAAGATAATTGCATATCTCCGTATACATACTGATACACAAGCGCACCTCTACCTTGCTTATATATTATTATACTACCACTATTAATTGTATGTGTCAATAGGAAAAATATTATTTTTTTATTACATTATTTAAACGTTGCAAATTCCTGTGCCCAATAAATACCGTATGATCCTCCTCGTGCAAGTCCTACGCCTATATATTCAAAATCGGGATTTAATATATTTTTGCGGTGTCCCGGTGAATTCATCCAAGAATCCATAACATTTTGCGGTGAAGATTGACCTGCGGCTATATTCTCCCCTGCCGAAGAATATGATATCCCTGCGGCTTTCATTCTGTCAAACGGAGTTTGTCCGTCAGGAGTATTGTGTGCAAAGAAGTTTCTGTCTATCATATCTTCACAGTGACTTTCGGCAAGAGCGGCAAGCGAATCGTCCCATTTTAACGGTGCAACATTATATTTTGCACGTTCTTCGTTTACGAGATTCAGAACTTCATATCCCCAATCATCAAAATCACTTTCATTATCGGTTTCAATATAAACTGTATGCGTGTCACCGTCCCAAAATACCTCTGCACCGGCTGATTCCGATACAGCCCTTAACGGTACAAGGTGTAATCATTGTAGATTATAGGGGGCGTATTAAGCTCGACAGACGTATCATTGACATACATCGTATTTTCGTTTATAAACAAAGTTATGGTTAAATCGTCTTTTTGAGCCGTTACACGCTGTTCGTCACCAAACCACTGTACAACCATATCAAGATTTTCAAATATCGCTCTGAACGGTACAAGAGTTGAATCGTTTTGTATTATTGGTGACTGCTCAAATATTAATTCATCTTCGTTTAGATATACCGTTATATCATCATCGGCAAAAACCGGCGGTGACATAATCATCAGTGATAAAAAAAGTGCTGCTATTTTTTTCATATCATATCCCTCCTCACCGCTAATTATATAGTATAAACGGCAATATAACAAGTGGAAATTTAAAGAAAAAAGAGTGCCGATTGAATTCGACACTCTAATATATCAAAAATTATTTTACAATAAGACTCTCACCTGTCATTTGTTCAGGTTTTTCAAGTCCCATAAGGTCAAGCATAGTCGGGCAAAGGTCACAAAGTCTGCCATTCTTAACCTTAACATCGCCTGCACCTACAAGAATCATAGGAACAGGGTTAGTTGTTATGAGCTGTAAACGGAGCTTTTGTAACAGGTCGATTAAGCAGTCAGCGTTACCGTGATCTGCAGTGATGATAGCTTGTCCGCCCTTTGCAAGAATAGCGTCAACCATTCTGCCTACACACTCGTCAACGGCTTCAACTGCTTAATAGCCGCTTCCATAATACCTGTGTGACCGACCATATCACAGTTAGCATAGTTAAGAATGATAACATCAAACTTGTCCGAATTGATTGCGTCAACAACTGCGTCAGTAACTTCGTAAGCACTCATTTCAGGTTTCATATCGAAAGTTTCAACGTCAGGTGACTTGATAAGTATTCTTTCCTCACCTTCAAATTGCTTTTCTTCACCACCGTTAAAGAAGAATGTAACGTGTGCATACTTCTGTGTTTCGGCAATTCTAAGCTGTGTAAGACCTTTCTTACTGATGTATTCACCGAATGTCATTTCAAGAGTTTCCGGCGGATATGCTACAGTTACATTTGGCATTGATTCGTCATATTGAGTCATACAAACGAAGTTTACAGGGAAATACTTCTTTCAAAGCCTGTAAAATCAGGGTCAACAAAAGTTCTTGTAATCTGTCTTGCTCTGTCAGGACGGAAGTTGAAGAAAATAACACTGTCGCCCTCTTTAATCATACCGTTTTTGTCAACAACAGTCGGAATAACAAATTCGTCTGTAACGTCATTTGCGTATGAGTTTTTAACGGCTGTAACAGCGTCTGTTTCCTGTATGCCTTCGCCGTCAACCATAGCTTTGTAAGCCTTTTCTACTCTGTCCCAAGCGTTATCTCTGTCCATAGCGTAAAATCTGCCCATAATAGTAGCGACAGAGCCTACGCCGATTTCTTTAATTTCTTTTTCAAGTTCAGCCATAAATTCGGCACCTGATGTAGGAGGAACGTCACGACCGTCAAGGAATGTATGAACATATACGTTTTCAATACCTTTTTTCTTAGCCATCTTTAACAGACCGTAAAGGTGTTCGTTGTGGCTGTGTACACCGCCGTTTGAAAGAAGTCCCATAAGGTGAAGTGACTTGCCGTTAGCTTTAGCGGCGTCCATAGCGTCTGAAAGAGCTTTGTTTTCGTAAATTTTACCGTCGTTAATGTCTTTTGAAATCTTAACAAGCATTTGATAAACAATTCTGCCGGCACCGATATTTGTGTGACCTACTTCACTGTTACCCATTTGACCGTCAGGAAGACCGACGTCAAGACCGCTTGCAGAAAGCTGTGAATGTGGATATTCGGCTAAAAGCTTGTCAAGATGAGGTTTCTTTGCCGCTACGATAGCATTACCCTCTGTATTTTGGTTAATGCCGTAACCGTCCATAATAATTAATGCGATTGGTTTCTTTGCCATAAGTAATTACTCCTTTATGTTTAAAAATAGGACAGGCAATAATGCCTGCCCTTTTGTAAAATCATTATTTAGCTGCCTTTGTGATAACAGCGAAGTCAGCACTCTTTAAAGATGCACCGCCGATAAGACCACCGTCAATGTTTGCTTAGCAAGAAGTCCTGCACAATTCTTAGGATTCATGCTGCCGCCGTATTGAATAGTAATAGCCTTTGCTGTTTCAGCATCGTAAAGGTTTTCAAGTAATTCTCTGATACCGCCGCAAACTTCTTCAGCTTGGTCGTCAGTAGCAGTCTTGCCTGTACCGATAGCCCAGATTGGCTCGTATGCAACGACAACTTTCTTAGCATCGTCAGCACTGATTCCGGCAAATGCTTTCTTGATTTGAATAGCAATCCAGTCCATTGTGATACCGGCTTCACGCTGTTCAAGACTTTCACCGCAGCAAACGATAGGAATAAGACCCTTTTCAAGAGCCTTTTTAGCCTTTAGATTAACTGTTTCATCAGTTTCGTTGTTGTATTCACGTCTTTCACTGTGACCCATGATAACATAATCAACACCAAGGTCTTTAAGCATTTCTGCACTTACTTCACCTGTGAAAGCGCCCTTGTCCTCAAAGTGTAGGTTTTCAGCACCGATTTTAACGTGTGAACCTTAGCGGCCTCAACAGCCTGTGGTAGGCATACGAACGGTGTACAGCAAACTACTTCACATTCTGAACCCTTTGTTGCGTCGATTACTTCTTTGATGTAATCATATGTTTCTGATGGTAGCTTGTTCATTTTCCAGTTACCGGCAATTATATATTTTCCCATTGTAATTTCTCCTTTAATCGATTTTGAATTGTATTGTGAATATACTCACATACACCATTAAAGTTTGTATCAATATCAAGATTAGAAAATCTTATAATTTTAATACCTTGATTATTAAGTATTAATGTACGTTGATTGTCTTTTAAGTGTGTATCATCTTCGTAATGTTGACTTCCGTCAAGTTCTATGCCAAGTTTGGCAGAATGACAGTAGAATCAAGAATATAATTTAGGACGATTTTTTGTCTGTAAATCCTAACAGGATATGTTTTCAAAAAGTCATACCATAAATGACGTTCTTGCTTAGTCATTGATTTTCTTAAATCTCGTGCATTTGATTTTAGATTTTTATTGTATGGTAAATGTTCATATTTCATATTAGTGTTTAATTGGCTCCCATCGAGGGGAGCTGTCGCAAAAGCAACTGAGTGGTGGTGAAAGATA